>JGI20157J14317_10003125_pt1 | contig 13439 bp, 13 predicted proteins | sample COG_07_FD_14317 | JGI IMG/M metagenome (IMG submission 14317)
CAGGTAAAATTGTAAGATTAGATGGAGTAAACAAACGATTTGTAAGTAGCACTCTATGGTCAGCATCACATAAAACTTGGGCGTACGAATTCTCAACTAGAATGAAACTAAAAACTATTAATAGAAATTTGTTAGTAAAGTGATTCATTTATAATATAATTTTATAACAATAACTTTACAATTAAATAGAGGTTTTGTTTTATTTCAACAAAGATATTTAGCGTCTAGTTCATAAACTCAAAAAACCATGAAGCAATTTAAGGTTCTGTCGCATTAATCTTAAGTGAGTCTTTTTTATGCTAAATTTAGATGTCCTTGAAAAGTTAAAACACTGATTATCAAACAAACCATTTTGCCACATTTACCCTAGTTTACTGCCAAAATAATTAATGCGACAGAACCTCAATTTATGTACCTAATGCATTTACGCCAAATTTTAACAATTTGAATGAGCGGTTTAAGCCTATTACAGATTGTCAGTTTTTAAAGTATAACTTCCAAATTTTCAATCGTTGGGGTGAGAAGCTTTTTGAAACCTCAAATCCTTCAACAGAATGGAATGGAAACTATCTCGGTAAACCGTGTCAACAAGGTACATATTTATGGATTCTATATGGTGTTGATATCAAAAGCAAATTTCCACATGTTAGATCGGGTACTGTAACTATTTTAAGATAAAATAATGTTTTGTATATTGTTAATTATGTGGTTTTTCCCATAGATAGCTAATTATTAATAGTTGGTTGTTTCTAATCAATGCGATCTAGTCAAACCAACTAATTTGATTTGACTAGATCCTCAATCTAAAGATTCGATAAGAGTCTCAGAGACTCTACTAGAATGGAATCGTTGAATGTTTTGAGTCTTGTTGAATAGTTGGCTTATCGTTTCGACACTTTGTTATTAGAAATCGCTCGTTGACGAGTACACTTAAATCGATTGATGTCTGAAGAGCGTTTTTTTAAATGCTTTTGACTTACCCCACTATTGACTCGTTTTCTCCAAAGTTTGAATGAACTTGGTTTAAGTTCCCTACGCATGAGTTGAATCGTTTGTGCTTCTGTATAACCAAATTGATACGCAATGGCCTCAAATGGAGTGCGATCCTCCCAGGCCATTTCTATAATTCGATCTTTTTGAATTGCGGTAATTTCTGAAATCATTACTCACACAAAACAATGAGTTTAAGACATTGTTCATCTGATGACTCCGGAATAACAGATCTAATTGGAAATATACAAGGTATTTCCTTGCCTAGATAATCGGTAGGTTTTTAAGTTGCATCTAGCTGGACCACTCAGATAAAGACTGTTAAGCCCATAAATGGACCCACAACAGGGTTCGAAAACATTATCATTTTGCTGACCGCAAACCAACTGAAGGTTGGTTTCGTCATAGATCACTTGAGCACATTCTTTTTCAGATTGATGGGGGCACGTTCGTTCAATAGCATAAAACACATCGTCATAATTGTGAATGATATATATACCCCGATTTCCTTGATTTACTTCTAGATACTCACCGATATTTTGAAGGTTAAAATACGAGGGCAAATCCATATTAATGGTAATATTTACCGATGGGCTAGGAATGAAACAATCCCCATCATACGGATCATCTGGTTTACAGGAAGAATTGAACAAAAAAGTAAGTAAAGAAACGATGAAAAATAACTTTTTCATGATTCGTACGAATAAAAACCTCGGCCAGATTTTCTTCCAAAATATCCTGCCTGTACCTTTTTTTGTTGAATACGACTGGGTCTAAATTTAGAATCATAATTGAATAATGCATACATAGATTCGGTGACCGACAAATTGGTTTCTACCCCAATTAAATCCATTAATTCAAAAGGGCCCATTTTAAAACCGGCACTACGAATCAAATCATCTATTACATCATGTGACGCTACATTTTCTTCGAGTATTTTAAGCCCTTCTACATAAAAATGACGAGCTACTCGATTTACAATGAAACCAGGTGCGTCTGCTGCAATAATATACTTCTTATTGACCGATGAAACATATGAAATAGCTTGTTCTAAAACCACTGAGCTTGTTTGCTCTGCACGAATGATCTCGACCAATTTCATAATGTGTGCAGGGTTAAAAAAATGAATACCTACCATTTGACTTGGATAGGTAAAACCAGCAGCTAATTGAGTGAGTGGAATGGAAGATGTGTTGGATGCATAGATGGTTTTGTCCCCATTTATTTCTGCTAACTCTCTAAATAAATTGGTCTTAACGTCTAGTTTTTCAACAATAGCTTCAATTACTAAATCAACTTTGACATCCGCTATGCTATTGGTAAATTGAATGTTTTTTAAGCTTTTATCTTTTTCTTCCTGTGATATTTTACCAAGCTCTACTGCTTTAGTTACATTTTTTTTAATAGCTTTTTTAGCCACTTCAACCATACTATGATTAATATCAAATAATACAACATCATACCCTCCCATAGCTGATACTTGGGCTATTCCTCTACCCATAACTCCTGCTCCGATTACACCTACTTTCATTGGGGCTAATATCTTACTTTTAAAACGGATAAACAATCGTTGTATAAATCACCATGATTCTTACCTTACTTCCTTCTATAGTTGGTTGGGATTTTAAAGATAAAATCACGGATAGGAGCTTGACTTATATTTTGATAATTAAGCTCTAGTTTTAATGATTCGCTAGCTTGATTTATAGCGATAATTAATATTTTTGGTAACATACTGTTTTCCCCTACTTTTTCATAGGTGGAATACCTTATGGATGCTGATCGCGTAGTGTCTGATGTGATAATTTCGGAAACTAGAGTATGAAATAGTGCGTCCATTTGTATACTGTTTTTAGTTAAGCCAGCTCTAGCAATGATCCTGTTTTGATCGTAAGCTGTATATAATGATTGAGAAAAAGCAGCATTACCAATCAACATATTTTGAAGCTGATTTACCTGTGGTTTAAAACCCAAATACTGTTCCAAAAAAGCATGATCATATTTCATATATTCTTGTGTAATAGAATTTATCATAAAAAAACTATCGGGTGTTATGAGTGCATTCACACCGAATCCAAATAGACTAAATTTAGCCCATACGATGCTGTCTTTCTTCATTTTAATGTGCATGGATACCGTGTTTTTTTTGTTGTCCTGAGTTATGGTTGCCTTCCCCCTTAATTGAATATCGTCGAAATCAAATTGATTTTCCCAATAACGAGCAATATTAACCGGGGTTGCCGGTAAATCCGTTGTTTTATGAATTGTCCTACAAGCCCCTAACATCAATAAAAGTGTGGCTATAAGATATGGATTTAAATTAGTTGTCTTCATTGAAAGAATGAATTTTTTGATTGATTTCATCTACTTTTTCGTGCTGTCTTGTATGTATATAAATGGCTTTTAATTGGTGATAATATAGCTTATTTAAAGGGGCTAGCGAAATAGCTTTATTTAATAAATTAATGGCATTTATATGCTCTTTTTTAGCGAATAAAACAGCAGCTTTGGTAGCTATTAAATCTGCATATAGAGGTTGTATAATCAGTGCTTTTTCAATCATAAATAATGCCTCATCTAATTGGATACCTTGATTAGCGAGAGACAGAGAATAGCTCTTTAATCCTAAAATATGATACGGGTCTGCTAATAAAACTTGTTCAAACAAAGTTTTGGCTTCTTCAAATGATTTAAGACCAACATAGCTATTAGCTTGAGCAACCAGTAAATTGAGTTTATCTTCTTTGTCATAGGCCATTTCTATACCTTCTTTAGCTACGCTTAATGCCTGTGAAAAAGAATCTAATTCGCAAAGTACCTTGCTTTTTATAACGTATAAATGGGATACATGAGGATACAAGCCTAACGCTTTTTGTACATCAAATAATTGTTGTTGGGTGTCATATAATTGCTCGTTTAGAAATATAATTTTTTTCCAAATTGAATAACTCATAGCATCTAACTCCATAGCTTGATAAGCCCATTTTCTGGCTATTTTATATTCTCCTAAAATACCATGTATATCTGCTTTTAAAAGATATACTTCTGGATTAGACGGATATTCACTTAACAATATATCTGTGATTTTATGGAGCTTATTTCTTTGCTTTTCATTTGATTTAATTCCCTCAAAAAATGGACTGATTGCTTGAAGCTTTAACTCCATACTCATATCGTTGGACCGAAATGATTTGACTAAATAATCAAAAGCAATATCCGCTTCATTTTTTGAGGTGTAAAGGACATATAGTGCAATGTTTGCTTTTCCTGAAGTAGAATCCATTTGAATAATTTTATGGAGAGTTTCAAACACTTTTTCTTCTTGTCCATCACGATCATATGCTTCCGATAGACGACCTAAATAACTGATTTCGTCAGGATATTTTTGAACTATATTTTCTAAGACTTCNATAGCTTTTTTATGTTGTCCTGTTATTGAATATATATTTTCTAGTTTCCATGTTGATTCATGCTCAATACCATGTAATGATTGCATTTTTTCTAATATGTCAATGGCTTTATCATATTCTTTTATGTTTTTAAAAGCATCGGCAGCTTTCAAGTAGTTTGACATATTATTTGGTTCTAATGCGGTCATATCCAGAAGAACTTCCGCACTTTGCTCATACAGCCCTAATTTTATATAAGATCTAACCAATAAGTCAAAGTACCAATAGTTGTACTCCGTTGCATTTTTTATTGCTTGTTGGGNAAAATGAAGCGANAATCTATAATTATCTAAATCATAATTTAGATNGGATAGCTCATACATGCAAGCATGACTTTGTGGGTTCAATTGGAGTGCATTAGAAAATAACTCCATAGCTTTTTCCTGGTTATTTAAAACCTTTTGCTTAGATGCTTTGTAAAAAATGTCTTCAAACGCTCTTTTTTTCTCAAAACTAAGAGGTTGATAGACCGTTACATTTTTTGTTGTTTTACAACTAGACCCAAATAAAATTACAACACATAATATTTGGGCTATCTGTCTCAATCTTTTTGAGTAGAATAATCACTTAAACTGAGCTCTTTAGCTGAGCCGTCATATTCAACATAGTTGCCAATCATCGAATTATGCATGCGTGCATTTTGAATGTGAGCATGGCTGTAAATAATTGTGTTTTCAACTTGGCTATTTTCGATAATCGTATGATCCCCAATACTCACATAGGGTCCCACCGTAGCATTGACTAGTTTAACATTTTCTCCAATAAAACATGGCTCAATTATAGTTGAACCTTCCTTGGTTACCGTTTCAGAAATCAAAGATTCATCCTTGCTGTTAACCAGTACCCTTTGGTTGGTGTTTATAGTGGCATTTTTATTCCCACAATCCCACCATTCTTCTACTTTACCAGGAACAAATTTGCAGCCCTGGTTCTTAAGGCTATCCAAAACATTTGTTAATTGATATTCCCCTTTTTCTCGAATATCATTATCCAACAAATACTCTATTTCTCGAAGTACAGCTGCTCCATCTTTGAAATAATAAATTCCAATTATAGCCAAATTTGATTCTGGATTATCAGGTTTTTCTACAAAGTCTACAATTGTGCCTTCTTCATTTAATTGGACCACACCAAATGCTCTTGGGTCTTCTACCTCTTTCACCCATATGGTTCCATCTACGTTTGCATCCAATTTGAAATCAGCACGAAATAATGTATCCGCAAAAGCAACAATAACATTGCCTTTCAGTGCTTGTTTAGCTTGATAGATAGCGTGAGCGGTGCCTAGAGCTTCATGTTGAATATTAATACTCCCTTTGGCACCTAATTGATCAGCAACATTTAATAAGTGGGCTTGAATTTCTTTACCAAAAAATTGTTCACTTGGACCTATTATAAAGGCGATTTCCTCTATGTTTTCATGCACAACTTTAACTATATCTTCTACCAGTCGTTGTACGATTGGTTTTCCAGCAACATGCAACAAGGGCTTGGGAACAGTCAATGTATGGGGTCTCATTCGTTTTCCTATTCCTGCCATCGGTATAATAATATTCATTCTTTTCTTTATTTAAATTCCTGTATGNCCATAACCACCTTCACCACGTTCCGTTTCATCCAACGTATCTACCAATATGAAGGAAATCTGTTCATATTTTGTAACTACCATTTGAGCTATTCGATCGCCATTTTGAATCACAAAATTCTGATTTGAATGATTAATCAAAGCGATTTTTATTTCGCCCCTATAATCAGCATCGATTGTTCCAGGGCTATTGATGATAGTTACACCATACGTAAAGGCCAAGCCACTTCGGGGACGTATTTGAGCCTCAAAACCTGAGGGTAAAGCTATATATAACCCGGTACCTACTAATTTTCTTTCATTTGGCTTTAGTATTACTTTTTCCTCAATAAAAGCACATAAATCAACACCTGCAGACTGTATAGTCTGATAAGATGGCAGTGGATTATTACTTTTATTTATGATGGGTAATGGGATCATGTATGGGGCAAATTTATGATTTTCTTATTCTAACAATCAACGTATAACCTATTGTAATGTATGTTACCAATAAAACTATATTTAATAGTATGTTATACCAACCTTTAAAAGATAAATTTTCAGACAAAATATAAAAACCAATTGCCATAATTAACAACCCGATTATTTCTATAATATTGTATGGCACTGGATAATAATATCGACCAATACTATAACTAATTAAAGTCATTATAAAATATACAATTAAAGTGGTATATGCTGCTGCTTTGAATCCATATTGGGGCACATACACGTACAATAAAAAAATAGTAATTCCTGCACCCAGCAATGATATTCCTGCACCTAATTTTGTTTTGTTATTTAACTTATACCAGATACTTAAATTATAAAATATTCCTAAAAATAAATTGGCAAGCAATAAAATAGGAACAATAGTTAAAGCGTCAGGATGGTCAAAATAAGTAGACTGTTTGATTAATAAGTGAGCGATTTCGTCACTAAAAAGTGATGTTATCAAAAAAATAAACCCACACGCAAACACAAACCAATTCATGATAGCAACGTAAGCAACCTTCGCATCTTTTTGGTCTGCCTGATCGAAAAATAGAGGCTCTGCTGCATAACGAAAAGCTTGGATAAAAATAGTCATAATCATGCTTAGTCGATAGAAAGTCCCATATACCCCTATTTCGTATTTTGCAGATGCTTCGGGAAGTAATTGGTTCATTGAAATACGATCAAAAGTCTCATTCACCATACCTGCAAAACCAAGAATAATAAGTGGCCAGGAATACCCTATCATTTGCTTCCAAATAGAAAAATTAGGCTTTCCGTAATGGGTCCAAATCTCATTGGATAATAAAATCAACTCCAAACTGCTAGCAATCAAATTTGCAATAAAAACATATTCAATACTTCTTTCAATATCAGCTATTTCAGGGTAATAAACAATAAAAAATATATTTAAACCCACATTGGTTAGAATACCTATGCTTTTTACTGCAGCAAATTTTCTTGATTTATTTAAAAAACGCAACAAGGCATATGGAATAGATTTTAATGTGTCAAGGGCTAAAATGAAAACGAACCAAACCACATAGGAAACCTGATGCGGATAACCGACAAAATTGGCTACATCGTCTCGATTCCTCATCATTCCCAATAAAAAACAAAACGACAACGCCTACAGATATTAATGCCGTAGCAAATACATCTTTATACCTAGACCGTTCACGTGAAAAATTAAAAAAGGCCGTTTCCATACCATGTGGAAGTACAACAAAAAAGAATGCAGCGTAAGCATAAAATTCTACTTGAGGTGCCAATAATTCAGGGGTAAAGTAGGCCGCAAAAAAGAAAATCAATATAAAATTGATGAACCTTCCTACAATACTAGGTATACCATAAATAGCAGTATCACTGGCAAGTTTTCTAATAATGCTCATGCTATTACAAATCTATTCTAGTTTATTACAGGAATATACACATCCTATTTTGATTTGTCCAATGTATAGGCAATCTGGAATCTTATGGAACGTGGAGAAGCAATATCTGCTGGTCTGATCGTATATTCCTTATTGGTTATGTTACTAAAAATTAGATTAGAATCCCAGCGAGAATTAATCTCATACCCCACTCGAGTATTAAAAACTAAATGCTCGGATAATTCTTGATCCACCGACTCTTGAACTCCTTGAATTAATAAGGTAAAAGCACCATCAATGTTTTGCACCACTGATTGATAAGTGACTCCAGTTCCAATGTGCCATTTTTTGTAACGAACCATTATATCAGCCTTTGCCAAATGTCGAGGACGGTACTTAAGTACATCTTGAGTGGTGTCTGAACTTGAGTTTCTATAAGAAATATTGGGAGCTATCATTCTTGTAGGTTCAAGAGCTCTTGAGGCAGTGTACGTGTAACCGAAAAAACCTTGAACTGAAAACGAATTGAACGAACCTTCAAAAAGTAAATTAGATTCTATTCCTTTAACGGAAGTTTCCCCTGTATTCAATGTCTTAAAACCCGCTCCATACGTTGGAGGCTCAATGGGCCCCCACTGACCGAAGGTAAATTCCATCATATTATGATATCTGGTTTGAAAAAAAGCTACATCCAGCATCAGTTGAATTTGATTGATGCTAAATCCTTGTTGTATTGCAATTTCAAGATTTGTACCCGATTCTGAAACTAACTGATTACTTGGATAAACACTTACTGGACCCACACTCGTTTTAATGAATGATTCTGCTATGCTCGGAAATCGATATCCTTGACCAAAACTCGATCTTAAAAATGTGTACTTTGCAAGGGAATAATTTAATCCTGCCCTAAAAACGGGTTTTCCTTCACTGCGATTGTCCATAACAAAGTGCTCGTATCTGCCTCCTCCCGATAAACGTAATTTTTTCCATGGATAGTCCAACTGAATATACGATGCATAATTTTTAGAGTAATGATCTCCTTCAAATAGTGGAGATTTAGAATAACTCGACAGTACTACAATACCGCCAGTGACATTTAGATAACTATTTTTTGGAGAATAATTGGATTGAAATTCTACATACCATAAAGTAGAGGCATTGGATTGATCAGTTGCTATATCTCCATTTTCAACGTCATTATTTATCGTTAAAAAACGGGTATTCAGCATGTATGAAAAATTACCTTTTTGCCATTTAATATAGGGGTCAATACTTAGCCTTTGAGATAGATTTTGGTTAGGAACACTATCCGCAATAGTATAACCAAGTGCTAACGATTCCCACAATAAAAAACTACCTGATTTTCCCTCCTGGTAAGCAGCATTTAGACCATATATCAGATGATGTTTCGCTGCTGTTTTTCGCAGCCCCAAATGTACTCTTCCTCGTTTATCGTAATCGCTCATCTTATAACTTTGATCATCCAATAAATTTAAGCCAACAGACACACCAAGACCAGTATAAATTCCTGAATGAAACGCTGTCATATTAGATAAAGTATTCCGTTTATTGCCTTGATAATGAAGAGATTGTCTTTTAGGTAAACTATAAAATCCACTCGATAAAGATACCCGAGTATATGGAGTTACAGTTGGTTTTCTTGTTTTTAAATGAATGATCCCGTTCAAGGCTGAACTTCCATAGATAACGGAACTAGCACCTTTAATGATCTCTACTCCAGAAATACCTTCGGTTGGTATAAAATTCCATAGTGGCTGACCAGCATCCCCAGACAGCATTGGAACACCGTCTACTAAAACACCAACTCGCGATCCGGCTCCATAACTCCAACCACTACCACCGCGAATGATCGGTTGATTATCTACAATTTGGACAGCGTTGATTCGCTCTATTGTTTCAATAGCATTGGTGGGTGATGTGTTCTCTATCAAGTTAGGCTGTATAATAGCCATAGATATTGTAGCTTCCTTGAGTAGAGTTGCTCTTTTATTCTCACTTACCACTACTGCATTAAGCAGTTTTGAAGCTTCTTTTAACGTAATGAATTGATCATTAAAAGTGATCCGTTTACTTGAATACCCTATCTGCTGAACCAAAAGTACATTTGTATCAGAAAAAAATTCAAAAAAACCTAAATCATTCGAAAGTGCAATTATCTTCAAAGAGCTTGGTTTAATAAATTGTGCTCCAATAATAGGTTCGCCCATTTCATTTTTTAACTCTCCTTTAAAAACATACGTTTGAGTGTATCCCAAAAAGGTGAAAATCAGGAATAGACCTTGCAGATATAGTCGCTTAAGCATAAATTCGTTACTTCACAAATGTATTTAAAGCTTGCAATAATGAAAAAAATATACTTAACACTGATTCTTTTAGGGCTAATAATGGGTCCCATTTTTGGACAAATTTGCACTCCAGATAATAGCATTACTCAATCAGGCGTTTATCCGGACCAACCCGATACAGCCTATGCAGGACAAGATTATGACTTCAGTTTTCAAATATTAACCATTAAAGATACAGCAGTAGTTTTTGGTGGTACACCTCTCACAGCAACTATTGATTCGGTAATAGTAAATGATGTGTTGGGATTGCCGGCCAGTTTTTACTATGCATGCAATCCTAGTAATTGTACTTACACCTATAAAGCGGTAGGCTGTATTAGTTTAAAAGGAAATCCAACCCAAAGTCAGGTTGGTACCTATGATATTAAAATAGCAACTACAGCATATGCAACTGCTGGTATTCTTAAACTTCCAGTTCCCGACACAACAGATGGTTATCAATTGGTGATTAAAGGAGATGGATCTGCATCCATATTTGAAAGTAACCTCAATGCAATAAACATATACCCCAACCCCTCCTCAGATGGTGTATTCATGTTGCACACTAGCGTTCCGATAACATCAATAGAAATTCATAATGTCCAAGGAAAATCTATCCTTTTCAAAGAAGAACATAATGGCTTTACTTATTCGTTTGATTTATCAAACACCCCATCAGGTATCTACCTACTGAAAATGGTTTACGACGGAAAACAGATTATCAAAAAGATTATCCATTAGTCGGGAATGGGCTAGTAAAAGATAAAACTTATCTTTGCACCACTCAAATTATGACAGCCCCTCTAGTAAAAGACCAAATATCCATTACTAAGTCTGATTTTATAGATCAAGTAATTCAAGATTATTCCGTTGCATATAGTAGTCGTTTGGCCTCACTTATAGGTAGAAAAGAAGTACTGACGGGAAAAGCAAAATTTGGAATTTTTGGAGACGGAAAAGAAGTGGCTCAAGTAGCCATGGCTCGATTCATGGAAAATGGTGATTTTAGAGCTGGATACTACCGAGACCAAACNTTGATGTTCGCTTTAGGATTGAGTGATATTCAGAAGTTTTTTGCACAGTTATATGCTCATCCTAGTGTTGAACATGAGCCAAGCAGTGCAGGCAGAAGTATGAATGGTCATTTTAGTACGCGCATGCTTGATGAGCATGGGGACTGGTTACCCCAAACGGATCGCATCAATATTTCTTCGGACATCTCACCTACAGCTGGTCAAATGCCTCGAGTTTTGGGTTTGGCTTTTGCATCCAAAATTTACAAATCGAATGAAGCACTTCATCAAAACACCAATTTTTCTAACCAAGGTCGTGAAATAGCTTGGGGAACTATTGGAAATGCAAGTACCTCTGAAGGACACTTCTGGGAAAGTATTAATGCAGCTGGAGTTATGCAAGTGCCTATGCTGATTAGCATTTGGGATGATGAGTACGGAATATCAGTGCATGCCAAACATCAAACAACTAAACAAAACTTAACAGCTATTTTATCCGGATTCAAAACAGATAAATTCGGAACTGGTATCGAACTTATAACCGTAAATGGTTGGGATTATCCAGCGCTTATCAATGCTTATAAAAAAGCATCTGAAGTATGTAGAGAAAAACATACCCCAGTAGTTATTCATGTTAAAGAAGTTACTCAACCGCAAGGTCACAGCACCTCCGGTTCTCACGAGCGATACAAATCAAAAGAAAGACTGGATTGGGAAACGGAATATGATTGTATTGCTAAGATGAGAAATTGGATGATTGAAAACAAAATCATCACGGACATAAAATTAACAGAACTTGAAAAAGACATAGATACACAAGTCAAAGAAGCTAAAAAGGTAGCATGGGCGTCTTTTAGAAGTGAAATCAAAACAGAATTAGACGAAGTTGTAGAAATAATTTCTTCTTTGAATGATGATTATGCTCAAGAACTAAAAGAGATTATGGATGCTGGAAGAAAAGATATNCTTAAAATTCTTCACAAGACCATGCGTCAAAATGTAGGCAACCCTGCAATCGAAAAAGTTGAACATTTTTATACTCAATATTTAGAAAAATATCAGACTATTTATAGTAGTCATCTTCAGAGTGAGTCAAATAGAAGAGCCGTTAATATTGTTGAAGTAAAGCCTGAATATCATCCTGAAAGTGAGACATTAAATGGATTTGAAATTTTAAATAGAACATTTGATGCTTTATTAACCAAACATCCTGAAGTCATTGCCTTCGGAGAAGATGTAGGTAAAATAGGCGATGTNAATCAAGGATTTTCTGGACTGCAAGAAAAACACGGAGACACTCGTGTAATGGATATGGGTATTCGTGAAAATACGATTGTAGGGCAAGCCGTTGGAGCATCTTTGCGAGGGTTGAGACCTATTGCCGAAATTCAATACTTGGATTATCTACTTTACGGTATTCAAATCATGAGTGACGATATCGCTACGATTCAATACCGCACTAAAGGAGGTCAAAAATACCCTTTAATCATTCGAACACGAGGACATCGACTAGAAGGAATATGGCACAGTGGATCGCCCATGGGTATGATTTTGAATGCCGTAAGAGGTATGCATGTTTTAGTTCCTCGAGATATGACTCGAGCCGCTGGATTTTATAATACCATGATTCAGTCGGATGAGCCTGCAATTATTATTGAATGTTTGAATGGCTATCGATTAAAAGAAAAGCTACCGATTAATTTAGAAGAGGTAAGCGTTCCTGTAGGTGTACCCGAAATTATCCAAGAAGGAACAGATGTTACGCTCATTACCTATGGTAGTTGTGTACGAATAGCCCAAGAGGGTATCGTTATGCTACAAGAAAAAGGCATTTCTGTAGAACTCATCGATGTGCAATCTATCTTACCTTTTGACATCCACCATAGCCTAGTAGAATCCATCAAAAAAACCAACCGTGTGGTATTTATGGATGAGGATGTAAAAGGAGGAGCAACGGCATTTATGATGCAAAAGGTATTGGAAGAGCAAGGAGGTTATCGCTACTTAGACAGCGACCCCAAAACCCTGACCTCTCAGGACCACAGACCGGCATATGGGACTGATGGTGATTACTTTTCAAAATCTAATCCTGAAGAAGTCTATGATGTGGTCTATGCTCTCATGCATGAAAGCAATCCGCAACAATTTCCCTAGAGTTCTTAAAGATTTTTAAATAATACAAAAAGCCTCATTTAAAATGAGGCTTTTTGGTA
>JGI20157J14317_10003129_pt1 | contig 13415 bp, 12 predicted proteins | sample COG_07_FD_14317 | JGI IMG/M metagenome (IMG submission 14317)
CCCTCTTCAGAGCCATAAGCAGCTTCAATAGCATCTTTTAATTCTCCAGATAAAGATCCTTTATCCTCTGGACTCATTACTTTCCAAAATAAAGAATGATTGTAAAAACCACCCCCATTATTTCTTACGCCACCATTGCTCATATCTAAATTAGCTAGAATATCCTCAATAGATTTTCCTTCTAATTCTGTTCCTGCAATTGCTCCGTTTAATTTTGTTGTATATCCGTTGTGATGTTTACTATGGTGTATCTCCATAGTTCTTGCATCAATATTAGGTTCTAAAGCGTCATACGCATATCCTAATTCTGGTAATTGAAAAGCCATATTTTTTATTTTTAAATTCTTATTACATTTAACACTACAAACTTACTTAATAAGAAGCAGTTTTACAAAAGATTCCTCTTTTGTTATTTTATAATAGTATCAATAAGATTTATTCGCCATATTTTAGCATAAATTCTTCCACTTTAGCTACCATGTTTTTACTTCCACAGATAAAAGGCACCCTTTGATGTAATTCTGTAGGTGTAACATCCAGGGTTCTTGTGTGTCCGTCAGAAGATTTTCCATTGGCCTGTTCTGCAAGAAAAGCCATTGGATTACATTCATACAGTAAGCGTAATTTTCCGTTCGGATTCCTAGAGCCTTTAGGATACATATAAACGCCACCTTTGATCATATTTCTATGAAAATCTGATACTAAAGAACCAATATATCTGCTGGTGTAAGGCCTATTATCCTCCTCTTCTTGGCAGTATTTTATGTATTTTTTTATTCCTAAAGGGAAATCCATATAATTCCCTTCATTTACAGAGTAAATAGTGCCGTCTTCTGGGAAGGTCATATTTGGATGTGATAAATAAAACGTACCAATTGCTGGGTTTAAAGTAAAACCATTTACACCGTCTCCTGTAGTGTAAACCAGCATTGTAGATGTGCCGTAAACAACATAACCTGCGGCAACTTGTTCGCTACCTTTTTGTAGAAAATCTTGTAATTTTACTGGAGTTCCAATGGGTGTAACTCTTCTGTATATAGAAAAAATTGTTCCCACAGAAACGTTTACATCAATATTAGAAGAACCATCTAAAGGGTCTATTAAAACAATGTATTTATTCTGATTATTTTCATCTTGACTATTAATCGTAATAAAACTATCTTCTTCTTCACTTGCAATTCCGCAAACAATATTTCTATTGCTTAATGTTTGAATAAATTTATCATTGGCGTAGATATCTAGTTTTTGCTGCTCCTCACCTTGAATATTTGTGTCGCCAACAGCTCCAACAATATCGACTAAACCGGCCTTATTTACTTCATGATTTACAACTTTTGCTGCCAATCTTATAGAGTTGATTAATCTAGAAAGTTCACCAGAAGTATATTTAAATGAGTCCTGGTTTTCAATAATAAATTCTCCTAATGTTTGATTTTTATTTCCCATATATTTCATTTAAAAACTGGTACAAAGATGCTCTTTTATTTAATTAACTACAACGATTTCGTGATGGATTTTAGACTATTTTACTATCTTTTTTAAGTGAATTTTAAACAATTTAAAAATTACCGTATAAAATAGCGAAATATTTTTCTGCGAAATCTAAAAAACTATCTTTGACTTAAATTGAAAGAACATGGACTTTAAAGTTAGGTTAGGGCAAAAAGAGGATATGCAAGCTGTATTTAATTTAATTACAGAATTGGCAGTATTTGAAAAAGAACCAGATGCTGTAGAAATTACAGTTACAGATTTAGTGAGAGATGGTTTTTCTGAAACTCCGAAATTTAAAGTATTTGTAGCAGAGCAAGAACACAATATTATAGGAATTGCTTTATTTTATGAGCGTTTTTCTACTTGGAAAGGACGTACTATTCATTTAGAAGATTTAATTGTAACGAAGAGTAAACAGAAAATTGGAGCTGGAAAAGCATTGTATACAGCAGTTTTAAAACATGCATATGATAACAATTTTAATAGGGTTGCTTGGGAAGTGATAGATTGGAATACGAATGCGATTGATTTTTATAAAAGCACAGGAGCAACGTATTTAAATGATTGGTCTGTAGTGCAAATGAACAAAGAAAATTTAGCAAAATTTATTCAAAATAATTAAAAATGAAGATTTTTAAATTTGGTGGAGCTTCTATTAAAGATGCGGAAGGTGTAAAAAATATAACTCATATTTTACAGAGCGAAGGAATAGAAAATACTACAGTTGTAATTTCTGCAATGGGCAAAAATACAAACGCATTTGAAGAAGTAATTGATGCTTATTATAATAAGACGGATAAACTGTCAGAAAAATTAGGTATTGTTGAAGATTTTCACAAAAACTTAATGAAAGGCTTGTTTGATGAAAATGATACTATTTATAAAGAAATAGATATTCTTTTAGGGGAATTAAGTTGGTTTTTGGCAAGAAACACATCTCAAAGATTTAACTATGTTTATGACCAAATTATTTGTTTTGGAGAGCTTTTGTCAACCAAGATAGTAAGTGCATATTTAACTAAAATAGGTATAGAAAATAATTGGTTTGATGTTCGAAATTACATAAAAACGGACAGTAACTATAGAGATGCAAAAGTAGATTGGGATTTGACCCAAGATATTATTAGCAATAAACTAGACGCATCAAAATTAAATATTACACAAGGTTTTATTGCTGCAAATGATACAGAAAACACAACCACTTTAGGTAGAGAAGGATCTGATTATACAGCAAGTATTTTTGCGTATTGTTTAGATGCAGAAAACGTAACTATTTGGAAAGATGTTCCGGGAGTTTTAAATGCAGACCCGAGAGTTTTTGAACAAACTACATTATTAGAACAGATTTCTTATGAAGAAGCTATTGAAATGGCTTTTTATGGTGCTTCTGTAATTCATCCAAAAACATTGCAACCTCTAGAAAGAAAAGGAATTCCTTTGTTGGTGCGCTCTTTTATCAACTCTAAAGAAACTGGAACCAATGTAACTAAAGGTATAAGATTGGCACCTTTTGTTCCTTGTTTTATTGTAAAGAAAAATCAAATATTGGTATCAATTTCTGCATTAGACTTCTCGTTTATGGTAGAAAATAATATCAGTTATATTTTTCAAAAATTACATGAGTATCAACTAAAAGTAAATTTAATACAAAACTCTGCATTAAGCTTTTCTGTTTGTATAGATAATAAATTTGATAATTTTGATGCGTTTTATAACGAGTTAAAAAAGGAGTTTAAAATAGAGGTTCAAAAAGAAGTAGATTTATACACCGTACGTCATTTTGATAATAAAGCTATTGCCAGTATTGAGGTAAAAGGAAAGTCTCTATTGACACAGGTAAATAAAGAGACAATTCAAATTATTTTAGGAACAAATTAATATTTGTCTTATTATATTTTCACCCCTGTTTAATCATAAATTATGTCTTTAGTAAGCTCAAAAGAAATTTTACAAGTTATCGGTTTGCAGAAACTCGGATTTTTAGGAAGTTCTGTTGGATGGATTATTTTGAGAATTCTTCGCATCTCTGCTATTAATAAAATCTACGATAACAATAAAAATAAATCTGATTTAGATTTTTTAAATGGAATTTTAGATGATTGTAAAATTAAATTTGAAATTCCTGAGGAAGATTTAAAAAGAATTCCAAAAGAGGGACCGTTTATTACTATTTCTAATCACCCTTTAGGTGGAATTGATGGTGTTTTATTATTAAAACTTGTAACTGAGAAAAGGGCAGATTATAAAATAGTTGCTAATTTTTTACTTCATAGAGTAGCGCCTTTAAAATCATACATAATGCCAGTGAATCCTTTTGAAACAAGAAAGGATGCAAAATCTAGTGTTGCAGGTATAAAAAGTGCATTATTACATTTAAGGGAAGGTAAACCATTGGGTATTTTTCCAGCAGGAGAGGTTTCTACCCACAAAGATGGAAAATTAAATGTAGATAAACCTTGGGAAGAAGGGGCTATAAAATTAATTAAAAAAGCAAATGTTCCAATAATTCCCATTTATTTTCACGCTAAAAACAGCAGGTTATTTTACTTTTTATCTAAATTATCTGATACTTTAAGGACTGCTAAATTACCCTCTGAGGTAATACAACAAAGTGGTAGGGTTATAAAAGTAAGAATTGGAAAACCTATTTCTGTAAAAGACCAAGATGCCTTCAAAGCATTGCCTGATTTCTATAAATTTGTAAGGAGGAAAACATATATGTTGGCTAATCCTTTTGAAAAATCTAATAAACTAATTTCTTCGCAAAAAATTAAAATAAAAAAAGCAACTAAGAAAATCTCACCTCAAAGAAATTCAGATTTATTTATAGCAGAAGTAGATGCTTTAAAAGAAACAAACAGCAGGTTGTTGCATAGTAAGAATTACGAAGTGTTTTTTGCAAGTGCCAAAGACATACCTAATTTAATTCATGAAATTGGTAGATTGAGAGAAATTACTTTTAGAGCTATTGGAGAAGGCACTAATAAAGAGGTGGATCTAGACAAGTTTGATAATTATTACCACCATTTATTATTATGGGATGCAGTAGCAGAAAAACTAGTAGGCGCATACAGAATGGGTCTTGGAAAAGAGATTTATAAAAAATATGGAATCAAGGGTTTTTATGTACAATCTTTATTTAGAATTGAGCCAGAATTGCACCAAATGATGGACAATACCATAGAAATGGGTAGGGCATTTATTATAGATGAATATCAGCAAAAACCAATGCCTTTATTTTTACTTTGGAAAGGGATTGTTCATGTAACATTGCGCTACCCTCAATATAAATACTTAATGGGCGGCGTTTCTATTAGCAATCAGTTTTCAGATTTCTCAAAGTCTTTAATGATTGAGTTTATGAAATCTCATTATTACGACCCATATATTGCACAGTATATTAGGCCGAAGAAAGAGTATAAGGTAAAACTAAAAGATGGTGATAAAGATTTTGTGTTTGATGCGAGCAAAGAGGACATGCAAAAGTTTGATAAAATTATTGATGAAATTGAGCCTGGTATTTTAAGAATTCCTGTTTTAATTAAAAAATATGTAAAACAAAATGCACGGTTAGTGGCTTTTAATGTAGATCCAAAATTTAATAATGCAATAGACGGTTTGATGTATATTAAAGTTGCAGACATACCAGAAAGTACTGTAAAACCAGTAATGGAGGAGTTTCAATTAGAATTAGAACGCAAAGCAACAGCGCTGCAGAATAGTAAATAGTTTTCCTTTTCTATATAAAGTTAGAAATTTTATAATCCCTTGTCCAGTTTGCATTTTGGCCTGGTTTAATAGAAACGTCAATAAATAATTCTGGACTAATTACATGTTTCCAACCCCAAAGATTTACTTTGTTGGTGTGAAAGCTTCCCGTTTCAGAAATACTGATTTTACTTTCTAGGTTTTTTAACTCCCATTGTGGCTTTACATTTTTATAACCAGTAAGATTGCTAAAAAAGAATTGCTCTTTAGGAGAATCATTAAAGGTAACATCAGTTTGTCCAATAGTAACTTTTTGTTCGGGGTTAACNGTCTCTAAAAAGAATGCAGGCATCAATTTAAAAGGGAATTTTAATACATAATTACGTCCAATTATTTCTTTGTTAATTGCTATAAAATTATGTACATATTCATCTGTAATAATTTCTTTTTCTCCTGTATTTTCTAAATCATAGTTGATTGTAAAACCATGTTTTTCTAACTTAATTTCTTTTTTTAGTACATACGAATATCCATTATTAAATTCTGATTTACAAGTAATTAAAATTGTGTTTGATGTGTATTTAATTTCGAAGTCAGCCGGTTTTATTTCGTAATTTCTATTAAAAATATATTCTTCATTGTCTTTTTTTAATAAGCCTACCCCTATTTTGTGAAACCAATCTCCAATAACTGCTTCGTTAAAACCGAGTGCTGTATCAATTCCAAATTCATTATAAAATCCTTTTCCATTCTGCATTTCATTTTCATAAGTGATACTTTCAGTACTTGCTAATTGAATATTCTTAAATTTAACACTCACAATATTCCCAGTCCAATCGAATCTAGAAAAATTATAATTTTCGGCAGGCAAATCTATTTGAATTTCTAGATTTTTATTTTTGAGGATGTGAGACATATGAATCGTAAATGATATGGTTTGATGCACTTATATTGAGCTAAGCGAAATTACTATTTTTGTGCTTAAATACAAACTTTGGCATTGTATAACCTGACAAAAAAGCATATATTTTGTTTTGGTACACTTTTAGTACTTGGTTGATTCTAAATAAATTAATTAAAATGAAAACATTTTTAAAAATTTTATTAACTGCTTTAGCTGTAATCGTTTTAGCAACTGTTCTGCCAGGAGTATCTGTATCTGGATCTCTCTCTGCAATTATAGTTGCAGTAGTAATTGCATTACTAAATATGTTTGTAAAACCTTTATTAATCTTCTTTACATTGCCCGCAACAATAGTAACGTTTGGTTTGTTCCTCTTCGTTATTAATGCAATTATAATTTTATTGGCAGACAAATTAGTGGACGGTTTTGCAGTTTCAGGATTTTTTGCAGCACTACTTTTTAGTATATTATTGTCTATTTTTAGATCGGTATTATTTTCGCTCTTAAAAGAGAAAAAGTAAATTAATAATTAATCCAATAACATGATAAAAATGAACACAATTTCTTTCAAATAATTATATAGCTTTGTAATGTTTTGAGCTTAAAGAGAAGCGCTTAATTGCTTGTTAAATATAATATTTTTGATTAATTTTGTAACACATTTTTTTTAAGATAAAAGAACAAATAAATGAATATTACTAGAGAGAATATAGATGCGTTAAATGCCGTTGTAAAGATTGATATTGTTGCAGAAGACTATCAAGAAAAAGTAAATAAATTGCTTACGGATTATCGTAAAAAAGCAGACATTCCTGGTTTTAGAAAAGGACAAGTACCTATGGNTATGATAAAAAAGCAGCACGGTAGATCTATACTTATGGATGAGGTGAACAAGCTTTTACAACAATCTTTAAATAATTATTTGGCAAACCAGAAGTTAGAGATTTTAGGAAACCCTTTACCAAGACTTCAAGAGACTTTTAATTGGGATGCAGAAACGTTGTCTTTTGAGTTTGAGTTAGGTTTAATTCCAGAATTTACTGTAGCTTTAAAATCTAAAAAGAAAGTAACCGAATATAAAATTATCGCAACAGAAGAGCTGTTAGATGAAGAAATGAAAAATATTCAATTACGCTATGGTAAAGTTTCTTCTTTAGAAGAGGCAATAGCAAATGCTAACGTAACGGGTACTTTTGTAAATGATGCAAAAGAAATTAATAAAAAAGGAACCTTTTTAGTAAGCGATTTAAACGGAAAGAAGAACGAAAAGAAACTTATTGGTGCTAAAGTAGGTGCTGTTATTGCTTTAGATACTAAGAAATTATTTAAAGATGCACACAGATTAGAGCACCTTTTAGGAGTAACCCAAGAAGAAATTCATGATTTAGATATTACGGTTTCTTTTACAGTAGAAGAAATTACAGAAACGACACCTGCAGATTTAGATAAAGAATTATTTGATAAGTTATTTACTGATGGAAGCGTATCTACTGCAACAGAATTAAGAAACAAAATTAAAGAAGATGCAGAAAATCAATTTAAGCAACAAGGAGATCAACAATTATTAAATGCGGTAACAGAGCATTTAGTAGAAAACACAACCTTTGATTTACCTGCAGCATTTTTAAAGAAATGGTTGGCAACTGCTGGTGAAAAACCATTAACTGCAGATGAAGCTACTGCAGAATTTAATAAATCAGAAAAAAGTTTACGTTACCAATTAATCGAAGGAAAGATTATGAAGGAGAACAATATTAAGATAGACCATGCAGAGTTAGGAACCTATGCAAAAGGGTTTATTCGCACTCAAATGGCACAGTTTGGGAATATGAACCCAGAAGAAAAAGAGTTAAATGAAATTGCTGGCAGAGTTCTACAAAACAAAGAAGAAGCTCAAAAATTGCAAGCGCAGTTAATTAGTCAGAAATTATTAACTTTCTATAAAGAGAACATGAGCTTTAAGACGAAAGAACTTTCTTACCAAGAGTTTACTCAAGAAGTTTATAAATAAGGAAATCTCAATTCTAAATTTATTTTAGAATGTTACAATTATATAAACCTGAATTAACAAGTTCAGGTTTTTTTAGCCAATTGCGGTAATAAAAAGTTACCATAATAGTTCTTATATTTACAAAACAAATACTAAAAGAATCACGAAAATGGATTACGGAAAAGAGTTCGAAAAATATGCAACAAAACATCACGGAATTAGTAGTACTAATTATACAAAAATAACGAGTAGTTTAACGCCATATATTATGGAAGAACGTCAAATGAACATTACTCAAATGGATGTTTTTTCACGTTTAATGATGGATAGAATTATCTTTTTAGGGACAGGAATTAATGATCAAGTAGCTAATATTATTCAAGCACAATTGTTATTTTTAGAGAGCGTAGATGCTAATAAAGATATTTCCATTTATATTAACTCACCAGGTGGTGGTGTGTATGCTGGTTTAGGTATTTATGATACTATGCAGTTTATTAAGCCAGATGTTGCAACAATTTGTACAGGAATGGCGGCTTCTATGGGTGCTGTTTTAATGTGTGCAGGAGAAAAAGGAAAACGTTCTGCGTTGCCGCACTCTAGAATTATGATTCACCAACCTTTGGGTGGTGCGCAGGGTCAAGCTTCTGACATTGAGATTACTGCAAGAGAAATAATGAAGTTAAAAGGTGAGTTGTATGAAATTATTGCAAATCATTCTGGGCAATCAATAGAAAAAGTACATGACGATTCTGATAGAGATTATTGGATGAAAGCTGATGAGGCAAAAGCGTACGGAATGATTGATGAAGTTTTAGCAAGAAAGAAGTAATAAATCAAAGACCCTTTTGTATTTAGCTATTAATAAAAAGTTAAATACAATAAATAAAAAGTAATTTTTTAAAAAAAGATTCTTTTTATAATGTTGATGAGCTATTAGCAATAGTGCTAAGGGTTAAAAGCGAAATAAATGTCGAAAGAAGAAAATTTAGAATGTTCATTTTGTGGACGAAAAAAAGCAGAAACTGACTTGCTAATTGCAGGAATAGATGCTCATATTTGTGATAAATGTATAGAACAAGCGCATGGTATTGTAGAAGAAGAAGTTTCTGATACAAAAACGAGTAGTCTGTCTAAAGATTTAACTTTAAAAAAACCAAAAGAGATAAAAGAGTTCTTAGATCAATATATTATTGGTCAAACAGAAACGAAAAGAGCAATGTCCGTTGCTGTCTATAATCATTACAAAAGATTGTTACAGACAAAAAATGACGACGAGGACGATGTGGAGATAGAAAAATCTAATATTGTTTTAGTAGGTGAAACCGGAACAGGAAAGACGTTAGTAGCAAAAACAATTGCAAGAATGCTAAACATACCTTTTGCTATTGTAGATGCAACTGTTTTAACACAAGCAGGTTACGTTGGTGAGGATGTAGAAAGTATTTTAAGTAAATTATTACAAGCTGCAGATTATGATGTAGAAAAGGCACAAAGAGGGATTATTTTTATTGATGAAATTGATAAAATTGCCAGAAAAGGAGACAATCCTTCAATAACTAGAGATGTTTCTGGAGAAGGAGTGCAGCAAGCATTGTTGAAATTACTAGAAGGAACGGTTGTAAATGTTGCGCCAAAGGGTGGAAGAAAACATCCGGAACAAAAATTTATAGAAGTAGACACCAAAGAGATTTTATTTATTGCTGGTGGTGCATTTTCTGGTATTGAAAGATTTATTAGCAAGCGTTTAAACATGCAAGCTGTAGGTTTTGGTGCATCTTTAGACGATGACAAGGTAGATGAAGAAAACCTGTTGCAATATATTATACCGTCAGATTTAAAAGCTTTTGGTTTAATTCCTGAAATCATTGGACGTTTGCCAGTTTTAAGCTACATGAATCCTTTAGATGCTAAAACATTAAGAGCTATTCTTACAGAGCCTAAGAATGCTATCATAAAGCAGTATTCTAAGTTATTTACGATGGATGATGTTGTATTTACGATTGAAGAAGGGGCACTAAATTACATTGTAGAAAAAGCAGTAGCATATAAATTAGGTGCAAGAGGATTGCGCTCTTTGTGTGAGGCAATTTTTACAGATGCAATGTTTGATTTACCTAGTTCAGATGAAAAAACATTCAATGTAACTAAAGAATATGCCGAGACAAAATTATCGAATACTACCTTAAAAAAACTAAGAGCGGCTTCTTAAATAGCCTCAATTTAAATAAGAGATCTCATTCGTTTTAAGAACCTATGAGATCTTTATTTTTATAAAAAGAAGTTCTTCTTATATTTGTATGTTATTTAACCATAAAATAAAATGATTTCTAGAAGTACCATAGACCGTGTTTTCGAAACTGCAAGAGTAGAAGAGGTTATTGGTGAATTTGTTCAACTTAAAAAAGCAGGAAGTAACTTTAAGGGGCTAAGTCCTTTTGTAGATGAAAAATCACCTTCATTTATGGTGTCTCCTGTAAAGCAAATTTGGAAAGATTTTTCTACCGGAAAAGGAGGCAATGCTATTTCCTTTTTAATGGAACATGAGCATTATACATACCCAGAGGCAATTAAGTGGTTAGCAAAAAAGTATAACATAGAAATTGAAGAAACAGAGCAGTCTAGTGAAGAAAAAGCTCAGATGAATGAGAGAGAAAGTATGTTTTTGGTTTCTACGTATGCCAAAGATTATTTTCATGATATAATGCTTAATTCTAATAAAGGAAAAGCAATCGGACTTTCTTATTTTAAAGAACGTGGTTTTAGAGATGATATCATAAAAACATTTGAATTAGGGTATTGCTTAGATGAATGGGATGCTTTCACAAAAGCAGCTTTAGCAAAAGGATATGATTTAAAATACTTAGCCTCTACAGGCCTAACTATTGTAAAAGAGAACAGACAATTTGATCGATTTAAAGGACGTGTATTATTTCCAATACACTCTATGTCTGGTAGAATATTAGGTTTTGGTGGTAGAATTTTAACGGCAGATAAAAAAGCAGCGAAGTATTTAAACTCTCCAGAAAGCGATATTTATTATAAAAGTAAAATCTTATATGGCCTTTTTCAAGCCAAAAAAGAAATAGCAAAGCAAGATAATTGTTATTTAGTGGAAGGATATACAGATGTAATTTCCTTTCATCAATCTGGTATCGAGAATGTAGTGGCCTCCTCAGGAACTGCATTAACTTCAGATCAAATTAGGTTAGTTAACAGACTTACAAAGAATATTACTGTACTTTTTGACGGTGATGCTGCAGGAATTAGAGCCTCTATTCGTGGAATTGATTTAATTTTAGAGCAAGGAATGAACGTTAAAGTAGTTCAGTTTCCTGATGGTGAAGATCCAGATAGTTTTGCAAAGTCACATTCTAATGAAGAGCTTAAAAAGTATTTAGAAGATTCTGCGCAAGATTTTATCAACTTTAAAGTATCACTTTTATTAAAAGACTCTAACAACGATCCTATTAAAAAAGCAGGGGTAATTAGAGATATTGTAATGAGTATTTCTAAAATTCCTGACGGCATTCAGCGCGAGGTCTATGTGCAAGAATGTGCCAGAATAATGGATATTTCTGAACGAGTTTTGTTTAGTGAATTGGCACAAATTATAGCCAAAGGAGTTCAAGAAAAAAATAAAGTTAGCAGACAACAAAATAGTGCACAACAAGACCCTAATACCCCCACCTGAATATTTCTTAGCACAAGAACAAGCTCAAATGGGAGTAGTGAAGGGTGGAGTAGTTTCATTAGAAAAAATAGATGAAATTTCAAAGTTTGAGAAAGAAATTATTAAAATTTTACTTTTACACGGCAATAAGGAAGCAGAATTTATCGAAGAAATAGAAAGTGAAGACGAAGAAGGGAAGGCACTACTCACATCGAGAAAGTATAATAATAATGTTTCTGCAGAAATTTATGTGCATTTGCAAGACGACGAAATGGAGTTTACAAATACTATTTTTCAAGAGATTTACACTGAGATTATTCATCAGTTAAATCAGTCTGAAAAATTAGAAATAAATGCTTTGGTAAATCATCAAAACAAAGAAATTGCAAGCACTGTTACGTCTATTTTAATGGATGAGGATGAGGAAAAGTATCAATTAAGTGACTGGGAAGGACAAAATATTGAAGTTAAAATGGCTTTATTATCGAAACAAGTAAACGATGTTGTTTTTAACTTAAGAAGAGTTTTAATTGGAAAGAAAATTGAAGAATTAATAAAAGAAGCTACTGGAGAAATTGCCATTGATTTAGAAACTGTAAAAGGTTATACCAGTTTAAGAATTAGGCTTTTTGAAAAGTTGAATAGAGTTGTTTAATTTCTTATATATTTTTATTTTTTAAAAAGTAAAAATCTACTTATTATTTCTTCAATTAGCCTTCTAAATTTCTAATGCGTCTAAAAAAAGAACCATCATTAAGATGAAAAAAATGATGGTTGCAACGATTTTATCTTTTACTTGAATTCTGCTGGAATTTCACAAACAGGTATCGGTATCATTTTATGTTGATTGATTTTATTTAATCTTTCATAAATTTTAAATGCTTCTTGCTGTCTTTCCGAAAAATCGTTTGCTGTTTTTCCTTCGTTTTGCATTTGCATTGCCCATTCTAATTCGTCATAGGATGCGCCAATTTGATCTTCATCTGTTCTACTATCTCCAAATAAGCCATCTGTAGGTTGCGCTTCTTGTATTGAATTTGGTACATTTAAATAAGCAGCTAACTCGTAAACTTCAGACTTCATTAAATCGGCAATTGGGCTTAAATCTACACCTCCATCACCATATTTTGTATAAAATCCTACTCCAAAATCTTCAACTTTATTACCAGTACCAGCAACTAACGAACTGTGTAAACTAGCAAAATAGTATAAAGTAGTCATTCGTAATCTTGCTCTTGTATTTGCTAAAGATAAATTTACTGCATCCGAAGATGCAATGGGAGGAAGCATATTTTTAAAATCTTCAAAAGTAGAGGTTAAATTTACTCTTACTTCAGAAACATTACTAAATTCTTCTTTTAATTGCTTTATGTGTTCTTCTGCTCTATTTACCTGACTTTCGGCTTGATGTATTGGCATCTCTACACACAATGTAGGAAAACCTGTCTTTGCACAAAGCGTAGACGCAAGTGCAGAATCTATTCCGCCAGAAACCCCAACTACAAAACCTTTTACCTTTGATTTTTCAGCATAATCTTTTAACCAAGATATAATGTGAAATGCTACTTTTTCTGTATTCATTAGAGAAACTATTTTTGTATTTTTAGCGTTTATAATTCTAATAGCAATATACGAAGTTTATGAGA
>JGI20157J14317_10003132_pt1 | contig 13412 bp, 15 predicted proteins | sample COG_07_FD_14317 | JGI IMG/M metagenome (IMG submission 14317)
ATAAAAGATATTACAGATTTAATTAGCCAAAACTCTAATGTGCCAAAAAAAGAAATTTATAATTATTGTCTAAAATTGAAAAATGAAAAATAGAACTATTTTAATAAGCTTAATTTGTTTGTTTTTAACTGGATGTGTAGGATTAAGTTCGAAGGGTGTTTTTGGAACAGGTGTAAGTGTTGCATTTGATCCAAGATCTTTAGGTACTCAAATAGATGATTCTGTGATGCAAAAAAATCTGACAGGTAGATTGCTATTAACAAATAAAAGTTATTTGATATCTGTAAAAACAAAAGTTTTAGATGGAAGAATTTTTCTAACTGGTAAAGTAGATGATCCTGAAGAAAAACTTCAAATTACTAAATTAGCATGGGAAACAAAAGGTGTCAGATCTGTAAGAAATGATATTAAAATAAAAGAAGATTTTAATTTTAAACAATCTGCAAAAGATTTATTGATAACTTCTCAATTACGTTCTGCGTTAATTTTCAATAAAAAAATAAATTCAACTAATTATCAAATAGACACCTATAAGAAAAAAATATTCATTTATGGAATTGCTTTAACAAACGAAGAAAAAAAAGAAGTAATAAATGAAGCAAAAGAAATACTTGATGTTGAGAATGTTATAGCAAGTATTGTTTTAGTTGAAGATTTAAGAATTCAAAAAGATTAATTTTTTTTATAATCTATAACGTCAGCGAGTAAGCAGCCACTGATGCTAGATTTATAATCTCAGATGTAGAAGATCTCAAAGGTGCTATTTCAATGGGTTGCCCTAATCCGATTAATAAAGGTCCAATTACTCTTGTGTCACCTAAACTTTTCATTAATTTATAAGAGATTGCGGCACTATGTTGTCCGGGCATTATTAAAATATTTGCATTTCCAACGATACTTGAAAAAGGATAAAGTTCTTTGTATTCTGAGTTAAGAGCAACATCTGGCTGCATATCTCCGTCAAAATCAAAGTCGACATTTTTCTTCTCTAAAATTTCAACAGCTTTTTTAATATGCTTAGTTCTACTTGTGAGAGGTTGGCCAAAAGTAGAGTGAGAAACAAAAGCAACTTTTGGAACAAAGCCAAACATTTTAACTACACGAGCAGACGAAATTGCAATTTCTGCAAGCTCTTCTGAGCTTGGGTATTCATTTACACTAGTATCCCCAACAAAAATTGTCTTTCCTTTAGCAACGACCATGTTTAAACCAAACATTATTTCACCAGGTCTAGCATCTACTACTTGTGTAACTTTATCAAAAGATGATCCAAATCTCCGTGTGTTGCCAGTAACAGCACCATCAGCATCACCACAAGCAACCATACAAGCTGCCCAAATTACTCTATCATTCCTAACCATCCTGTCACAATCTCTCTCTAGTAGACCTTGTTCTCTTTGAAGTTTGGCAAATAAAAATTTTACGTATTTTTCTCTTTTTTCATTATCTTGAGAATTTATTATTTCGATATCAAAGTTTTCATTGTATCCAATTTCTTTTATTCTTTCTTTAACTTTTGTTTTTTTACCAATTAAGATTGGTATCCTAGCTTAGAGTTTTTAAAAGCTATAGCAGCCTTCAATGTATTTTCATCTTCTCCATCTGCAAAAACAATTCTCTTTGGATTTTTTTTAATATGAGAATTAATACCTTGCATAATGGTTACTGAGGGATCAAGTCTTTGTTTAAGTTGATCTTTATAAAGCTCAAAATCTTTTATCGGTTTTTTTGCAACTCCACTGTCCATAGCAGCTTTGGCAACAGCTGCGGGGATAACACTAATTAACCTTGGATCAAAGGTAGATGGAATAATATAGTCTTTTCCATATCTAGGACGATCGCCACCCATTGCAGCAACTACTTCATCTGGAACATCTTCTCTTGCTAATTTAGCAATTGCGTTTGCAGCTGCAACCTTCATTTCCTCATTAATTGTTGTTGCCCTAACATCCAAAGCTCCTCTAAAAATATAAGGAAAACCAATTAAATTATTAACTTGATTAGGATAATCTGATCTGCCAGTTGCAATAATAGCATCATCTCTTACTTCCATAATTTCTTCAGGAGTTATTTCGGGATCAGGGTTGGCACAAGCAAAAATTATTGGATTCTTTGCCATTATTTTCACAAGTTCTTTTTTTAAAGCCCCTTTAGCAGATAGTCCCAAAAATACATCTGCCCCGCTTATTGCATCTTCAAGTGTTCTATTTTTAGTTTCAATTGCATGAGCCGATTTCCACTGGTCCATACCCTCTGTTCTTCCTTTATAGATAACACCTTTTCGATCTAACATGGTTATGTTCTCATTTAAGACACCACTATTTTTAAATAAATTAGTACAAGCTATTGCAGAAGCACCGGCACCATTAACCACAACCTTAATATCTTTAATTGACTTGCCACTTATATCTAGAGCATTAATTAAAGCTGCCGTAGTTATTATTGCAGTTCCATGTTGATCATCATGAAATACAGGAATATCTAAAATTTCTTTTAATTTTTCTTCAATAATAAAACAGTCAGGTGCAGCTATGTCTTCTAAGTTAATCCCACCAAAACTACATGCAAAATTTTTAATGCTATTTATTATTTCATCAGAATCTTTACAGTCTATTTCTAAATCTATCGAGTCGATGTCTGCAAATCTTTTAAATAAAACTGCCTTACCTTCCATTACAGGCTTTGAAGCTAATGCTCCCAGATTTCCCATTCCTAAAATTGCAGATCCATTACTTATTACAGCCACCAAGTTACCTTTAGAGTGTAATCATAGGCTGCCTCAGGATTGTCAGCAATTGCTTTTACTGGAACTGCTACACCTGGAGAGTAAGCAAGTGCTAAGTCTCTCTTTGTCGTCATTGGTTTTGAGGAATTAATCTCAATTTTTCCAGGTTTATTTAAACTATGAAATTCTAGAGCTTCTTTATCAGTGTAATGGTCTATTTTAGTTTTTTTCATTTTTGGTAATTAGGTATACAATTGAAGCGAATTTAAGACTAATATGATTTATGAATCTTCTCAAGTCAACAGGTACGTTTAGTTTTTTTACATAATTAGTAGATTATTAGGTTATTTAAGAGATATTTTAATAGCAATTTTTCTTGGAACAGGATTGCTAGCTGATGCATTTTTTGTTGCATTTAGAATTCCAAATACTTTTAGAAGATTATTCTCTGAAGGAACATTTAATGCTGCGTTTGTCCCAAGCTATTCCTCTTTATTAAATAATAAAAAAAAATCACAAGCTTTTGCTAATAGTATTTTTAACTTATTAATTTTAGGATTGTTTTTTTTAGTACTTCTTATTGAAATTTTAATGCCAGTATTCGTCTTTCTAATAGCACCTGGTTTTGAGGGCGATCTTAAGAAAATGGAAATAGCCGTAACTCTAACAAGAATTACATTTCCTTTTCTTTTATTTATTAGTTTAGCATCTTTTTTTTCTGCTATTTTAAACTCACATAATAAATTTGCTGTAGCATCAGCTGCACCAATTATTTTAAACATACTTTTAATTAGTGTTTTATTTTTAGGTAAAATTTTAGATGATCAATTGGTGTATTATTTATCTTATGCTGTGACAATCTCAGGTGTTTTGCAGCTTATTTTTTTATATTTTTATGTAAAAAAATATTTTTCACCTATAGTAAATTTTTCAATCAAGATTGATAAAAAAGTAAAAAATTTCTTTAAAAAATTATTACCAAGTATTTTTTCATCTGGTGTTACCCAAATAAATATTTTAGTTGGAACAATTATTGCCTCATTTCAAACTAGTGCAGTTTCTTATCTTTATTATGCAGATAGAGTTTATCAAATAAATTTAGCAATTGCTGGAATTGCAATTGGTACAGTTATTTTGCCCCAATTATCTAAGTATGTTCAAAATCAAAATAAAGATAAAATGAATTTAATTCAAAATAAAGCTTTAGAATTAAGTTTGTTTTTAAGTATCCCTGCTGCAATTGCATTGTTAATTGCTTCAGAAGAAATTATATCGTCATTATTTGGTTATGGATCTTTTGATGAATTAAGTGTTAAAAATTCAGCAAAGGCTCTATTTTATTTTGCTATTGGCTTACCCGCATTTTCATTGATAAAAGTTTTTTCTGCTTTTTTTTTCGCAAGACACAATACAAGATTACCTTTTTATATTTCTCTAATCTCAGTTTTATTAAATATATTTATAAGTGTTATTTTTTTTAAGGAAATAGGATTTATTATTTTACCTATAGCAACTACAATATCATCTTGGTTTAATGCAATTTGTTTATTTGTTTTTTTAAAAAAAGATAATTTGTTTAAATTTAATTTAGTTTTCATTGATAGATTTATCAAAATTATAGTAGCCTCTATTCTAATGGGTATTTTTTTTAATTTTTTGATTAATTTTTTTAATGAACAATTAATGTATTCCGAAAATTTTAAAGCAATATATTTAATCTCAACAGTAATTGTTGGATTTACATTCTATATTTTTATAGCACTCTTAATCAAAGCTTTTAAAAAAAGTGATATTAATCTAAACTATTAACATGAGTAAAAAAATTTTTTCAGGTGTTCAGCCTACAGGCAATCTTCATTTGGGAAACTATCTTGGCGCTATAAAAAATTTTGTAGAGCTTCAAAATGACAAGGGAAATCATTGCATTTTTTGTGTTGTAGATCTTCATGCAATCACAGTTAAGCAAGATCCTAAGGAATTAAAAAATAATATAAGAGAGACAGCTGCTACATTTATTGCAAGCGGTATCAATCCAGATAACAANATTATCTTNAACCAATCAATGGTGTCAGCACATTCAGAAGCTGCTTGGATTTTAAGTTGTGTTTCAAGGATTGGCTGGCTTAATAGAATGACTCAATTTAAAGAAAAAGCTGGAAAAGATAAAGAAAAAGCTAGTATTGGTCTTTATTCATATCCTGTTTTGATGGCTGCTGATATTTTGCTTTATGATGCAACACATGTGCCAGTAGGAGACGACCAAAAACAGCACCTAGAACTTTGCAGAGATATTGCGCAAAAATTTAATAATGATTTTAATGCACCTGAATTCTTAAAAGTGCCAGAGCCATTGATACAAAAACAATTTTCTAGAATAATGAGTTTAAAAGATGGATTAAAAAAAATGAGCAAATCAGATCCTTCAGATCTTAGTAGAATTAATCTTACTGACAGTAAAGATGAAATAGTTAATAAGATTAAAAAAGCAAAAACTGACCCATTGCCATTACCAAAAAATATTGATGAGTTGGTTGAGCGACCTGAAGCAGAAAATTTATTAGGTATTTACTCTAGCTTGAAAAATCAAAGTTTACAGAATTCAATAGATGAATTTTCAGGAAAAAATTTTTCTGAATTTAAGATAGAACTATCAGATGTTTTAGTTGAAAAAATTGAACCTATTTCAAAAAAAATAAAAGAATTACTAAATGATGAAAAATATTTAGATACAATTCTGTTAGAGGGGTCTAAAAAAGCAGATATAGTTGCATCTAAAAAAATTAAGGAAATAAAAGAATTAGTTGGTTTTTAAACAAATATATTAATTAGTTTAAATTTCATAATTTATCACTATATATATAATAATGTTTATCCAAACCGAAGCTACACCAAATCCAAATTCTTTAAAGTTTCTTCCTGGTAAAAGGGTATCCAATAATGGATCTTTTGAAGTTACTAAAAAAGAAGAGACTGATAACGAGTTAGTTCGAAACTTGCTATCTGTTAACGGCGTGACAGCTATTTTTTTAGGTGCAGATTTTTTGTCAATTAATAAGAAAGAAGAAATAAGTTGGGATGATATTAAACATATAGCAATTTCTTTGATTAATGATTTCTACTCTACGGGCAAAGAGTTTGTCATTGCGAATGAATTATTCGGAGGGGAAAAAGAAAAACATAGTGAAATAGAAAAACAAATTATAAGTATTTTAGAGTCTAAAATTAGACCAGCTGTTGCTAAAGATGGTGGAGATATTAAATTTAAAGAATTTAAAGATGGTGTTGTCAAAGTAGAACTACAAGGTAGTTGCTCTGGATGCCCAAGCTCAACAATGACACTTAAGCAAGGAGTGCAAAATCTTTTGTGCCATTATCTCCCTGAGGTAAAAGAGGTGGTAGCTATATAGTTATGAGAAATAAAGAATTTTCACTGTTAGAGATAAAAAGATTTTTAAAAAAAAAGGACTTATAATAAAAAAGAATATCTACAAAAAAAAATCTATTACCTTAAATACCCTATCAAAAACTTTTTTATCTAGTTTAATTATAATCTCTTTTTTCTTTGTTTTGCCACTTGCCATTGATCTTACAAATAAAAAAATATTATTTTCTAAAAACTATGAGAANANTTCCAAAAATAATTTGAATAAACTACTAGAAAACCAAGATCCAAAACTAGATGATGGCTTAGATAAAAAATCTTTATTTGAAGACATTTTCACATTTGATCAACAGCCAAAAGATAAAGATAGTGTGAGATTAAGTGCATCTACAATTGAAGAGTTATTTAAATCAACAAATTATAATTTAGAAGATGTAAGAAAAAATAAATTAGTAAAACCGATTTCTTTAACATTATTACCGGCAGAGATTACTAAAATAGAAAATGCTAAAAAAAGAAAAGAGTTATTTATCCAAATTATTTTACCATTAGTCATTGAAGAAAATAATAATATTAAATCTGACCGTAATAAACTTTTTACTATTCTAAATAAAAGTAAAAATACTAAAGCAGAACAAAATTGGCTGAACTCAAAATTTAAACAATATGGAGTTGTTAATAAAGATTTATCAACACTTAAAATAAGAATGGACGAAGTACCAGTTTCAATGGCAATCGCTCAAGCCGCAAAAGAAACTGGGTGGGGAACATCTAGATTTGCACAAGAAGGAAATGCATTATTTGGTCAGTGGACGTGGTCTGGTGATGGAATAAAACCCTCTGATGCTGATAATGATAGCACACACAAAGTTATGAGATTTAACGTGTTACAGGCATCAGTTAAAGCTTATCAAAGAAATTTAAATACCCATTCATCTATAGAGATTTTAGAAGTGCTAGAGCAGAACTAAGAGATAATGGTGAGGAGCTAGATAGTATTATTCTTTCAGAACATCTTGATGAATATGCAGAGACTGGAAAAGAGTATGTAAAAATTTTACAACAAATTATTAGACAAAATAAATTAACAGATTTTGATGATGCAAAGTTAATGCCATCAAGTATTGAACTTAATAGTTTAATTTAATTTTGTTCAACTGAAAATTGAACTCCAAACCATCGCCATAATCCATCATCATTAAGAGAACAATTAATTCTTCCCCTTCTAAACAAAAATTTTTCCCTAAAATTTATTCGTAATTTATTTTCATTAAAATCTATATTGGACTGCTTCCATTCATTACCTTCATCAGAAAAACAATTAATATTATTTATATTTTTTTGTTCATCGAAAAATTCTACATAAAATTCAGGAGGATTATTATCTGTTANGTATTTATCTTCAGGATATAAATTTTTATATTGAAGTGGATAAAGNTTTACTAAAAATTTAAATCGATCTAAATCACCATATTTTTCATTAATAGGAAATCGTGGAAGTTCAAAGGGGTCTTTATTGTGATCAATCACCCCTGAATGCTGTCCAAAAGCATATTTAAAATTTTTAGAAATATATTCTTTAATTTCTAGACTATATTCACCGAAGGGATAAGAAAAGAAAATAGGATTATATCCTAAATTTTTATTAAATATGGAAGTAGAAGAATTAATATCTTTCATAAAATCTTCTTTGTTAAAATCTACTAAGTAATCATGAGAATGGGCNTGATTTCCAATATAGGCAAAAGGCTCTTGTTCTAATTCTTTTATTTGTTCCCANGTCATATAACCATANTTTCCAATCGATTGGGTTGATACAAATAATATGAATGGGATTTTTTCTTGCTTTAAATAAGGCCAAGCAACCTTGTAAAAAGAAGTGAAAGCATCATCAATGGTTAAAAGAATTTTTTTCTCTTTTTTAATTGTTGAAAAGTTATTTTCTAAATTTTTGGGATCATAGAATTTAAGGTTTGATTGCCTAATTATTGAAATATGTTCCTTAAATATATCCATTTGAATATTTGTAGATGGATATTTATTTTCATCAAATCGGTGATACATAAGAGAAAGTATACCCATGTCAGGAGAATAATATTTGATATTATTTTCATCTGCTTTACAACTAAACATTAATAACATTGTTATAATGAATAATTTAATTGTAGATGCTGCTAGAGATAAAATTTTTTTAACACTCATAGTTAGTAAAAATATTTATACTTGTAGTCATGAAAATAGTAAAATTAATTTTGAAAAATTAATGATTTTAATTAATGAATTTTTGAATAATAACAAAATCTCTCTAGATAAAGTAAGCACAATATACGTAAATAGAGGTCCAGGAAGTTTTGCAGGTATTAGAAACTCATTAGCAACAATTAAAGCTTTGCATTTAACTAAAAAAATTAACTATTATTGTTTTAGTTTTGAGGATTTTAAGGTTAAAGATGAAATTAGATATGAAGATGTCCCCAGTTTATGCGAACAATTTCAAATTAAAAAGAATTTGATTAATCCTATTTATTTAAGTTAAAATTAATAATGTCACAAAATATTGAGCAAAAATGCATAGCAAAAGGTGTTAAGTTAACAGATCAAAGAAAGATAATTGCAAAAGTGATGTCAGAGGCAAAAGACCACCCTGATGTAGATGAGCTATATAATAGGGTTATGAAAATTGATGCAAAAATTAGTATTGCCACAGTTTATAGAACTGTAAAACTTTTTGAAGAGTCAGGAATATTAGCCAAACATGAGTTTAAGGGAGGAAAGGCAAGATACGAGGAATTAAATGAGGGACATCATGATCACTTAATTGATGTTAAATCTGGAGAGATTATAGAATTTGTGGACGAAGAAATTGAAAAACTACAAGAAAAAATTGCAGCTAAATATGGATATAAACTTGTGGATCATAAATTAGAATTATATGGGGTTAAAAAAAAATCCTAGTTGAATGTTGAAAAAAATTTTTATCAAAACTTTTGGCTGTCAAATGAATGAATACGATTCTAATCGTATTTTTGATACAGTCAAAGAAATTGGATTTGAAAAAACTGACAAGTATGAAGATGCAAATTGTTATTTATTAAATACTTGCCATATTAGAGATAAGGCTAAAGAAAAAGTTTATCATGAAATAGGTAGAGTTAAAAAAATTTTTAGATCAAAGCCAAAACCAATTGTTATTGTAGCAGGATGTGTTGCTCAGGCTGAAAATCAAGAAATGTTAAAAAGAGAGCCCTATATAGATATTGTTATAGGACCTCAATCATATCATAAAATTAATGAGGCTATATTAAAATATTCGAAGAATAAAAAGAAAGAGGAAGAAACCGAATTTGATACAATTTCAAAATTTAATTATTTAAGTAAAATTAAAAATAAAGATAGTAAAGTATCTTCATTTTTAACCATTCAAGAAGGCTGTGATAAATTCTGTCATTTTTGTGTAGTTCCTTATACGCGTGGCCCTGAATACTCTAGACCATTCAAACAAATCATCGATGAAGCAAAAGAATTAATTGAGTCAGGTGCAAAAGAAATTATTTTATTAGGTCAAAATGTTAATGCTTATAAATTTCAAGATAATAATAGAGAATATAAATTATCAGACTTATTGTTAGAGCTTAATGGTTTTGATCAAATTGAAAGGGTTAGATATACAACCTCTCATCCTAAAGATATGACAGAGGATTTAATTAATGTGTATAAAAAAAGCTCTAAATTAATGCCACTAGTTCACCTACCTGTACAAAGTGGATCTAATAAAATTTTAAAATCAATGAATAGAAAACATACTATTGAAGAGTATTTAAAAGTTTATGAAAGTTTAAAAGAGATAAATCCTAATGTGGAATTCTCAAGTGATTTCATCATTGGATATCCAGGGGAAGATGAAGATGATTTTAATAAAACTATGGAATTAATTGAAAAAATTGGCTTCATAAATTCATATTCTTTTATTTTTAGTGCCAGACCTGGAACAGTAGCTGCAGATCTTACCCAAGTTAATGCGGTAAAATCCAAAGAAAGATTAGAAATTATTCAAAAGAGGTTATTTGAAAATCAAATTAAAAAAAATAAATCTCTTGAAAATAAAATTTTAAATGTTCTAGTGGAAAATATAATGAAAGATGGAATTAAGCTATTTGGCAGAACAGAATATATGACATCAGTAATTTTTGATGGTGATATAGATAATATTGGAAAAATTGTACAAGTTGAAATAACAAGCAGTAATCAAAATAGTCTTTTTGGAAAATTAGTAGAAAGTTCTAAAAAAAAGGTAGCTTAAAATTGAATAATACAAATTCTAAAAAAATTAACTCAACATTAAAATTTGTATATTCAGACAACAATTCCTTAAGCGTTATATTTCATGATAATGATTTATTGATGGGTATAGTGGGAGAATTCAATGCAAATTTAAAGGAATTAGAAAAAATTACTAATACAAGTTTATATTCAAGAGGGAATTCAATTATTATTAAGTCTACTCCAGAACAAAATGAGATAACCAAAAACGCTATCCAATTTTTAGCAAATCAATTTATTAGCAATGGAAGTATTGAAAAAAAAGATATAATTTCATCCATAGATAAATTTATGATTGAAGAAAAAGTAAAAAACCAGAATGTTTCAGATATAATTAAGACACCTAAAAAATCAGTTATTCCAAGATCAGAAAGACAGAAAGAATATGTTAGAGCTTTAAGACAGAGTGACATTACCATTTCAGCAGGACCAGCTGGAACAGGAAAAACATTTCTGGCAGTGGCGGTGGGTTTAACAATGTTGCTTGATAAAAAAATTGAGAGAATTATTTTATCAAGACCTGCAGTAGAGGCTGGAGAGCGCTTAGGATTTTTACCAGGTGACATGAAAGAAAAAGTAGATCCTTATTTACGACCTTTATATGACTCACTATATGACCTCTTTGATTTTGAAAAAATTCAAAGAATGATTGAAATTGGAGATATTGAAATTGCACCACTCGCATTCATGAGAGGAAGAACCTTAAAAAATTCTTTTGCAATTTTAGATGAAGCACAAAACGCAACAGATACTCAAATTAAAATGTTTTTAACTCGTATTGGAGAAAACTCTAAAATTGTTATTAATGGTGACCCTTCTCAGATTGATTTACCACATAAAAACATGTCTGGATTGAATAGGTCAAAAAAATTATTGGGACATATTAAGGAAATATCTGTTGTAGATTTTGATCATTCTGATGTAGTTAGGCATCCCCTTGTATCTAAGATTGTTAAGGCTTACTCAGACCAAGAAAATGATTAGTGTTGGTGTTGTTTCTGAGAACAATCTTTGGAATAAAAAGATAAAAAAAAAAGATATTTTTTTTAATACATTAGTTAAATTTTTTCCAAAAAAATATAGGTTTATTGGAAAAAAGATAAGTCTGAGTATTCTTTTGTCAGACAATAAAAGAATTAAAAAGCTTAACAAAAGTTTCAGAAATAAAGATAAACCAACAGATGTTTTATCCTTTCCNTTTGAGAAAAAACTCAATTTAAAAAAGAATACTTATCTTGGAGACATAGTGATCAGTTATGAATTTATGAATAAACCAAAAAATTTAACTAGTCTGGATTTTAAAAATAAAGTTATAAAAATATTCATTCATGGGTTTCTTCATCTTTTGGGTCATGATCATGTAAAATTAAAAGATTTTAAAAAGATGAGCAAAGAAGAAGAAAAAATTTATAAATTAGTTAAAAGCAAAAATGAAAAATTTGCTTAAAAAAAATTTTTTAAATGCAATCTACATTGTCTTTTTAGGAGTTATCAGTTCTTATAGTTTACCACCTTATAATTATTTTCTAATTAACTTTTTTACTTTTTCTTTATTTTTTATTTTTCTTTACAATAAAAGAGAAAAAAATTTAGAGAATAAGTCTTTCTTTAAATATGGATGGTTTTTTGGATTTGGATATTTTTTATCAAGTTTGTACTGGATATCAATTTCATTAACTTTTGATGAAAGTTTTAAATTTCTAATTCCTCTAGCCATAATTTTATTACCAACTTTTTTAGCTATATTTTATGGAATAATTACTTATTTATTTTCAATTTTTTACTCAAAGAATTTAATTAGCTCTTTTCTTATTTTTTCAATTTTATTTGGCATTATAGAATTTATAAGGGGCTTGATATTTACTGGATTTCCCTGGAATTTAGTTTCGTATAGTTTTTCTGAAAATATTTATTTTATTCAAATAGTCTCTTTAATTGGCACTTATTCTTTTAATCTATTTTGCATCTCTCTCTTTTCTTTACCGGCTGTTTTTATATTAAGAAAAAATAGAAAACAGATTATATTTTGTTTTTTCTTTATCTTAATTTCATCTACTTTTTTAATTTTTGGTAATTTTAAAATTAATCAATTTAATTCACTTAAAAATATAAAAAATTCCTACGTGATTAGAGCTGTATCACCCAACATTAGTTTAGGAAGATTTTATTCTAATCAAGATGAGATAAAAATAATTAATGAATTAATAACCCTTAGTGCTCCCGAAAAAAAAATACCTACAATTTTTTTATGGCCAGAGGGAATTATTCCAGACAGCTATGTAAGCGAAATGGATATCTATCAGGACTTGTTTATAAATAATTTTTCATCAGATGATTTAATTATTATGGGATTGAATAGTATTGAGGACTCTAATGGTGAAAATTTATTTTTTAATTCAATGGCAGTATTTGATCATAAAATGCAATTACAGGAGAGCTATAACAAAGTTAATTTAGTTCCATTTGGTGAGTTTATTCCGTTTAAGAATATTTTAGGATTAATAGGCCTTAAAACGGTTACAAACAATTATCAATCTTTCTCAAGTGGTAAAAATAGAGCCCCTTTTAATATTGATAAAGATAAAATTAAAGTGAGTTTACTGCCACTCATTTGCTATGAAATAATTTATTCAGGTAAAATATCTAAAGAAAATAATTATAATTATATAATTAATATTTCAGAAGATGGGTGGTTTGGAAGATCCATAGGCCCTAAACAACATTTCTCACATAGTATCTTTAGATCGATTGAGAGCGGAAAATATATAATTAGATCTGCAAACAACGGTATCACTGCAATAGTTAATCCTATAGGAATTATTGAGCAAAAAGTAGAATTTGGGTCTACTGGTTATGTTGATTTTACTGAAAGTAAAATTATCAAATCAACTCTATTTATGAAATATGGTAATAAAATATTTTTTATCATTATTTTAATATATATTTTTTTAATTTTTTCATTTAATAAACTTGAACATGAGTAAT
>JGI20157J14317_10003144_pt1 | contig 13363 bp, 14 predicted proteins | sample COG_07_FD_14317 | JGI IMG/M metagenome (IMG submission 14317)
AGATATTTTAAAAATCTTGCGTGGAGGTAATTACAAACATCCCTACCAAAAATAAAACCATCTAGTGTTGTATGTTCTTGGCTTTTCTAGGGTAAAGTTTCATGCCCTATGTTTTTAAATTAATTTATCTTTACACTTTCCTAATACTTTCATATGATTAAAGTAAAAACAAGAGAAGAAATAGAAATTATGCGCGAAAGTGCTCTAGTAGTTTCTAGAACCCTTGGCATTCTTGCAAGTGAGGTTAAACCAGGAGTTACTACCTTATTTTTAGACAAAATAGCTGAAGAATATATTCGTTCTCAGGATGCTATCCCTGGATTTTTGGGTTTATATGATTTCCCAAATACACTTTGCATGAGCCCTAATGCACAAGTAGTACATGGAATCCCAAATGACAAACCTCTACAGGAAGGAGATATTATTTCTATTGATTGTGGTGCTCTAAAAAATGGTTTTTATGGTGATCATGCATATACATTTGCAGTTGGGGAAATAGAAGAAGAAACACAAAAACTATTGGAGGTAACCAAACAAAGCTTGTATGAGGGAATTCGAGAATTAAAAGCAGGGAATAGAATAGGCGATGTTGGGTATGCCATACAAAAATATTGTGAAGATAGAGGCTATGGGGTAGTGAGAGAATTGGTTGGTCATGGATTGGGAAAAAAAATGCATGAAGATCCTGAGATGCCAAACTATGGTAAAAGGGGAAGAGGAAAAAAATTGATTAACGGTATGGTAGTAGCTATAGAACCTATGATTAACATGGGTACACATAGAATAAATCAACTTAGTGACGGATGGACTATTTTAACCAAGGATGGGAAACCAAGTGCTCATTTTGAACATGATATAGCTATAATTAACGGTAAACCAGAACTCTTATCCACATTTAAATATATTTATGAAGCATTGGGTATAAGTAGTGATGAAGAAAATGAATTCCGTNTCTCACCCATGTAATCTAATTTATTGAAATTATTTAAAATCATATTAAACACAATACCTCGCCCAATACTTATAAAATTAAGTTATGTAGCTAGNCCNTTGATGGCCTTTTACTTAAGAGGTAATTCTTATACGGATCCGATAGATAATAGAAGTTTTAGAAAATTTTTACCCTATGGNTATGAAAATCAAAGAGAAAATGTATTATCTCCTAGTACACTTTCTTTAGAAAGACATAGATTGTTGTGGCTATACTTAAAAAATGAAACTGACTTCTTCACAACCAAGAAAAAAGTGTTACACATGGCCCCAGAACAATGTTTTGTAAATCGTTTTAATGACTTAGAGCATGAATATATTACTGCAGACTTAAACTCTCCAATAGCGGATATAAGGGCGAATATAACAGACTTACCTTTTGAAGAAAATACTTTTGATATTATCTTTTGTAATCACGTATTAGAACACATACAAGATGATACGAAAGCTATGAAAGAATTATACAGAGTTATGAAAAAAGGAGGAATGGGAGTTTTTCAAATTCCTCAAGATTTAAATAGAGAAACTACTTTTGAGGATAACTCAATAACCGATAAAAAAGAACGAGCAAAAATATTTGGTCAATACGATCATGTGCGAATATATGGACTAGATTATTTTACCAAATTAAGATCTATTGGTTTTAAAGTTGAAGAAGTTAATTATTCACAAAAAATTTCTTCAGAGCTTTCAAGAAGATACAGATTAATGGAAGGTGAACTATTACCCGTAGTTTTTAAAAATTAGTTCTCAAACTCAAGCAACTTACCATTTTCATCTACATAAATTAACACCACTTTTAAAGAAGGCTTGGTTTGTAAAAACTTTTTGGTTTTTTCAAATCCCATAGCCATAAAAGCCGTTGCATAGGCATCCACATCAGCACAATCTAATTCTGCGATAACGGTTGCAGCTAACAAGTTACTTTCAGTTGCATAGCCTGTTTTGGGGTTGATTGTATGTACATATTTTTCTCCATTTTTGTCAATTCTGAATTTTCTGTAATTTCCAGAACTTGCCATAGAGATATTGGTCAAATTTAATTTTTTAAAAGCAGAGCGTGATCCATCTGTGTTAGGATCGTCTAATTGAACGGTCCATAACTTCCCAGTTGGTTTGGTCCCTTTTAATCTAACCTCACCCCCAATTTCAACTAAATAATTTTTAATCCCTTTAGTTTCTAAAAATCTAGCGATAACGTCTAAACCATATCCTTTTCCGATAGAATTAAAGTCAAAATATGTTTCAGAGTACTCTTTAATAATTTCATTATCAACTAGTTTCACTTTATTGAAACCCACAAATTGCATTAACTCTTTTACTTTACTACTATCTAAATTGTTTAAGGGTTTTTCTGGTCCAAATCCCCAAGCATTGACTAAATTTCCAACAGTTGGATCAAAATAACCATTAGTTTCATTAAAAATTTGAGTTGACTTATTGAATACCTCTTGGAAATATTTATCAACTTTTACATCTTTTTCTCCTCTATTAATTCTCGATATATCTGATGAATACATGTAAGTTGAAGTAGATTGATTTACTTCAGCGAATAATTGATTAATATCATCTTCAAAATTAGTAGTAACATCATAATAAATTATATTATAGGTAGTTCCAAAAACAAACCCTTGAAGTTTTATCGGTGTATCAATCTCATTATTACACGAGATAAAAGTAAAAAATGAAGAAAGTAAAAAAACAAAAAAAGCCTTTTTCATGAGTTAAATTTTAAGAATACAAAGATATAATATAAAGTTTTTATGAATGGTTGATAAATTTTTATTAATCACCCCTATTATAAGGACAATATTTTTAAATTTGTAAAGTAAATTTCTATACTAAAAAAATGAAAAAAATAGTAATCCTATTAGTAGCGTCAATTTTTGCAAGTTCTTGTATTTCTAAAAAAGAATATGCAACACTTCAATCTAAACACAATAAAACTAAAGATGAACTTCTAGCGGTAAAAAATAGTTTAACAAAATGTGTTATTGATAATGAAAAATGTGATGCTGATGTAATAAACTTAAATAATATCATTGCTGATTTAAAAAATGATAAAAAGAAGACCCTAGAATATGTTGATAACTTGACTGTATTAACTCAAGGAGCTACAGATAATATAAAAGAAACACTAGCTCAATTAAGTAAAAAAGACAAGTACATTAATAGAATTAGAGCTGCTGCTACTAAAAAAGATTCTTTAAATTTAGTTGTAGCTTTCAACTTGAAAAAGGAATTAAAAGATGGTATTGACGACGAAGACATCGAAATAAATGTAGAAAAAACCGTTGTTTTTATCTCTATTTCAGATAAATTATTATTTAAAAGCGGTAGTTATACAATAACTGAAAAAGCATATTCGGTTTTAGAAAAAGTAGCTACAGTAATCAACAGTCAGCCAGAAATGGATGTGATGATTGAAGGTCATACAGATTCTACACCAATTAACAATGACATTATACAAGATAACTGGGATTTATCTACCAAAAGAGCCACATCTATTACCAGAGTGTTGCAATCTAAGTTTGAAGTAGAACCAAGTAGATTAATAGCTGCAGGAAGAAGTAGCTATGTGCCACTAGCACCTAACGATACCCCAGCAAATAAATCTATAAACAGAAGAACCAAAATTATAATTTTACCAAAAATTGGCCAATTCTTTGATATGCTAGAAACCAAAGCTGAGTAAAAACTTATTTTATAAAAAATAAAAAAAAGCATCACACATAGTGGTGCTTTTTTTTATTCTAAAATTTTAATAAAATCCTCAAAAGCTACGTAATACGGTTGGTTTTTAAAAACAGGATTTTCAATGCTTTCTGCATTAGCAATTCCAACACCAGCAAACCAAACTTTAGCATTTTGCTTTTTTGCATGTTCTTTGAATGTTTCCATCCATAAAACATCATATTCTTCCGGATTCTGAATATTATTAGAGGCTTTCACCAATACAAAAATAGTAGGTTCTCCTTTTTTAAATAAGACAAATTGAGGGTGTTTTTTTAACTTACTGTTTATAGCTTGAAATTCATAACCCATTTTTTCTAATTTCTTACCTACTATATTCATGGCAAGGTTATGAAGTTCTTGTTGTGTTAATACTTGCATTATTATTTTAAATTCTTTTTTTAGTCATATTTTTACTTCCTCTTTTTTTTCAAATTGTAATTTTTATCACCACGAGTTTTTGGCTTCTTATACTTTTTTGCTATCTCTCTTCTGTAAGACCCTCCTTGATTTGTTTTTTGGTTTTTTTGACTTTTTTCATGAAAAGCTGGTCCTGGAATGTATTCCTCGGAAACTCTATTTTTTGAAATTTCTTGGTCTTCTTTGGGCCTCTCCTCTTCTGTTAATTGTTTTGATATTTCTACCTCCTTTGGAAAGTCAAGTACTGGAATTTCATACTTCATTAATACTTCAATTCTTTCCTTAGATTCTAGCTCTTTTTCTGTCGAAAATAGAATTGTTTTCCCTTCACGCTCTGCTCGTCCAGTCCTTCCAATTCTATGCATGTAATTTTCTGGGAAATAAGGTGTATCAAAATTTACAACATGTGTAATTCCATCTAAATCTAATCCACGTGCCATTACATCTGTAGCAACTAAAATTCGATTACTTCCCTCATCAAACTGACGAATTGAACGTATTCTATAATTTTGTGTTTTATTAGAGTGTATTACGCAACTGTCAGATCCAAAAACTTCTTCAAGTGAATTAAATAATAAATCTGCCCTGCGTTTATTGGAAACAAAAACTAAGACTTTACTATATTCCTCTTTGTCCGCTAGTAAATAATTTAGCAAATTTGCTTTTGTATAAAAATTAGTAGCTAAATAAGATGTTTGTTTAATATTGTCTAAAGGAGTTCCACTTAAAGCAACTGAAATTTTCTGTGGAGCTTTAAAAAAATCTGTAATTAGTGTATCTACTTCATCGGTCATTGTCGCTGAAAACATAATATTCTGTCTTCTTTTCGGTAGTAAATCAAAAATATTTAGCAATTGAAAACGAAAGCCTAAATCTAGCATAATATCTACCTCATCTATCACTAATTTTTGAATTGATTTTAATTTTAGAACATTACTTAGTGCTAAATCATATAATCTTCCAGGTGTGGCAACAATAATATCAGTCCCTTGAGCTACAGCTTGTTTTTGTGTATTTATATTAGTTCCGCCATATACTCCAAGAACTCTATTATTTATATATGTAGACAATTTTTCAATTTCCTCAACAACTTGTAATACCAGTTCACGAGTTGGCACAACTACTAGTACTCTTGGAGTTAATTGCTTTGAGAATTTTAAGTCTCTAAGAATAGGAATCATGTAAGCAAATGTTTTTCCTGTTCCTGTTTGAGCAATTCCGACAACATCTTTACCAGAACGAACAACAGAATAAGCAGCTTCTTGTATAGGAGTTGGGTTTGTAAACCCTAACTCTTCAATACTGTTATAAAGTTGTTTTGATAAATCTAACTCTTGAAAAGTAGTCATATGAAAAATTTTTACAAAGGTAACTTGTTTATTTGTGCTTCTCTAGAATTGATGTAATTTTTGATTAGTTGACTTCCATTAAGTTACTTAATGAAATTTTAACTACTTAATCGAAGAAATGACCTTTTGAATATTGAAAAAATTTTGTAATTTTAGGTTGAAACCCAACTTCAAAAAAAAATGAAGATTCCAAAGAGACTAGAAGAAGCAATCATTAAATTATACAAAGCCTTCCATAATAATTCTCTTGATCCAGAGGATTGTGCTGCTTGTGCAGTTGGTAATATATTAGATAATCATGACAGCTGGAAACATCTTTCTAATGATCATGGATCATTGCAACTTAATTACATAGGGTCTGTTCACCAAAAATTAGAAAGAAAATTTAATGGATATACTCCACTACAACTTTTACAAATTGAAAAAATATTTTTGGAAGCATGTGGTTTTAAAACACCTCTTTGCCACTATAATCAAAAACCACGAAACCCTAGAGATAAAGAACTATTATTTAATGGACTAACGGCAGTTATTTCCTATTTATGTGAATTAGATAGTGTTCCTAATGTAATGGATTATTCTAAATTATTTGAATACGAAAATAATGAGCCAATCTACCATTTAGAAACAATTTTAAAATAAAAAAACCAGCAAATACAGCTGGTTTTTTTATTGTTGTAATTACTTAAGATTAACCTCCAAAGTCATCAAATCTTATGTTTTCATCTGGGATACCGAAATCTTCACCCATCTTTTGTACTGCTTTGTTCATAAGTGGTGGTCCACAGAAATACAATTCAATATCTTCTGGCGAATCATGAAGATTCAAGTAATTATCTATAACACAATTATGAATAAAACCAGTAAATCCATCTCCTTCTCCTTCAATTCCATCTTTCACTTTCCAATTGTCTTCTTCCATTGGTTCAGACAAGGCCATGTAAAACTTAAAGTTTGGAAAATCTTTTTCCAAAGATTTAAAGTGGTCTATATAAAATAATTCTCTTTTTGATCTACCTCCATACCAGTAAGTTACTTTACGACCAGTTTTTAGAGTTTTGAATAAATGATACAAATGAGAACGCATTGGCGCCATACCAGCTCCACCTCCAACATACAACATTTCTGATTCTGATTCATTAATAAAGAATTCTCCGTAAGGTCCGGATATGATAACTTTATCTCCAGGTTTTTGGCCAAAAATATAAGAGGATGCTACACCTGGATTTACATCCATCCATCCGTTCTTAGCACGATCCCATGGTGGAGTAGCAATTCGAACATTTAACATGATCTCTCTACCTTCTGCAGGATAAGAGGCCATTGAATAAGCTCTTTCTACTGTCTCATTATTTTTCATTACTAAAGGCCATAGACCAAATTTATCCCATTCTGCCTGGAATTTATCAGGTGTTTCATGCTCTTCTGGGTGAGCTGTGATGTCTATGTCAGAAAACTTTATCTCACAATTAGGTATTTCTATTTGAATATATCCTCCAGCTTTATACCCCATATCTTCAGGGATCTCAACAACAAATTCTTTAATAAAAGAGGCAACATTATAGTTTCTAACAACAGTTGCTTCCCATTTCTTTATTCCAAATACTTCCTCTGGAATAGAAATATCCATGTCTTGTTTTACCTTAACTTGACAAGCTAAACGAATTCCATGCTTTAGTTCTTTTCTTGAGAAATGAGGAGTTTCTGTTGGTAAGGCTTCACCTCCTCCTGAATTTACATGACATTCACATTGAACGCAAGAACCTCCACCACCACAAGCTGATGGTAAAAAAATCTTTTCATTTCCTAGAGTAGTTAGAAGTGTACTTCCTGAAGCTACCTCAATTTTCTTTTCTCCGTTAATGGTAATAGTGACTGGACCTGATGGAGATAATTTTTGCTTAACAAATAATAATAATGCTACTAATAACAAGGTAATCAGTAAAAAAGCTGCTACGGTTGCTAAAATAGTTCCTGTGGTGCCTGCTGCTAATGATATCATACTAGTTTTCTGTTTCTTTAATATTTTCTGCTACTACATTAGTATCTTCTTTCACTGCAACCTCTGTAGTAACTTGTTTGTCAGTTGATTCGGAGCTAGGCTCTAATTTAATTAGACTAGCTGCATCTGTAGTTTGATCTTTTGTATCTTCATCACCTCCAGTTAGCATTCCTCCAAAACTCATAAATCCAATAGCCATAAGACCAGTGATGATAAATGTAATTCCCAATCCTCTCAAAGCTGGAGGGACACTGGAATATCTAATTTTTTCACGAATAGCTGCAATTGCTAAAATGGCTAAAAACCATCCAATACCTGATCCTACACCATATGTTAATGCTAATCCTAGGCTTGGAATCTCACGTGACTGCATAAATAAAGACCCTCCAAGGATGGCACAGTTTACAGCAATTAATGGCAAGAAAATTCCTAAAGAATTGTATAGAGAAGGTGAAAATTTTTCAACAACAATTTCAACTAATTGAACCATTGTTGCAATGGTTGCAATAAACATTATGAATGAGAGAAAACTTAAGTCTAGTGTTTCGCTACCATCTACTCCATATTTTGGATCTAACCAAACCAAGGCTCCTTCTTGTAATAAATATTGGTCTAACAACCAGTTTAATGGAACTGTTACAGCCAAAACAAAGATAACAGCAGCTCCTAAACCTACAGCTGTAGTTACTTTTTTTGATACGGCTAAATAAGAGCACATCCCAAGGAATGTTGCAAATACCATGTTGTCAATAAAGATCGATTTAAAAAATAATTCTAAGTGTTCCATATTTATTAATTTTCTTCGATTAGTGCTTGATTTCTACTACGTTGAACCCATATGATTAGTCCAACTACAATAAGTGCCATTGGTGACAATAACATGAATCCATTATTTTCGTATCCAATTGAATATAACCCTGTTTTTTCGATTGGATCTCCTAATACTTGAATTCCAAGTAAAGTTCCTGAACCCAACAACTCTCTGAAAAAACCAACAATAATTAAAATAACTGCATATCCTAAAGAGTTTCCAATACCATCTAAAAAAGATTTCCAAGGACCATTCCCAAGAGCAAATGCCTCAAAACGACCCATAATGATACAGTTTGTGATGATTAGTCCAACAAATACCGAAAGTGTTTTACTTAGTTCATAAGCAAAGGCTTTTAAAACTAAATCAACAATAATTACTAAAGTTGCTACTACAATTAGTTGAACAATAATTCTAATTTTTGATGGAATAATATTTCTCATCAATGAGATCACTACATTTCCTAATCCTAGAACAAATAATACTGAAACAGACATTACAATTGAAGCTTGTAGTTCGGCTGTAATTGCCAATGCAGAACAGATTCCTAATACCTGTATTGTAATTGGATTGTTATCTGTTAACGGGTCTGTGATTAATTTTGCGTCTTTTTTTGATAAAAGTGCCATAAAATTATTGTTTTAAAGTTTTGAAATAATCTACATATAATTTCAAATCAGATTTTATCATCGCAGAAACACCGTCACCTGTAATGGTTGCTCCAGCAATGGCGTCTACTTCATAATCTGTTTTATCGTTGTTTTTAGGATCGTTATTTCCTTTAGCTACAGTAATTCCTTTAAAATTACCTGAAGCGTCTAGCAGATGCTCACCTATAAAGTCATCCATGAAATAACGTTGCTTGATGTTAGCACCTAGACCTGGAGTTTCACCTTTATGATCAAAATACGCTCCTTGTACTATCATATTTTGATCCATGGCAACATATCCCCAAATAGCATCCCAAAGGCCTTTCCCTCTTATAGGAGCAACATAAAAGGTTTTACCATCTTTTTCACCTATGAATAATGGTAATCTTCTAACGCCTCCGTTTTTTGCTTTTGATTTTTCTTTCTTTACATCAATTAAATAAGCCTTCTCATCTTCTGAAATATCGGCTCCTTTAATAACTAGTTGTTGTTTGATATATTTTTTAAATTCTGATCCAGCAACTGATGTGGAAACAAATGAAGCGCTAGATGCATCATTTTCATTGACACCCATAGCATATAAAATGTTTTGTTGCTTTTCTATTCTTTTATTTTCATCAATATTAGGCTTTAAAGACGACGCTAAATAAGCTAATAAAGATCCAACGACTAATACCATTCCTATGGCAAATATCATTGTGTATGAATTACTATCTGTTTTTTTAGACATAATTATGCAATTTTAGCTTTTAAACGTTTCAGTCTTTTCTTTACATTCCCTTGAACAACATAATGGTCTATTGTGGGAGCAAAGACGTTCATCAGAAGAATGGCTAAGAATACCCCTTCTGGATAAGCTGGGTTAAAAACACGAATCATAATTGAAATAAACCCAATCAAGAAACCGTAAATCCATTTTCCTTTATTTGTTTGAGATCCTGTTACAGGGTCGGTTGCCATAAAGACAGCCCCAAATGCCAGACCACCAATCATTAAGTGTTGCCACCATTCGGTGTTCATTAATCCGTAAAACTTACTGGAGTCTGTAATGATATCTGCTGCTACTACTTGATTAAAAATGATTCCCATGACAGCAGCTCCAATAAATGTAGAAAGAATAATTCTCCAACTACCTATCTTCGTAAAGATTAAAAAAGCGGCTCCTAACAGAATTAAAAAAGTTGAAGTTTCTCCAACTGAACCAGGTATAAAACCAAAGAACATGTCCGAATAAGAATACACTATTTCTTGATTTTGAGCATAGCTTCCTAAAATTGTTTCTCCAGAAATTGCATCTGGTGTCCCTACTCTATTCACCGCATCATACACCCAAACTTTATCTCCACTCATCCAAGTTGGATAAGCAAAAAACAAGAACGCTCTAATGGTTAGTGCTGGGTTTAAAATATTCATCCCTGTTCCACCAAATACTTCTTTTCCAATAACAACTCCAAAAACTACTGCTACTGAAAGCATCCATAATGGAGTATCAATTGGAACAATTAATGGAACTAACATACCTGTAACTAGATATCCTTCTTCAACTTCATGACCTTTAATCACAGCGAAAATAAATTCAACCAACAACCCTACACCATAAGAAACAACTACTAGAGGAAGTACTTTAATGATTCCAATCCAAAAATTATCCCAGGTAATAAAACTTCCTAGTAAAGAAAATTCTGTTGATATTCCTTTTGCTGCATCTATTGCTGCATAGTGTTGATATCCCGCATTAAACATACCAAACAACAAACATGGAATTAAAGCCATGATTACAGTATTCATGGTACGCTTTAAATCATCTGCTGCTTTGATGTGAGTTCCGTTGTGAGTTACCTCATTTGGTAAGTATAAGAAAGTATGGATAGCGTTGAACGCTGGAGCCATCTTTGTTCCTTTATACTTTTCTTTTAAATTATGTAAATTACTTTTTAAGCTCATTTTTATCTTTTTTTAGCCTAACTCTTCTTTCATTAAATCTAAACCTTCTCTCACAATTTGTTGGTGAGGTTGTTTAGAGACACAAATAAATTCTGTGAGTGCAAAATCTTCTGGTGCAACTTCATAACCACCTAAATTTTCCATCTCATCTAAATCTTGATACATACACGCTTTTAAAAACTGTAACGGAAACATATCTAAAGGAAATACATTCTCATAGGAACCGGTAACCACAAATGCTCTGTGTTCTCCGTTTGTATTTGTATTTAAATCATATTTTTTCTTTGGAGTTAACCAAGAAAAAGTCAAAGCTCTTGAAGGAGAAATTTTATTAAAAACAGGTTTGTTCCATCCAAAGAACTCATAATCGTCACCTTCAGGAATCGCTGTAATTTGATTGTCATAATATCCTAAAAAACCATCTTCACAAACTTGTGTTCCTGAAAGAACATTCCCACTAATAATTCTTGTATTTTCTAAATTTATATTGTTGTCAACAATAGCTGATATTGATGCACCCGCTACTACTGAAACATAGGAGGGTTTATCAAACTGTGAACCCGTTAAAGCAAGAGTTCTTGTGATATTAAATTTTCCTGTTAACAATAATTCTCCAATAACTATTAAATCTTGAGGATTAATTACCCATACAACTTCTCCTTTATTTATTGGGTCTATCTGTGAAATTTGAGTACTTACATTTCCTACAGGGTGAGGTCCTGATACTTTATGAAGTTCTAGATTTGATAAATTAGAAAATGGCGAATTTGAATCTTTTCCTACAGATACATGTACTTTTCCTGGTGTTAGCTTGGAAATAGCTGTAATAGCTGCCTGTAACTCTTTTTCTTTTCCCTCCAAAGTGTAATCATAGTTGGCAGCTAGTGGCGAACTTGCATATGCTGAAACAAAAATTGATTTGGGTGATTGGTTTGGATTGGCTATGATGTCGAAAGGTCTTTGCTTTATAAAAGGCCAGCAACCTGCGTTTAAAAAGTGATTCTTAATTTCTTCTGCAGACATGGTATCAACATCTTGCTTCCCGAAATTTTTAAAATCTTGCTTTCCATCAGCAGATATTTTAATGGAAACTATTTTACGTTTTGCTCCACGAACAATCTCACTAACTTTTCCACTTACTGGACTGGAAAATAAAATACGGTCATCACTTTTTGAGTAAAAAAGGGATTCTCCAACTTTAACTTCTGTTCCTTCTTTGGCTATTAGTTTTGGGATAATTCCATGAAAGTTTTCTGGCTTTAAAGCAAACATACCTTTTACAGATATGTTACTAGTTGTTAGTTCTGCTTCTCCAACTAGATTAATGTTTAAACCTTTTTTGATACGAATGTCTTTTGACATGTTATAATCGGAATTTAATTATCTAAAAAAATCATGCAAATTTACAGATTTTGCATAGGATGTTAGAACAAAAGAAGCTTTAAATTAAGTATTTAAACTTATTTATAATTATTCTAAATAGACTTTATTTATCCCTAGTTTTTTATTAATTAAATTTGTATGATAAACATCATATAAATTATAAGATATAAAATTTATTTTTTCATGAAAAACATACTTTTCCCTTTATTTTTTATATCATTATGTGTTAGCTTTAATGCGCAAAAAATTCCTCCTAATAATATAAAATCCATTCAGTTTCTCCATACAAATGAGTCTACTTTTAATCATATTATTCCTTTAGGAAAAACATTTGAATTAAATTTTGATGATTTAGATGGAGACCAAAAAGATTATTATTACAAGATAGAATTAATGACTCACAATTGGGAAAAAAGTAACTTAATTTCCAATCAGTATATCAATGGTTTTGAATCTAATATTATTTTTAACGTCGAAAATTCTTTTAATACATTTCAAAATTACACTCACTATTCTGTAAAATTCCCTAATCAAAATACAAGAATCACAAAAAGCGGAAACTATCTCCTATCTGTTTTAGATGATGTTGGAGAACTCATTTTTTCAAGAAGATTTACCCTTTATGAAAATATTGCAACTGTAGGTGTTTCCGTAGTAGAAGTAGAAATACATCTGTTATGGATAAAGAACAAACAGTTAACTTTCTTGTGAATCATCCACAAGTTAAGATTAACAACCCCTCACAAGAAATTCATGTTGCTATTTTAAAAAATGAAAATTGGAAAACTGCAATCACTGAAATTAGACCTCAATTCTACAAACCAAACCTTCTCATATACAAATACACTAATAAGACAAATTTTTTAGGAGGAAATGAATACCTGTTTTTTGACAACAAAAATATTAGTAACACCAGTGTAAATATTATTCGATCTGAACGAAAAGAAATCTATCATAACTTCCTATATCCTTATACAAACAGAGGACTCAAATCCTACTCCTACAATCCAGATATTAATGGCTACTTCATTATCAGAAACATAGAAACTACCAATCCTAAAACAGAGGCAGATTATGCAAT
>JGI20157J14317_10003146_pt1 | contig 13362 bp, 11 predicted proteins | sample COG_07_FD_14317 | JGI IMG/M metagenome (IMG submission 14317)
CGACTACAACATCAAATTGAAACCGTTCAAACTTTAAAACCAATGAGCCAATCTTTCCTTGGAGAAATTAACCCATCTGCCTCAAACCATCTGAAGACGGACATGTAGGGTGTAAGTGCAGCCTATGACCGCCATGACCAGTCCGGCAGTCCAAGACAACAACGCGCGCTTGGTGCGTTTGTTGGCTAAGGTTGTGGCCTGTGGCGCACGCAAATAGTTAGATGGCATCACGCATTTCCTTCGTAAAAGATTTTCCAATTGCCCGCCTCCAAGCGCCAGTATTGTCGCTTGCGGGTTAGCTTGCCTCGCGGAGTGATTTGCTCGAGGTAGTTAACAACCATCACATCATCGTCATCTTTCCAATGGATGATCGATAGGTCGGATATTTTCACAGTCGCCACGGCCTCGCTCTTAAGCGTGGGCCACCAGTGGGCAAGGTTTTTACCTCTGCGAAAAAACGTGTCGCTGTAGGTGCTGCGCAGCGCGCCTAAATCGTTGTTTGCGCGCAGGGCCACCCATTGGTCAAACACGGCCCGAAAACGATCGCGTGGCTCTGTCAGGCTGTCTCTTGCAACCCAGTCAATCGACGGGGCGATCACCACGGGCGTGCCGATGATACCGACTTGGGACATGAGCGTGCTGATGTCCGGATTGGCCATCACCACACAGCCATCCGAAGCCAGGGGCGCGCGCACATATTGGGCTGCAGGCGTGCCGTGTAGCCAAATGCCACTGCCCGTTTTTCCACGAAGGATATCCAAGGCGTTGGGGTAGTTGATTGGTAGGGCACCCCGTCCGTAAAGGTCTGGGAGGTCTTCACCGGGGAGTTTGCTCGAAACGAAGTACACGCCGAGTGGCGTACGTCCATCACCCTCAACTTGCTTGAGCACACCGTTTTTACCGACGGTAATGTACAGGTCTTTTTCGAGAACCAAATCCACGGCCTCGCCCGGCTTCGCGCGGTTGACAAACCAGTAGAGACGGGAGCGTGAGGTGTCCACTGCGATCACGTTCTGGGTGGTCTTGGGGAGGCGTAGCAAGTTTGCGGGTAGCAGGCCGGGTGCGGGCACCTCGGTGATGGCTTGCAAGCGCAACCGTGACTCTTCTAACAAGACCTTGAGGTTGGTCGACACCGTACCGGTTTTGGGTGACAGCGTGCTTAAGTTAATGGGCTTGTTGGAACTCACCGCTAATAAGTCTGCGTAAAGCAGTTGGCCTAGCTGAAAGTTGGGGTAATCGTTGCTTAGGGACTCGGCTAGCGCCAGCGCACGTGCGCGCTCACCGAGGCGCATGTGTTCATACACCGCAAATAGGCGGCTCTCTGCACTGCCAACGGAGTCGCCAGTGGCCGGCACTTTCTTCGCCGTTGATGCTTGCTTGATAGGGCCGGACGCCCTTAGTTGTTTTGCATTGCCCGTGGCGGCCGGTTGCACGGTGACGCCGTCAATAGCCAGTTGCCACTTAACGGGCAGGGTCTGCACGACACCTTCTTTGATGGGTAAAGTGGCCCCCATGCGGCCGTCATCGTTGTGCGTGCCCAGCCAGACCGCCACCGCGATCAGTCCGAGCGCCGCGCATGCCCAAGCAAATCGTAACAAGTGTTTGGTACGAAGAGGCGCACGTGGCGCCCCGTCTTGAGCTGCGGCCGCGGCCATTCTAGGCCCTTGAAGAAGTGTCACGCGAGCTACCTTGTTTATTCAACCGTTTCGCGAGTGATACGCCACTGGTTGTTTTCTTTCACAAAATTCATGCGCTTTGGGCTGGTGCCGTTAAAGCTGTCAGATTCGTAGCGCTGGCTCATGCGTGCAGACGCCGTATCACCCTGCACGGTGACGCGCACATTGGACAGTTTGACACTGATGCGTTTACGCGGCTCGATGCGGCTGATCCGCTCTGCCTCCCACGCTGTACGAGACTTGCCGTTGCTGGCTTTAAAGGTCGTGGCGTAGGCGTTTAGATAGGCTTTGGTGTCGCGGTCAGACCAGGCTTTTGCCCAATTGGCCAAGGCACTCTCGACCTCATCGATTGCGCTGGTGTCTACGGCGACCACTGCAGGGGCTGATGCAGCGATGGTTGCTGGGGCAACGATCGGCGCGGGAGCGGGGGTCACCGCCGCGCTGCTGGCCGCTGGTGGTGTCGCTTGTTTCACCGGTTCGGCGGCAGCCACTTGGGTGTCAGGTGTTTTCAGCACCACCACTGGTGCGTTGCCGGTTCTGCCAACGAGTTTGCTTCCGAGGCTACCCAACAAGGTCATTTGTGTCGGCGCAGATTGCGCTGCACCATCGACTTGAAGTGCTTGGCCGTAGTTCTTGCGGGCCAGCGCAGCGTAGACGTCCGCTACGTTTTGGTGCGCCGTTGCGTAAGAGGGGTTGGTAAAGATGGCGCGTTCAAATGCCGTCTTCGCTTTTACGAGATCTCCGCGGGCTGCATAGAGAACGCCGAGGTTGTTATGGGGTTCTGGCAGCTCAGGGTAGTCCTTGGCCATGCGCTCAAAGATGGCGGTCGCTGCGCGCTCTTCACCCAATTGGGCGTTAATGACGCCCTCGAAGAACATGAGTTGTACATCCCTGGGGTACTTGTCCTGACCTTCTTTTACTAAGCGCAATGCTTCTTGCGTCTGGCCCGTCGTAAGCGCCTGTTTAATTTGGGCGTACGCATCTTCCGAGGCGAACGCTGGCGTTGTTAGGCAGGTAAGGGCTGCGGTCAGGGCGACCGCAGATAAAAATTGTGGTGACGCGAAGCGCCTGGTAAACGATTTAGGCATATTGATACTTTGTATTGTAAAAACTCAGGTAAATGCGGCGACGCACAAGAGGCTCCCGCGGACTAATATTGTAGCTAGCGATGGGCATCCCGTCGCCGGGGTGTTGTTCTGCGTATTACCCGGGTAAAATTGTCCCTTTTCCGCGACTTTTCTACGATCCCTATGTCCCTGTCCATCTACAGCACGCGTGTGCGCGATCTTGTCCCGTTTAAGCCGTTGGACGCAGGAAAGGCCAGCCTGTACGTCTGCGGGATGACCGTGTATGACCTTTGTCACTTGGGGCATGCACGGGTCATGGTCGCTTTTGACGTGGTGCAGCGTTGGTTGCGTGCGAGTGGTTTGGAAGTCAACTATGTACGCAATATTACTGATATTGACGACAAGATTATTGCGCGCGCGATTCAGAATGGCGAGTCCATTCGCGCTCTTACCGACAGAATGATCGCCGAAATGCACGCTGACGCCGATGCGCTCGGTATCGAGCGCCCGACATCGGAGCCGCGCGCCATGGACTACGTCCCCCACATGCTCGACATGATTGGTGCGCTGCAAGCAAAAGGGCTGGCTTATCAGAGCGATAACGGAGATGTGAATTACGCCGTGCGGGAGTTTCCAAAGTACGGTGCGCTCAGCGGCAAGTCTTTGGACGAGTTGCGCGCCGGCGAGCGGGTGGCTGTCGCAGGCGGCAAAGCCGACCCCCTGGACTTCGTACTTTGGAAGTCAGCCAAGGCTCAAGAGCCTGACGAGGCGAAATGGGAGAGCCCCTTTGGCTTGGGTCGTCCGGGATGGCATATTGAGTGCTCCGCAATGAGCTGTGCCTTGCTCGGAGAGCAATTTGATATCCATGGTGGTGGCGCGGACCTGCAGTTCCCGCACCATGAAAACGAAATTGCGCAAACCGAAGGGGTCACGGGAAAACCCATGGCGCAGGTTTGGATGCACAACGGCTTTGTGCGTACGGACAACGAGAAAATGTCCAAAAGTCTCGGTAACTTCTTCACCATCCGCGAGGTCTTAAAGGCCTTTGACCCGGAGACGGTCCGTTTCTTCATCATTCGGGCGCATTACCGCAGCCCGCTCAATTACAGCGACGCCCACTTGCGTGATGCCAAGGGGGCGCTAAAGCGTCTGTACACCGCACTCGCCAGCGTGGATGGTCTGGACACTGGCGGGTCTCAGCCGATTGCGTGGGATGCCAACAATTTCACCCGCGCCTTCAAGGCGGCGATGGACGAAGACTTTGGTACGCCAGGGGCGGTTGCCGTTTTATTTGACTTAGCCGCCCATGTGAATAAAACTGGTGACCTGGCACATGCCAACCTCCTGCGTCAATTGGGTGGGGTTTTAGGGTTACTGCAATCCGTCCCCCAGTCCTTTTTGCAAGGGGGCGATAGTCACGGCGACACCGACAGCGGCGACAGTGGCGTCGATGTGGATGCGCTCATCGCGCAGCGTGCCGAGGCCAAGGCGGCCAAGAACTTTGCCCTTGCCGATCAGATACGGCAAGATTTACTGGCGCTCGGCATTGTTTTAAAAGACAGTGCGGCGGGCACAACGTGGGAACGGGCATGAGCCAAACAGACGCCTCAGCGTCCTCAAAGGCAACCGCATCTGCGGACACGGCGGCCCCAGACTATTGGACCGCCGCTTGCGACCACCTCATGAAAAAAGACCGCGTCATGCGGCGCTTGGTTCCGAAGTTTATCGGCGCCGCCATTGAAACACGGGGGGAACCCTTCGTCACGTTGGCGCGTAGCGTGGTGGGACAGCAAATCTCAGTCAAAGCGGCACAGTCGGTTTGGGACCGTTTTAGCGCGCTCATGAAGACCGTTAACCCACGGGCTGTCAGCAAGCTCACGGTCGAAGATATGCGCGCCGCGGGCCTGAGCGGGCGCAAGGTGGAGTACATCAAAGATTTGGCCGATTACTTCCAAACCGGCAAAGTCAGCGTTAAGCAATGGGATGCCATGGAAGATGAGGCCATCATTGCGGAGCTCATAGCCATTCGGGGCATTGGCCGCTGGACGGCGGAGATGTTTCTCATGTTTTACTTGCGCCGCCCCGACGTCTTGCCCTTGGATGATGTGGGCTTGCTCAACGGCATTAGCAAACTTTATTTTTCGGACGAACCTGTGAGCAGAAGTGAGGTTCGGGACCTGGCCCGCGCGTGGGAGCCGTATCGCAGCGTGGCAACTTGGTATATTTGGCGCTCGTTGGATCCTGATCCCGTTGCGTACTGATGCAGCTTGTTGGCTAGCAACACAGTACCCTTGCGGATACCAACGCACACATTAACTGCAGGTTTTGCATGGCAAAAAAACATTTTTTAGATTTCGAGCAACCCATCGCGGAGTTGGAGAACAAGGTCGAAGAGCTGCGCTTTGTGCAGTCTGACTCCGCTGTTGACCTGTCGCAAGAAATTGCGCAGATCTCAAAAAAGAGTGAGCAGCTCACCAAAGACATCTATGCCAAGGTCACGCCTTGGCAGACCACCAAAATTGCGCGTCACCCTGAGCGTCCCTACACCTTGGACTACATCAACCTGATGTTCACCCACTTTGAGGAGCTACATGGAGACCGCCACTTTGCGGACGACTTGAGCATTGTGGGTGGCATGGCACGGTTTAACGGCCAAGCTTGTATCGTGCTTGGACAGCAAAAAGGGCGTGACACCAAAGAGCGCTCTTTGCGTAACTTTGGCATGACCAAGCCAGAGGGCTACCGCAAGGCGCTGCGCCTCATGAAGCTGGCTGAAAAATTCAAAATCCCCGTATTCACCTTTGTCGACACGCCAGGCGCCTACCCCGGTATCGACGCGGAGGAGCGCGGGCAAAGCGAGGCGATTGGTCGAAACATCTTTGAGATGGCGCAGCTGGAAGTGCCCATCTTGACCACCATCATTGGCGAAGGGGGCTCGGGTGGTGCCTTGGCTATTTCGGTAGCCGACCAAGTCTTGATGTTGCAACACGCGGTCTACTCGGTCATCAGCCCAGAGGGCTGTGCCTCCATCTTATGGAAAACCAGCGATAAAGCCGAAGTGGCCGCCGAGGCGTTAGCCATCATCGCGCCGCGACTCAAAACCTTGGGACTCATAGACAAAATCGTCGCCGAACCCCTAGGTGGCGCACACCGTGACCCTGAGCAAATGGCGATAGCGCTCAAGCGCGCCTTAACCGACGCCTTGCGCCAGGTGAGCGACCTCAAGCCATCTGAACTGTTAGATCGCCGGTATGAGCGCCTCCAAAGTTATGGCCGCTTCAACGACACCAACGCCTAATTCGCTGTCGGTCCACCACAGCCCAAATCCCTGTCACGACCTTCCTGCCTTAACCGGTGAAGTCGCGGTGGCATTGAGTGGTGGCGCGGACTCTACCGCCTTGCTTTTGGCCGCGCAGGGCGCCTACCCCGGACGGGTACGTGCCATACACGTGAACCACCAAATCCAATCTGCCGCCACCGCCTTTGAGCAACAGTGCCAGCACATGTGTGCGCAACGCGGTATCCCGCTGCACGTCGTAAGGATCAACGTCGAGCGGGGTCCACGCCAAAGCCTAGAGGCCCAAGCGCGTGTGGCGCGTTACCGCGCCTTGGCACAAGCCGCCCAGGAGCAGGGCATTGCCACCATTTTGTTGGCGCAGCACGCGCAAGACCAACTAGAAACGGTCCTAATCGCCCTGAGCCGTGGTGCGGGCTTGCCTGGTTTGTCTGGCATGGCGCCCACATTTAAGCGCCATGGGGTCCAGTTTGTGCGCCCCATCCTGCACGTCAACGATGCCGACTTGCGCCAGTGGCTAGATGATGAGGGCGTAGGCTACATACATGACCCCTCCAACGATGACCAACAGTTCACCCGCAACCGAATACGCCACCAAGTAAGCCCGGCGCTAGCGGCGGCCTTGCCCCAGATGGCGGCGGCGGCGGCGCGCTCCGCGCAGCACATTGCCCAAGCCCAGCGCCTGCTCAACGACTTAGCCGCGTTAGACGCCCAGCACACGGGCATACCGCCGCAGATCAAGCCACTGCAGACCCTGCCCGCCGAGCGCCAGAGCAATGTGCTGCGTTGGTGGCTTGCACAAACACCCGATGCCACCCCCAGCAGCGCCCAGTTGTCGGCGCTGATGTCTCAGGTATCGGCCTGCACCACGCGTGGTCACCGCATACACCTAAAAGTCGGTAGCGGTCACGTGGTGCGCGAGGGCGCGCATCTCAGCTTCGTCGCCAAAGCACCCGGCGCATAATGCGCGGCGTGCTGGCCAGGGTATCCCCCCTATAATTCTGGGTTTGCCCTAGGAAAATGCGCTAACCCAAGGGAAGAAGCGCATCACGGCCTCATCCAACCACTGACGTTTTTTAATATGGCTTTAATTGTTCATAAGTACGGCGGCACCTCAATGGGCTCAACCGAGCGCATACAAAATGTGGCCAAAAGGGTGGCCAAGTGGCACCGCGCCGGTCACCAAATGGTGGTTGTTCCATCCGCTATGAGCGGTGAAACCAACCGGCTACTTGGCTTAGCCAAAGAGCTCGCACCCGCGAAGGCGACCCCTGCCTATGACCGTGAACTCGACATGATCGCCGCCACGGGCGAGCAGGTATCGGTCGGCTTGTTGTCAATTGCCTTGCAAGCCGAGGGTGTTGAAGCCATCGGTTTTTCGGGCTGGCAAGTACCCATTAAGACAAACAGCGCGCACACCAAGGCGCGCATAGAGTCCATTGACGATGCACGGGTCCGCTCAGAGCTGGCCAAGGGCAAGGTCGTCATCATTACGGGTTTTCAGGGGATTGATGAGAACCAAAACATCACCACGTTGGGGCGCGGCGGCTCGGACACCTCTGCCGTGGCGGTTGCCGCGGCCATGAAGGCAGACGAGTGTTTGATCTACACCGACGTGGACGGCGTGTACACCACCGACCCACGCGTCGTCCAAGACGCACGGCGACTCACCCGCATTAGCTTTGAGGAAATGCTGGAAATGGCTAGCTTGGGTAGCAAAGTCTTGCAAATTCGCTCCGTGGAATTTGCTGGCAAATACCGCGTGCCGATGCGGGTGCTGTCCAGCTTTACCCCTTGGGACATCGATATCAATGAAGAAGCCCAATCAGGCACTTTGATCACTTTTGAGGATGACGAAAACATGGAACAAGCCGCTGTATCAGGTATTGCATTTAACCGTGACGAGGCCAAAGTGTCGCTGCTGGGGGTGTCCGATACCCCCGGAATCGCGTTCCGCATTTTGGGCAGTGTGGCTGATGCCAATATTGATGTGGACATGATTATTCAAAACCTAAGCAAAGAGGGCATGACCGACTTCAGCTTTACGGTGCACCGCAATGACTACGCTAAAACCATCGACCTCCTGAAGGAAAAGGTAGCTGGGGAGTTGGGCGCCTCTGAAGTAACCGGCGATGCCAAAATCTGCAAGGTCAGTGTCGTCGGCATTGGCATGCGCAGCCACGCAGGCGTTGCTAGCAAGATGTTTCGCTGTTTGAGCGAAGAGGGCATCAACATCCAAATGATCTCCACATCGGAGATCAAGATTTCCGTTGTCATTGATGAGAAGTACATGGAGCTGGCTGTTCGTGCGCTGCACCGCGCCTTTGACTTAGACCTCGCTGTCGGCTCAGATAAGCTCTAAAGTCGTGGCATAATCACGTTTCCGGAGCGATGACCGAGTGGCCGAAGGTGCTCCCCTGCTAAGGGAGTATGGGGTGTAGAGCCTCATCGAGGGTTCGAATCCCTCTCGCTCCGCCAAGAAAGCATGAAAAAGCCCCTGATCAGAAATGGTCAGGGGCTTTTTTATCGGGGAAACACTTCCAGCTTGTTTTATGTCTGAGCACCTTTCATCATCCGCTAGCTAATTTCTCAATTCAATGTGCACGTCGGGGCAAATTAAGGTCAAACGCGTGCCAGGCATGGGTTGCATGGTTATTTGAAATTGCCTTGCAGCTCGTCTACGAGATGCAGCAGTGCGGCTCTTTCAGTTTGCTGGGCGAACAACAACGGGGCACGTGCCTCGCACTGAAGGTGTAATTGGTTGTAGAGCGGGTCAGTGCCACGGTTGTGGCAGCGGAGCAGAAGTTGCGCAAGTTGCTGGGCATCATCCCAGTCAAAGTAACCCAAGTAATCAGCGCCCAACATACCCACATTGCCAGCGACGCGCGAGGCTAACACCGGTGTGCCAGAGCGCACAGCCTCCATCAGCACGTGCGCACCGCCTTCCATAGCGCTGGTATGAACCAGCACATGGGCTTGCTGGATACGACGGCGGGTTTGGGCATGGGGCAGCGCCCCAAGCCAACGGTAGTTCGGACATTGATCGGCCGTTGTTTGGGCTTGCTCGCCCAACGAAGCGTCCAGCGCAGTACCGATATGGTCAATACAAATAGTGCCGTGTGGCGCAAGCAATTGCGCTGCATTGAAGAGCGTTTGCGGTGATTTCTCTTCGCGCAAGTGCCCGACCATGAGGGCGCGCAAGTGGCGGCTGGTTTTAGGCAGCGTCTGACGGGCACTGGTGGACTGAAAAATGACGCGGGCTTTCTTTCGCAGCGCTGGCGGCAAAGCCTCAGCACCGAGTTCTTGGAGAACCACCAAGCACTGGGCCACATGCAGAGCGCTTTTCGCAGCTTCATCGCTGTGAATGTCACGGTACAGGTCTGTGCCAGTCAACACCACAGCCAACGCAGGTGGCAGGGCTTTCTCTGAGCGCATGCGAGACCAAGCGGCAATGGTGGCAGCAGATTTACGCGCATGCAAAGCTAACATGGTGACATCAGCGGCAGCCTCGGGCCCGTCAGGCCAATGCGACGCAATGCGCACCTGATAACGCGGTTGTAATAATTGTTGCCAGCGCCTGGCTGTTTGCCAATTGCCATTGTTGGCATCGGCTAGGGCTGGACTGATAATGACAACCTGCTGTTTCATAAATTGGAATGATTATGTCACTCACACCAATTCCCCTCAGTGTTTCATGGCAGCCCGCCGTTCAAGCCCGCACGTCTAATGCGGCCATATTGGGGGAGTTGCTGGGCGCCAGCCGGTCGCGCACGCTGGCTCTTATCGACTGCTTTGATGCCGCGCTAGGTGCCGACATTAGGGTGCCCTTGCACCCACATTACAACCCACCCATTTGGGAACTTGGCCACGTCGGCTGGTTCCAAAACCACTGGATACGACGCAACGAACAACGCGCAAACGGTACACGCTACGACCCTGCGCTGGCCATGGCCCAGCGTGCAGCAATTGCGCACGATGCACAGGCCGATGCCGATGCAGTTGCAGATGCCCTGTACGACTCCAGCCATGTGTGCCACACCAGCCGTTGGGACTTGCCACTGCCAAGCCTAGCGCAGACGCGCCAACAGTTAAACGCTGGGCTACAACGCACGCTTGAATTGCTGGCGCAAGGCCCACATGACAGTGACGCTTTGTATTTTTACCGCTTGGCGCTGTTCCATGAGGACATGCACAGCGAGGCGGCGGTGAACACCGCGCAAACGTTGGGCATACCGGTTGACGCGTCACTTTTAAAAGCCGCTCAACACGCCCCCCTACACCAAGCCTTGCAGTTGCATCTCCCTGCTTGCCGCTGGCAACTGGGCAACACGCAACCAGGATTCTCCTTTGACAACGAGCTTGGCGGCCACGACGTTGTGTTGCCCAGCTTCAAGATCGACACACAAGTTGTCAACTGGGACAAGTTTCTGGGATTCATTGAGGACGGTGGCTATGCCAACCCCAGGTGGTGGTCTGAAGAGGGCTGGCAATGGCGAACCACGCATGCACACGCCATGCCACGGTACCTACGCAACGCAGGCCTAGACGGTGGGTGGCAATGCCAGCGATTTGGCCAATGGCATGCCTTGGACAAAGAGGCCAGCGCAACACACCTGAATTTGTTTGAAGTTCAGGCATGGTGCCTGTGGGCGGGGGTGCAGTTGCCCACGGAGGCGCAGTGGGAATACGCCGCTGTGACTCAACCAGATTTTGTTTGGGGCAACGTGTGGGAATGGACAGCCAGCAAGTTTGAGCCTTACCCGGGGTTTGTGCCTCACCCTTACCAAGACTATTCGCAACCGTGGTTTAACAGCCGCCAGGTATTGCGAGGCGCCAGCCTAGCCACCACCGAACGCATGGCACACCCGCTGTACCGCAACTTTTTTGAACCAGATCGGAATGACTTACTGTCAGGTTTTCGCACCTGCTCACCGGCTTAAGCTGGCGCCCACATCACTGCGAAACGGCCCTGCTCTGGTGTGTCTGCATCAGTCCACACCGTCGGCACACTGAAACCAGCCCTTTGCAACAGGGCACTGAACCCTGCCACGGTCCATTTGTACGAGCTCTCGGTATGCACGCACTCGCCTTGCGCAAAGTGACGTTCTCCACCTAACCATTGCACACGCACTGCTCGACGGGCTTGCACATGCATTTCCACGCGAGACAATTCACTGTTAAACCGCGCTAAGTGGACCCAGTCAGGCAGCCGAAAGTCGCTGCCACACAAGCGGTTGACGTGGACCAATAGGTTGCGGTTAAACGCAGCAGTCACGCCCAGCGCATCGTCGTAGGCTGCCTCCAACTCAACAGCGTCTTTGAGCAAATCGACACCAATGAGCAACCCACTACCCGACGATTGGACACAGACGGCATGCACCTGACGCAGGAAAGCAAGTGCTTGGTCGGGCGTGAAATTACCAATGCTAGAGCCCGGATAGAAAAATACCTTAGGCCCGTCAGATGGAGTCCCAACTTCGGCCGGCAGCGCCAGGGTGTGTGAAAAGTCTTGGCCCACCCCCAACATATCCAACGTCGGGTAACGGCGCTGCAACTGGTCCAATGCCTCGCGCAGGTAATCAACCGATATGTCCACCGCCACGTAACGGCGAGGCGACAAGCTATCAAACAACCTAGCAGCCTTGGCGCAATTGCCCGCACCTAAATCGATCAACGTGGCGTGCGATGGCACGCTGCGTGCAATGGCGTGTCCATGCACCCGCACGATGTCTGCCTCGGTGCGTGTCGGGTAGTACTCAGGCAATTCGGTAATGGCATCAAACAGCCGAGAACCCAGCGCATCATACAAAAACTTGGGTGCAATCCAAGCGCCCCCAGCCTGCCCATTGTGGGTCAGACCGCGCAACAACTCTTGGCGAACGGACACCGCTTGCGGCTGGTACAACTGGACAAAAAAAGGGGTTTTCATAGGCAATTTGTGTCTGCTCCGAATCGTTGACTAGCGACCATTGTTTTGCCGTAGCCATCTTGACGTAATATTTTTGCGGCTCAGGCGTTGGCTTGTAGTGTGGATTATTAACCCCTTCCCAATAGGCTGCTTCATCTGTTTTATCTGCTTTTGATCTCACTGTGTGGTGCGGCTTATGGCCACTTTTTGCGATGACTACTCCTATGGCATTCCCCCAAACCAGTAGACACTTTTCCAAGCGCAGCTTGACGCTGACGCCCGAATGCCGGGTGCTGGACACCTAGCCTCTTGACCTCCAAATACCGACGTTCTCTCTGACGTGCAGCAGCGCGCGTTTGGCACCGCCTCTAAGCGTGTCCGCTTATTGCATCGCACATGAAGTAAATAATTTAGTATTATTTAATGTAGCCATGCATGGTTATAAGCAGTAATAAAGATATATTAATTCCGATATGCTTTGTCGATGCAAGAGGCCCTCAAAAAAACACTCTGGGCCTCAGCTGATAAGCTGCATGCCAATATGGACGCGGCGGAATACAAGCACTTAGTGCTTGGCCTGATCTTCGTTAAGTACATCTCCGACGCCTTCGTTGCTCGGCAAGCCGAGCTAAAAATTCGGTTACGTGACCCCAAAGACGAGATTTATTTGCCCGACGCGTCCGGCGCGGAGTTGGCCGCCGAGCTAGAAGAGCGGGACTACTACGTATCAGAAAACGTCTTTTGGGTACCCGAGGGTGCGCGTTGGGAGGCCTTGCGCTCAGCCGCACCACAGCCAGACATTGGCAAGCGCATTGACGACGCCTTAACCCTCATCGAATCTGACAACCCCAAGCTCAAAGGCATTCTAGACAAACGCTTTGCGCGTGCGCAATTACCCGATGGCAAGCTGGGGGAGTTGGTCAACCTGATAGCCACCATCGGTTTTGGTGACGACCCGAGTAAAGCCCATGACATATTGGGGCAGGTATACGAATACTTCTTGGGCATGTTCGCCAGCGCCGAAGGCAAGCGCGGCGGGCAGTTCTACACCCCAGCCAGCATTGTCAAAACACTCGTTGCGGTGTTGTCGCCAAGCAAAGGGCAAATCTACGACCCGTGCTGCGGCTCCAGCGGTATGTTTGTGCAGTCAGAGCGCTTCATTGAAGACCACGGCGGCAAGCTAGGCGACGTATCTATATATGGGCAAGAGGCCAACCCCACCACATGGCGCCTTGCTGCCATGAACCTCGTCATTAGGGGTATGGACTACAACCTTGGCAAGTCCTACGGTGACACCTTCACCCAAAACCAGCACCCCGACTTACGTGCTTACTACTGCCTAGCCAACCCGCCCTTTAACGTCTCTGACTGGTGGCACGCCAGCCTAGACGGAGATGCCCGCTGGAAGTACGGTAC
>JGI20157J14317_10003147_pt1 | contig 13360 bp, 10 predicted proteins | sample COG_07_FD_14317 | JGI IMG/M metagenome (IMG submission 14317)
TGGTATACAAGCTATTCCTAAGGGGCAATACGAGGCTGCAGACGCTTTAGGAATGACTTACTGGCAGAAAACTAGATTTATTACACTTCCTCAAGCAATGAAAATATCTATACCGGGTATAGTTAATACATTTATTGGTCTTTATAAAGATACTACACTTGTAGTTGTTATAGGTTTGCTTGACCCTTTAGGTATAGCAAGAGGTTCTTTAGCTGATACAAAATGGAATGGTTTGACAATAGAGGTCTACATTTTTGTAGCTTTATTTTTCTTTGTTAGTTGTCTAGCTATGTCTAGATATTCTCTCTGGCTTGAAAAAAAATTAAACACTGATCATAAGTGAGAAAATAATGGTAAATACAAAAACTAAATCTACTACAAAACCAGTTATTCAAATCCAAGGAATGCATAAATGGTTTGGTAATTTTCATGTTCTNAAAAANATTTCNCTTNCTGTNAACCANGGNGAGAGAATTGTTATTTGTGGNCCCTCAGGGTCTGGTAAATCGACTTTAATAAGGTGCATTAATAGATTAGAAGTTCATCAACAAGGTGATATTATTGTTAATGANATNGAGCTTACTGGTGATTTAAAAAACTTAGAAGCTATTAGAAGTGATGTTGGTATGGTTTTTCAATCATTTAACCTATTTCCTCATTTAACAGTTTTAGAAAATTGTACTTTGGCACCTATTTGGGTTAAAGGACTTCCTAAAAAAGAAGCTAATGAACTAGCAATGGAACTTTTAACTAGGGTAAAAATTCCTGAGCAAGCCCTTAAATTTCCTGGACAACTCTCTGGTGGACAGCAACAAAGAGTAGCCATAGCTAGATCATTATGTATGCAGCCTAAAATTATGTTATTTGATGAACCAACATCTGCTCTTGATCCAGAAATGATTAAGGAAGTATTAGACACCATGATTGAACTTGCCGAGACTGGGATGACGATGCTTGTAGTAACTCATGAAATGGGTTTTGCTAAAAAAGTTGCTGACAGTGTTATTTTTATGGATGAAGGCGAAATAATAGAACAAAATGATCCAAAGAAGTTTTTTAATAATCCTCAAAATGAAAGAACAAAACTATTTCTAAGTCAGATATTAAATCATTAAGATTTTAATTCGTTTTTATTTCTTGTCCAGAAGATGCCCATTCAGTCCAAGAGCCATCATAAATAGGTATATCTTTTTTACCTAAGCAAAACAAAGCTATCGATATAACACAAGCAGAAACTCCCGAACCACACGTAGCTATTATTTTATCATTTGTGTTTACTTTAATATTACTAAAGATTTGATTTATTTCATCTTTAGACTTTAAGTATCCGTCTTTATTAATTAAATCTGATGAAGGTAAGGACTGAGAATTGGGTATGTGTCCAGATGGTAAATTAGGTCTTGGTTCTAAAGCTTCTCCTAAAAACCTTTTCCTAGATCTAGCGTCTAAAATAACATTCTCTTTGTTTTGTGATGCTAAAATCATTTGATCTAAATTAACTACAAGTTCTTTTCGTTCAGCACTTGCAATATAATTTCCTTTTTCTAAAACTACGTTTCCATTTGTAATATTTCCACCATTATTTTCCCAATTTTTTACCCCTCCTTGCATTATAAATATTTTATCATGGCCAAAATATCTAAATAAAAACCATGCACGAGCAGAGGATAAAAAAGGTGAATTATCATAAATTATAATTTCATCATCTTTATTCAGTCCTATATTTTGCATCATTTTTGAAAACAAATCTTTTGATGGTATCATATGAGGTAGAGAATTGTTTGGATCAGCTATTTTGTTTATGTCAAAAAAAATAGCATTAGGAATATGCTTTTTTTTATATTCTTCTTCAGCAATCAAACCTGAATCAGGAAGATAAAAAGTTGCATCTAATATCTTTAAATTAATATTGTCGATTTTAGACATTAGAGTGCTAGGCTCTATAAATAAATCATCATTCATTAATCAATTTCCTTCTACAGCCAATTAGGAACGACTAAATCTTTTGATTTTAGAAATGAGGGATTCCAGATTTTTGATTGGTACCTTTGTCCAGAGTCACACAAAATAGTCACTATAGTTTTTCCTGGTCCTAATTCTTTGGCTAATTTAATTGCNCCAGCTACGTTTATTCCACTAGATCCACCCAAGAATAATCCTTCTTCTTTAAGTAAATCAAAAATAATATTAAGTGCTTGATTATCGTCAGTTCTAAATGACAAGTCTACAGGACAGTTTTCTAAATTCTTAGTTATACGTCCTTGACCAATTCCTTCAGTGATAGAATTACCTTCAGCTTTCATTTCCCCATTTTCATAATAATTATATAACCCTGATCCATATGGGTCTGTAAGGGCAATTTTAATATTTTTATTCTTTTCTTTTAAAAACAACCCAGTACCAGAAAGAGTTCCACCTGTTCCTACGGCACAAGTAAAGCCATCAATTTTACCACTTGTTTGCTCCCATATTTCAGGACCTGTAGAGTTATAGTGAGACATTTGATTTGCGATGTTATCAAATTGATTTGCCCATAACACTCCATTCTGACTGGTTTTTCTTAAAGTTTCTGCGATTTTTTCTGATTGTCTTATATAATTCCCAGGATTTGAATATGGAAGAGCAGGTACTAATTTAAGTTCACAACCAATTAATTTTAACGCATCTTTTTTTTCTTGGCTTTGTGTTTCAGGCATTACAATTAAAGTTTTGTATCCTAGGGAGTTTCCTACTAGACCCAGTCCAATTCCTGTATTACCTGCAGTACCTTCAACTATTGTTCCTCCAGGTAACAAGTTCTTTTTAGCTATTGCATCTAAAATTATTCCTTTAGCTGCTCTATCTTTAATGGATGATCCTGGATTTAAGAATTCTGCTTTTCCATAAATTTCACATCCCGTGATTTCACTTGCTTTGTTTAATTTAATAAGAGGTGTGTTACCAATTGTATCAACAAAGTCTTTTTTTATAAATTTTTGCATGTATTATACTTACTGAGAAGATATTTTATTTATTTTAAATGTAATTTGATATTAATTATAGTACATCATTAATTCAAATAAATAACATAAATCTTAATTTATATAAATTTACAAAATGATTAACTTCAAAGATATTTCCTTTTCAATTGGTGGAGTTTCACTTTTTGAAAACTCTTCTGCGTTTGTTCCTACAGGACATAAAGTAGGTATAGTAGGAAGAAATGGCACAGGAAAAACAACATTATTTAAATTAATTTTGAAAGAANAGTATTAGATTCAGGAATTATTGAAGTTCCTAAGAATTTTAAAATTGGATCAGTAGCTCAAGAGGCTCCTTCCTCAGAAGAAACACTTTTAGATACCGTTTTATCAGCAGATATTGAAAGAACAAAATTACTTAAAGATTCAGAAACTGAGACTGATCCAAATAAAATAGCCAGCATTCATGTTAGGCTTGCTGATATTGATGCTTATTCTGCTGAGGCGAGGGCCTCTACTATTTTAAGTGGCTTAGGTTTTGCTCAAGAAAATCAGAATAAACCTTGCTCAAGTTTCTCTGGCGGATGGAGAATGAGAGTTGCATTGGCAAGTGTACTATTTTCAAACCCAGATTTGTTGCTTCTCGATGAGCCAACAAACTACCTTGATTTTGAGGGTACAGTTTGGTTAGAAAATTTTTTACAAAAATTTAAAAATACGGTTCTAGTGATTTCCCATGATAGGAATCTATTGAATAAATCTGTCAATGGAATTTTACACTTATCTGCTAGAAAATTACAATTTTATACTGGAAATTATGATGCATTTGATGACGAAAGAAGAAATCAATTAGAACAAAAACTTACACTAAAAAATAAGCAAGATGCTCAAAGGGCCCATATTGAAAGTTTTGTTAATCGTTTTAAAGCTAAAGCATCCAAAGCTAAACAGGCTCAATCAAGAATTAAAATATTAGAAAAAATGAAGCCTATAGTTATTGAAGAAGATCAAAAAATTCCAAAATTTAAATTTTTAGACGTTGTTAAATTTGCTCCTCCACTTGTAACATTGGATAAAGTGATTGTTGGATATAATAATTTACCTGTTTTAAAAAATATCAACTTACAAATTAATCCAGATGATCGTATTGGACTTTTAGGTGTAAATGGAGAAGGCAAGTCTACTTTTTCAAAACTTATTGCAAAAAAACTTCCTAAAATGGAAGGGGTATTTAATATGCCTCAAAAACTAAAAGTAGGGTATTTTGCTCAACATCAACTAGATGAGCTAAGGCCTGATGAAACACCTTTTCAGCATTTAACTTTAAAGTTAGATAAAGAGGTTCCATCTAGAATAAGAGCAATTCTTGGTTCTGCTGGATTTACTTTTGAAACAATGGACCTGGAAGTAAAAAGATTGTCAGGTGGTCAGAAGGCAAGACTTTTAATTTTGTTAGTTATAATGGAAAAACCTGATCTTTTAATATTGGATGAACCTACTAATCATTTGGACATTGAAAGTAGAGAAGCTCTTATCATGGCATTAAATCAATATTCAGGATCTTTAATTTTAGTTAGTCATGATGCCTTTTTAGTTGAGAGGTTAGTAGATAGGCTTTTGGTTGTAAAAAACGGAAATGTATCGGAGTTTGAAGGCGATATTCATGAGTATAGAAAATTAATTTTAAGTGGAAAAACAGTCGGAGAAGATAAGAAGACAAATAAAAATAAAATCACAAATTCTAATTTTAGAGAAAGTGTATCAAATTTAAAAAAGACATTATCATCTATAGAAAAAAAAATTTTAGATTATGAAAAACAAAGACAATTGTTGGAAACAGAAATGCTCGATACTGGTTTTTATGAACCTTCTAATAATAAACGTATTGAAGAAGTAAATGTGAATTTAAAAACAATTAATAATAAAATTTTGGAAGAAGAAAAAAGATGGGAAAAAATCTTTGAAAAAATTGAAATGTCTAACAGATGAGTTCTATTGAAGTATATATTATTCTTTTTACTTCATCTTTCGCTTCTTCAACAATATTACCTGGTCATTCAGAGATAACTTTAACAGCTCTAATTACTCAAAAAAAATATGAGATTTTTTATTTACTTTTTTTCGCTAGTTTAGGTAATATTTTAGGTTCTGTTTTTAATTGGTATTTAGGACTTTACTTTTTAAAATTTAAAAATAAAAAATGGTTTCCTTTCAAGGAAAACCACATAAACAAAGTTTCTAAATCTTTTTTGAAATATGGAAAGTGGTCATTGTTATTAAGCTGGGTTCCATTTATAGGGGACGTCCTTACTTTAGTAGCAGGTATGTTTCGTGTTCCATTACATCAATTTATTATTATTGTTTCTGTGGCCAAAATAGGGAGATATATTTTTGTTTCATTGATAGCGTTAAGTATTTTATAAAAACATTTAAATAATCAATGACTTATATATGAAGAGTGGCTCCCCGGGACGGATTCGAACCGCCGGCCAGACGATTAACAGTCGTCTGCTCTACCGCTGAGCTACCGGGGAATATTACTTCACTGCTCTGTAAGTATTTCTAACTTAATTATCACAAAATGCAACAAATTATCAAGGGTAAACGTTACTTATAATATTTTTCTAATTTAAGATTAATTTAGTGATTTTATTTATTTCTTCTTTAGAAAATGATTTTGCTTGTATTTTTTTAATTACCTTTCGGTCATTTTTAATTGTGTTTGAAGAATATGATGGATCATAATGGTTTTCTAAAAAGCTTTTTGTTAGATCAAGCCACAATTTCTTAGTAATTAGCTCCATCCAATCGTTAATTAATTTTTTACTTAGTCTATTTTTAAGTCCATAAATTATTGGTTTTATTAATTCAGGATTTTCACACATATATTTATAATCATTTAATAAAAAACTAGATCGTAATTCTATATCAGCTTTAATTTCAATTCGAGGGGAAACAATCATTTTAGCCCAAAGTGTTTTTGGAATATGTATATTTCCAATTTTACTACTTTCCGCTTCTATATAGACATTTCTTCTTAAGTCTAATTGTTTTATTTGATGGTATAATTTACTTTCAAATAATTTTTGAGAAGGCTGTTTTAAATCAGGTATTTTGCCCAACAATGAACCTTTATGGTTTGCAAGGTTTTCTAAGTCTAGGATCTGTCCTCCTTGTAACTTAATATTTTGTAAAATTTTAGTTTTTGCTGACCCTGTTTTGCCACTTATTAGAATAATTTTAAGTTTTGAGCCTACCTTATTTAAAAAGGAAATTACTTCATTTCTATACTTTTTATAACCTCCTTCGAGTTGAAATGTTCTCCAACCAACTTCAGATAAAATTAAAGAAAAAGCCTTCGATCTTTGACCTCCTCTCCAACAGTAAATGAGCGGTTGCCATGATCCTTTTTGATTTATGAATTTTTCTTCAATATGTTTGGCAATATTTCTAGCAGTTAAAGAGGAACCAATTATTTTAGCCCTAAAAGTACTCTCTTTTTTGTAAATGGTGCCAACTATAATTCTTTCTTGATCGTATAATACAGGGCAGTTAATTGAACCAATAATATGATCTTCTTCATATTCTAATGGAGACCTTACATCAATAATTGTATCAAAAGTTTTATTTTCCCATTTTTTAATTTTTTTATGTTTACTTTTCATATGTTAGTTTATTGCAATTTTATTTTCTATATTATTAACAAAACCTATTTCCGTAAATTTTACATTGTTTTCTTTTAAAATGGTGAAATGTTTATCTTTTTCTTCTTGTGGAATAATAAAGGCTATACCACCTACTGTTTGTGGATCGTATATAATATTATCAATTTTTGATTTATCTCTTTTATAGATTATATCTTTCTGGGCTATATCATAATTACTTTCGAATAATGAAGATTTTATATTTTTATTGATACATTCATTAACACCTTCAAACAAAGGTATTTTATTGGGATAAATTGTTAAACCTGTTTTGCTATTATCTCTTTTGATTAAGTTTAGAAGGTGATTTGCAAGGCCAAATCCAGTTATATCTGTCATCGATAGTATATTTAATTGATTGCATATTTTACCAAAGTTTATATTACCTTTAATCATTTGTTTGATTACATCTATTTGGAAATGACTGTCGATTAAATAGTTATTAATACCAGCAAAAATTAATCCTGATCCAATCCTTTCTGTCAATATAAGCAAATCTTTTGTTTTTATATTCCTTCTATTTTTTATACTCTCCATCTTCTTTTGCTTTTGTCCTAAAATCGAGAAACCAATAACTGGGTCTTTGTCTTTTCCAATCATTGTGTGGCCACCGATTAAAGGGCAATCGACTAATTTAAAAATTTCTTTAGCTCCTAACAACACTTGTTCTAAATCTCTTGAGTTAATTTCTGTTTTAGAAAAAGGTAATTGTAAAATCATCATTGCTGATGTTATTTGTGAATTAACTGATACTAAATCGCTAATAGAATGGTTTGCTGCAATTTTACCCAATATAAAAGGGTCAGTTATTATTGAGTTTATCATATCTACTGTCTGAAATAAGTCTGGGTAATTAGGTACGCTGACGGCATCTTCAGAAGTAGATACAATTTCCTGAGGTAAAGCTTTTTTTAGAGCATTTAAAGGTACCTTTGCAGCACAGCCTTTACACTGCATGAAATTATTTTCATCAGTAATTTTTTCTTTATGTTTCACAAAAATATTTAAGAGACTAGTTTTCAAAACGTCCAAAGTAATTTTTCTAATTCTAAAATCACTAAATTTCTTTATAAATCTTTTATCAATATAACTTTTTAGGTAAAAAAAGAATTTAGAATTAAAAGTTAAGTTATATTTTGTAGCTATTGCTGATGCTTTGCTTGTTCCAATTAAAGCTAAGTAATTTTTGTTAAATTTATATTCAAGAAGGTTTTTCCCAATAATAAACTTTTTAATATTTACAGCTAAAGGTTTACCTGACCTTACTGCAAAAACTCCAGCTTTTTTAAGATTTTGATTATCAAAATCAATTACATCTCCCGAAGCAAAAACGTATTTATAATTTGTTTGAAAGGATTTGTTTACAAGAATGTAATTATCCTTGGTTAATAATATATCCGATCTAGTAAGCCATTTGGGCGTCATTGAATTGGTCGACAATATTGCCTTATCAATTTTGAGGATTGATTTATCGGATAAAATGATTTGCTTTGGTTTGACTTCTAAAACCCTCTTATACTCAATTATATCTATTTTAAATTTCTCTAGTGTTTTTAGAGATATTAATTTAGTTTTTTGAGGGAAAGCGCTTAGAAGACCTCGTTTGCCACTTATTATAGTGATTTTAATTTCTTTGTTAATATTTAAGAACCTTTTCTTAATAGCTAGAGCTAATTCTACTGATCCTGCTCCACCACCAATAAAGGCGATTGATTTATAATTAGTTATTTTATTTAAAAAATTATTTGCCAATTTTGATATTGGTTTTACAGGAAGGCAATATTTAGCTGCTCCTTTTATATCACTATTATTGCTTTGAATGCCTGTATTTATAGAAAGAACATCAAATTTAATCTTAGGTCTATCTTTAAAATAAATCTCTTTGTCATAAGCTGAAACTCTCTCAACTTCTGCGTGAATAAAACGCACATTTAACTTAAGGCATAGCCTATATAAGTCTATGTGACTATCTCTCCATGAATATATGCCCTCTATATATCCAGGAATCATTCCAGAGTAAGGTGTATCTATTTCATTAGTAATTAAAGTTATTCTGTTACCTTTTATTGGTCTTTTTGAAAGTTTCATTAGTACTAATAAGTGGGAGTGTCCACCACCAATCAAAACTAAATCATTGGTAATTGGTATTTCTTCAATCTGAATCATTTTAAATAAACTTGCTTATGGAGGCCCGAAGCGGAATCGAACCGCTGTTAACGGCTTTGCAGGCCGCTGCATCACCACTCTGCCATCGGGCCTAAATTTTGGCGATTACAATTCTATAGCTCTTCGTTGCAACAGAAGCAATTAAAAAAGTATACTTATATTTGTTAATTTTTTTAGATATAAAGCCATATTGGCATAATAATTTAGAATTTACTTTTCAATTTTTTATTAAATGTTATTTAATTAATCATGCTATTTATAGTGGAGTTTTAATGTTATTTTTAAAAAAGATAAAAATTTTAAGTATTTATTTTATTACTTATTTTTTAGTTAATTTTTTTAGTTTTTCAATTGTTTTGGCTTCTGATTTCACCCTAGATATTTCAGTCAATGAAGCCCTTAAAAATAGTCTTGAATTAAAGTCGCAAAAATATAAATTAGAAGCTACTAAGCATTCTCTTGATGAAGCGTATTCTTCAAAAGATTGGTCTAGCTCATTAACTTCAACTTATAATTCATCAAACAAACAGAGTGATGGAGCAGGTTCTTATACAAATGATGATTCAATAACCTCAACTGTTTCTCTTAGTAAAAATATATTTGATGGAGGGAAATCATTTGAAAAATATAGAATAGCTAAAGATAACATCAAATTAAATGAACTTAAATTAATTAAAGTTGAACAAGAGGTAATTCTAGAAACTATAAAAGCATATTTAGATGTATATACAAATCAATCAGTCGTTAGATTAAGAAAACGTAGTTTAATTAGGTTTAAAGAAAATGTATCAGCAACTAAATTAAAACTTCAAGCTGGCACTGTAACACCGACTGTTCTTGCCGAGTCTGAAGCTAAATTAGCCAAAGCAAATTATGAGCTTATTTTGGCAGATGGAAATCTCAACAAATCAATTTCAAAATTTAAAAGTGTTACTAGTTTTAAAACTGTTCCAAACAATTTGAAATTGCCAACCGTTAAATTCACAATTCCTAATAATGAAGAAGAAATTATAAAAATATCTTCGCAAAAAAATATAAATATTTTAATTGCTAAATTGGAAAAAGATTTAGCTAATAAAAACGTTGAATTGAAAAGATCTGAAAACAGACCAGTTTTTAAATTTGATCTGTTTGCCAAGGATAGTCAGTCCTCATTAAGCAATTCTTCAAGTGATTATCAGAGTTATGGTGCAAATTTAACATTCACTTCTCCTCTTTTTTACAATGAATCTTCAAAAAATACTATTAGAAGGCTAGATAAATTGGCAAGTGCATCAACTGTGGATTTGGCAGAAGAATATAGACAAGTAAAATTAAATGCTATTTCATCGTTTCAAAATTATCAGAGCGCAGTTGCAAAAACTCTAGCATCAAAAAGTGAAAAAAAATCTTCTTTATTAGCGTTACAAGGTATTCAAAAAGAAGCTGAGTTTGGAATAAGAACTGTATTAGACGTTTTAGAAGCGGAAGTAGATTATTTAAATGGATCTACAAACTTAATTACGAGTGAGGCTGATGAAGTTTATGATCTATTTTACTTAAGGTCAATTATGGGTAATCTTTCATTAGAAGATTTTGGTGATCAAAAAACAATTAACTTCAATCTTAAAAATAAAGAATTAAATTTTGAAATATTTGATCGTAAAACTTTCAATTAAAAACAGGCTTACCAAAAGATGATGGACAAAAGATTTGACGCTAAGTCTATAGAGTTAAAATGGTATGAAAAGTGGTTAAAAAGTGGTGCTTTTGCATCCAACAGTTCTTCTTCAAAAAAACCATACGTTATTATGATGCCGCCGCCAAATGTCACCGGCTCTTTGCATATAGGTCATGCTTTAACATTTACGATTCAAGATATTTTAATTAGATTTCATCGAATGCAAGGTTTTGACGTTCTATGGCAACCAGGAACTGATCATGCAGGTATTGCAACACAAATGGTTGTAGAAAGAGAATTGGCTAAATCTAAAATCACTCGTCATGATTTAGGTAGGGACAAATTTATTGAAAAAGTATGGGAATGGAAAGATCAATCAGGTGGAACAATCACTAACCAATTAAGAGCTTTAGGAGCATCCCCTGATTGGGAAAAAGAACGCTTTACTATGGATGATGGCTTATCAAAAGCAGTTAATTATGTTTTTGTTAAATTATATAAAGAGGGTCTTGTTTATAGAGACAAACGTCTTGTTAATTGGGATCCCAAATTACTAACCGCCATTTCTGATCTGGAAGTAGAGCAGAGAGAAACTAATGGAAAATTTTGGTTTTTCAATTACCCTATTCAAGGTAGTGATGAATTTTTAACAATAGCGACAACTAGACCGGAGACAATGCTGGGAGATACAGCTGTAGCTGTAAACCCAAATGATGAGAGGTATAAGCATCTAAAAGGCAAAAACGTATTACTACCAATAATTAATAGAATTATTCCTATTATTTTTGATGATTACTCGGATCCAACAAAAGGTACAGGTGCCGTTAAAATTACTCCTGCTCACGATTTTAATGATTTTGAGGTAGGAAAAAGGCATGGTTTACAAGTTATTAATATATTAAATGCAGACGCTACCATTAATGAAAATGGTACTGAAGAATTTCAAGGATTAGACAGGTTTGAAGCAAGACATAAAATTATAGAGAAATTAAAAAGTTTAAATTTATTTGTTAAAGAAGAAAATATAACTCATACCGTTCCTCATGGTGACAGATCAAACGTAATTGTTGAGCCGTGGCTAATGGATCAATGGTACGTTGACGCAAAAAAATTAGCTTTGCCAGCTATTAAAGCTGTTGAAGAGGGTAATACAACTTTTATTCCCCAAAGTTGGGATAAAACCTACTATGAATGGATGAGAAATATTCAACCTTGGTGTGTTTCCAGACAGCTTTGGTGGGGACATCGTATACCAGCTTGGTTTGGACCAGATAATAAAGTTTTTGTCGAATCTAATGAACAAGCAGCTTTAGATGCAGCAGAAATCTTTTATGGTAAAAAAGTTGAATTAATTCAAGATGAAGATGTTTTAGATACATGGTTTTCTTCAGCTTTATGGCCCTTTTCCACCTTAGGATGGCCTGAAAAAACTAAGGATTTGAGAAAATATTATCCAACAAGTGTCTTGGTAACTGGTTTTGATATAATTTTCTTTTGGGTTGCTAGAATGATGATGATGGGTATTCATTTTATGGATAAAGAAGTTCCCTTTAAAGAAGTTTATATTCATGCTCTTGTTAGGGATGAAAAAGGTCAAAAAATGTCTAAGTCTAAAGGCAATGTTTTAGATCCATTAGATTTATCATCTAAATATGGTGCAGATGCCTTAAGGTTCACTCTTACTGCAATGGCTGCTCAAGGAAGAGACATAAAACTTTCTGAAGAAAGAATTGCTGGCTATAGGAATTTTAGTACTAAAATTTGGAATGGGTGTAAATTTTTAGAGTTTAATGATTGTATATCTTACATTGATAAGGATATTAAAAAAATTGACCTTGAGGTAAACAAATGGATAGTTAAGCTTTATAACGATTTAAACAACAGAGTTAAAACTGCCATTAAAGAATATAAATTTAATGACGCAGCAGACGCCTTATATCAATTTATTTGGAAAGATTATTGTGATTGGTATATTGAGTTTATAAAGCCTATTTTAAATAATACTGATAATTTAAAAGATTTTGAAGAAACTAAACATGTCTCAATAAATATCATGAAAAATGTTTTGTTAATGTTACACCCAATAATGCCTTACGTTACTGAAGAAATTTTAGAAAATCTTTTTAAATCCTCAAAGTTTGCTATTTCTTCAACTTGGCCAGAGCCTATCTTTAATAAATTATCATTAAATAATTCTATTGATCTAGTAATAAAAATTATATCATCAATAAGGTCTTTAAGAGTTGAAAAGAACATACCTCCTAATTCCAAAATAGATGTCATATTTAAAAATGTTAACAAGGACAAAAAAGATATTATTGAAAGCAATATAAATTTAATTACTAATTTAGCTAAATTAAATGATTTAACCTTTGTATCTGAAGATATTACTCAGACTGAGAATTTTATAATAAGTACTGTTGATGAAATAGTTTTAATGATACCTCTTCAAGGCCTCATAGATACAGAATCTGAAAAAAATAGGTTGAACAAAGAACTTTCTAATATTAACAATGAGATTGATCAAATTAGCAAAAGACTAAACAATCAAATGTTTATCGATAAAGCACCTTCTAAAGTTGTTCAAGAAGTTAAAAATAAACAAGAAATTTTTTATCAAAGAAAATCAGAGATAGAAAAAGCTTTAATTAATTTATAAAAAAAGGTTGGAGAAAGTAATGAAGAATTCTAAGACAGTTTTAATTGACAAAAATCCCGGGAGAAATTCTCAAACTTTTGGGATTGCTAGAGTTCTTAACACAGACTTAGATTTAATTCATGAACCTTCAATTGGTGTTGTTGGTAATAAAGGTGACTCTCAATGTTATTTGGGAGTAGAGGATAAGGTTAAAACAATTCATGAAAAGCTT
>JGI20157J14317_10003155_pt1 | contig 13334 bp, 10 predicted proteins | sample COG_07_FD_14317 | JGI IMG/M metagenome (IMG submission 14317)
CCCCCGTCCGCGAGACATATTCGTATGGTTCTACGTGCGTAGTCGTCTGATTTGGATCTCACTTCTCAGGTCGCGCAGCAACACGCTACCCAAGACGCCAGTTACCTTGAATCTCACACGCAACTAAGTAACCCAGCTGCATGCCAGCCAACGTAAATTCCCTTGTAGCCGGGAGGTATTGCTACCCCCTTGCCCAGCCCGTCAGCATGCTGTTACAAGTCTCACAGATTAAGCTGCGAGTGCGAAACGTTCGTCGTTTGCAGTTAGTTTTTTTTCAGCGGATTTACGAGGTGACTGAACCTCGGCACGCCCCACCACGCTTCCGAACCCACGTCGAAACCAGTGCAGCCCCAAGCGCCCAAGTTTACGCGACTTTGCGAAGCAATGCCACTTCTCACACGCAAACAGCGCACCAAAAAATCAGGTTAAGAGGCTGAGTAACTGCAAGGGCTGGGCAATGGTCGCTTGTGCACCCCAACTACGGGTGTCGGCATTGGCGCCGAGATAGCCATATTGCACCGCCACGGTCTGCATACCCGCGGCAAGGCCCGCAACAATGTCACGTTCATCATCGCCCACATAAATGCATTCTGCGGGTAAGGCGCCCGCACGCTTGGCCGCCTCTAGCAACGGCATGGGGTGTGGTTTTGCATGCGGTGTGGTGTCACCGCTCACTATGCATGAGGCGTTGCGAAAAAGCGGCATTTGCTGCGTTGTTGGCAGCGTAAATCGCTCTGCCTTGTTGGTCACCACGCCCCACAAATAGCCGCGTTCTCAATCGTCTGAATGAGTTCATCCACCTGGTCGAAGACCACGGTGTTGGCTATGAGGTCACGCTCAAACTCTGCAAAAAACTCTTCGCGCATGGCGTTGAAGTTATCGGCATCCGGGGTCAATCCGAATCCGATAGACAGCATGCCGCGCGCGCCTGCACCGGCTAGTGGACGGTATTGATCAAGGGGCAATACGCTTAGACCACGCTTGATGCGCATGCGGTTGGCAGCCGCACCCAAGTCGGGCGCGCTATCGATCAGCGTGCCATCGAGGTCAAACAAAACTGCTTTTACGTTGGTAAACATGCCGCGCCCTTCTGTTCAACTCAGCCGCATTAAGCCAAGGGTTTAGTGGTTGCAAACATGTAGTTAACGCTGGTGTCATTGCTTAACCAATAGTGTTTGGTGAGCGGGTTGTACTCCAAGCCACGCGTGCCATTCAGCTCTAAACCTGCGGCGCGACAGTAGGCCGCCAGTTCAGCAGGCTGAATAAACTTAGCGTAGGTGTGTGTGCCTTTAGGCAACATGTTCAACACGTACTCCGCGCCCACAATGGCAAACAAGAAGGACTTTGGGTTGCGGTTGATCGTTGAGAAGAAGACGGTTCCCCCCGGCTTCACCAGCTGGGCACATGCGGCCACGACGGCTGCTGGGTCGGGCACGTGCTCCAACATTTCCATGCAGGTAACGACGTCAAAGCTCGCCGGTTGTTCCGCAGCAAGGTCCTCTGCACTCACCTCTCGGTAACGCACGTTAGGGGTCTCTGCCTCTAGCGCGTGCAGTTTGGCGACGTTGAGTGCCTTGGTCGCCAGATCAATGCCCATGGCGCGCGCGCCACTGCGCGCAATGGCGTCGGTCAAGATGCCACCGCCACAGCCCACGTCGAGTACGTCTTTGTCACGCATGGCCACTTGCTGCTGCATCCACTCAAGGCGCAACGGGTTGATCGCGTGTAGGGGCTTGAATTCACTCTCTTTGTCCCACCAACGGTGCGCTAAATCCGAAAACTTTGCCAGTTCAGCAGGGTCTGCGTTCGCGTAGTTCGGGGCTTGCGGCTGGGCGGCGGAGGCGGTTTTTTGTTCCATGAGTCGATTATCCCCAAAGCGCGTGACTTTTATTTAAAGGCAAAAAAAAACCGCGCCAAAGCGCGGTTTTAGTGAGAGTGTCGACTTACTTGTTGGTACCAACCAACTCAACTTCAACGCGGCGGTTCTTTGCACGACCGGCGCGGGTGTCGTTATTAGCGATGGGGTTCATTTCGCCCTTACCTTCTGTAAAGATACGGCCAGCAGGAACACCGTTAGAGACCAAGTAGGCCTTAACCGCTTCAGCACGACGCACTGATAAGCGTTGGTTGTATGAGGCCGGGCCGGTGGTATCGGTGTGACCGACAGCCACAACGACTTCAACGTCCATCATGGCCATTTTTGCCATCAACTCGTTTAACTTCGTTTTGCCAGCAGGCTGAAGAACCGCTTTGTCAAAGCCAAAGAACGTGTCAGCGGCGAATGTCATTTTGACAGGCGCTGCAACAGGAACAACAGCTGCTTTGGGAGCGGGTGCCGGCGCCGGTGCGACCACAACCGCCTCAACAACCTCAACCTCTTCGGCAACCACAACCACAACCGGCTCTTCCGCCGGCTTCGCGGCCGCCTTCACAGGGGCAATGGCACCATCACAACCGGGAGCGGCTGTAGCTGGCGTCCAAAAGCCAGAGCGCCAGCACTCACCTGACGCACTGCGCCAAGGCGTGTTGTCGGAAGAAACCCAGTTACTGACGACTTGCGCATTGGCGAACGACGATAACGCGATTGCCGATACAAGCAGGGCGATTTTTTTTGATATGGCCATGGTGAATTTCTCTTGGTTGTTGCCGGATGGCAGAAAAATGTTGGCGCGTCCGAAAGCGGATAGGCGCTGCTAAGTCCTGATTGTAATCAAATATCAGCTGTTTGCGGATGGCAGTCAATTAAAATTTATAACTTTTACCGTCTTTTTTACATAGTATTCAAATTTAATGAGTATTTAAGAAACATTACTTCAAATAAATAGATACTAAAAGACTATATACGTCGCGCAAAATCATCAATTCCTCACTGCCGGCTTAACCCGTTCAAGGCTTTAAAATGGCGGGTTAAACCGTACGCCGTACACGACCCCTATATAGATAGCACGACATGACCCAGTTTGCAAAAGAGACACTGCCCATCAGCCTAGAGGAGGAGATGCGTCGCAGTTACTTGGACTATGCGATGAGCGTGATCGTAGGGCGTGCACTCCCCGATGCGCGTGACGGCCTCAAGCCAGTGCACCGACGGGTTTTGTTCGCCATGCACGAACTAAACAACGATTGGAACCGGGCCTACAAGAAATCAGCCCGTATCGTGGGTGACGTGATCGGTAAGTACCACCCGCACGGCGACACCGCGGTATACGACACGATCGTGCGTATGGCGCAAGACTTCTCCCTACGCCATATGCTGGTCGATGGCCAAGGCAATTTCGGCTCTGTCGACGGTGATAACGCGGCAGCGATGCGTTATACCGAGATTCGTCTTGCCAAAATTGCGCACGAAATGCTGGGCGACATCGACAAGGACACCGTTGATTTTGGCCCCAACTACGACAACAGCGAGCGCGAGCCACTCGTTCTCCCTGCGCGCCTGCCCAACTTGTTGGTCAACGGCTCCTCTGGTATCGCCGTGGGTATGGCCACGAATATTCCACCGCACAACCTGAACGAAGTCGTTGATGCGTGTCTGCACATGCTCAACAACCCCGAGGCGACGGTTGATGACTTAATGGAAATTATTCGCGCGCCTGATTTCCCAACCGCTGGCATTATTCACGGTATCGCTGGCGTTAAAGACGGCTACCGCACGGGCCGTGGACGCGTGATCATGCGCGCCAAATGCCACTTTGAAGACATCGACCGTGGCCAACGCCAATCCATCATCGTTGACGAGCTGCCCTATCAGGTGAACAAGAAGTCACTGCTAGAGCGCATCGCCGAATTGGTGACCGAGAAAAAGATTGAGGGCATTAGCCACATACAAGACGAATCAGACAAGTCAGGTATGCGCGTCGTGATTGAACTCAAGCGCGGCGAAGTGCCAGAGGTGGTGCTCAACAACCTGTACAAGCAAACGCAATTGCAAGATACCTTTGGTATGAACATGGTGGCGTTGGTGAATGGCCAACCCAAGCTGTGCAACCTCAAGGACTTGGTCGAGATATTCTTGCAGCACCGACGCGAAGTTGTCACACGGCGCACGGTATTCACGTTACGCAAGGCGCGGGAACGCGGCCATGTGTTGGAAGGCTTGGCCGTTGCGTTGGCCAACATTGATGAGTTCATTGCCATTATTCGCAATGCGCCAACGCCACCGGTTGCCAAGGCCGACTTGCTTGCTCGCTCATGGGATAGCAGCTTGGTGCGCGAGATGTTGACCCGTACCCGCGAGGACGGCGCAACCGTGAACGCTGACGACTACCGCCCTGATGGGATTGGCAAAAACGTGGGCATGGGTAGTGACGGCCTTTACCGTTTATCTGAGACCCAAGCGCAAGAAATTTTGCAAATGCGTCTGCAACGTTTGACTGGCTTGGAGCAGGACAAGATCGTCAATGAGTACAAGGACGTTATTTCTGAGATCGATGACTTGTTGGATATCCTGTCACGCTCAGAGCGCGTATCGACCATCGTTGGCGAAGAGCTCACCGCAATCAAACTCGAGTTCGGCCAGGGCAAAGTGGGGCTGCGTCGCAGTGAGATTGAGTTCAACGCGCAGGAGCTGGGAACCGAAGACCTGATCACCCCAGAAAACATGGTGGTCACCCTCTCACACACAGGCTATATCAAGAGCCAACCGCTCAGCGAATACCGCGCGCAAAAACGTGGTGGACGCGGCAAGTTAGCGGCATCGACAAAAGAAGACGACTGGATTGACCAGCTGTTTATCGCGAATACCCATGACTACATTTTGTGTTTCTCCAACCGAGGCCGTGTGTACTGGCTGAAGGTGTGGGAGGTCCCGGCTGGCTCACGCAACTCACGTGGTCGGCCCATTGTCAACATGTTCCCGTTGCAAGAGGGCGAGAAGATCAATGTGGTGTTACCGCTCACCGGCGACAACCGCACCTTCCCTGAAAACCATTACGTGTTCATGGCAACCCGCATGGGTACGGTTAAGAAGACCGCGCTGACCGAGTTCTCCAACCCACGCAAGGCGGGCATTATTGCCGTCGACTTAGACGAACAAGATTTCCTGATTGGCGCCACGCTGACCAAGGGCAAGCACGACGTGATGTTGTTCTCTGATGGTGGCAAGGCGGTACGTTTTGACGAAAATGACGTCCGTAGCATGGGCCGTAACGCACGCGGTGTGCGCGGCATGATGCTGGAAGAAGGCCAGAGCGTCATCGCGATGTTGGCGGCGCCGACTGATCTGCCCGAAGAGGAGCAGGCATCACAGCCCACCAGCGTGCTGACAGCCACCGAAAACGGCTACGGCAAACGCACGCCTATTGATGAGTACACCCGCCATGGACGCGGTACCAAGGGCATGATTGCCATCCAACAGAGCGGGCGCAACGGCAAGGTGGTCGCCGCCACGTTGGTGCACACCGATGATGAGATCATGCTCATCACCGACACCGGCGTCTTGGTGCGTACACGGGTCTCTGAGATTCGTGAAATGGGCCGAGCGACGCAAGGCGTTACGCTCATTGGGCTAGATGAAGGCAGCGCACTGATTGGTATGCAGCGGATTGCCGATGGCGATGCTGAAATGGTCGCCGAGATTGCCGACGAGCCGGATAGCGGCACTGACAGCACGAACGCCNACGACACGGACGCCGCTGGCACCGACGACGACACCAACGCATAAGCTGGCAATCACCTGAATGAATCGCCCCTACAACTTCTCGGCGGGTCCTGCTGCCATTCCCGTCGAGGTGTTGAACCGCGCCGGCAGCGAAATAGCCGACTGGCACGGCACGGGTGTTGGCGTTATGGAAATGAGCCACCGCGGCGCGTCCTTTGGTGACATTCTCGCGACGACAACGGCGGCTATTCGCGACGTCCTCAGCGTGCCCGAGGACTTTGACATCCTCTTTATGCAGGGCGGTGGCTTGGCACAAAATGCCATCGTGCCCATGAACCTTTGCGGCACGGCGGGCGCCGCCAAAATGGATGTCGCCGTCACGGGTAGCTGGAGCCAGAAGTCGCGCGCTGAAGCACAACGTTACGCCGATGTTCACGTCGTGTTCGACGGTAAACCGCTGAACTTTCAAGATGTTGCAGACCCCGCCACGTGGTCCATACGCTCAGACACCAACTACGTTCATGTCTGTAGCAACGAGACCATCCATGGGGTTGAGTTCGCCAGCTTGCCTGACCTCAAGGCCCTGGGGTGTGCGGCGCCCTTGGTGGTGGACTGCTCCAGTCACATCGCCTCGCGGCCAATACAGTGGCATCGCATTGGTATGGCTTTCGCAGGTGCCCAAAAAAACCTGGGCCCAGCTGGCGTCACCTTGGTATTTGTCCGTCGTGATCTGCAAGAGCAAGCCATGGGCATCTGTCCATCGGCCTTCCATTACAAGACGGTCGCGGCTAACCAATCCATGTTCAACACGCCACCAACCTACGGCATTTACATGATTGGCTTGGTCTTTGAGTGGTTGCAAGCCCAAGGCGGCATCGCATCAATTGAAGCCCGCAACATCGAAAAAGCCGAGCTGCTCTACCGCACCATTGACACGTCGAATTTTTATAGCAACGCAGTAGCGCCTGCCTTTCGGTCACGCATGAACGTCCCCTTTTTGCTGGCCGATGAGACACTGAACGACACATTTTTAAACGAAGCAAAGGCAGCGAACCTGCTGTCACTCAAGGGCCACAAATCAGTCGGTGGCATGCGCGCCAGCCTATACAACGCCATACCATTGGCGGGTGTCGAGGCCTTGGTCGACTTTATGCGCCACTTTGAGCGCACGCATTAAATAGGCGGGTAAACAATGAAAACATTGCAGGATCTGCGCGTTGAGATTGATCAGTTAGACACCCAAATTCTCACGCTACTTAACCAGCGTGCGCAGAGTGCGCATGAAGTGGGTGAGCTGAAGAAGCGGGAAGGATCGGCTGTTTTTCGGCCAGACCGTGAAGCGCAAGTCATCAGCAAACTCCAGACACTTAACGACACGTCGGGTGGCCTGCTCAAGTCCGAAAGCATTGGCCACATTTGGCGCGAAGTGATGTCGGGGTGCCGCGCACTGGAGGCGACGCAGCGCATTGCCTACTTGGGCCCTGCAGGCACGTTTAGTCAGCAAGCCGCGTTGGCGTTTTTTGGTAGCAGCGTGACGGAAATCGCGTGCCCCAGCATCGATGAGGTGTTTCGTGCCACGGCAGCGGGCACAGCGGATTTCGGTGTGATACCGATTGAAAATTCCAACGAAGGGGTGATTGCACGATCGCTGGATTTACTGTTACAAACACCCGCACATATTGTGGGCGAACTGAGTATTTTGGTGAGGCACCATCTACTCAGAAGCAGCAACTCACGTGACGGCATTCAAGTCGTTTTGGCGCACCCCCAAGCGCTCGCGCAATGCCAAGAGTGGCTCAATAAACATATACCCGACGCAGAGCGCCGCGCCGTCTCCAGCAATGCAGAAGGCGCGCGATTGGCAAAAGAAAATCCTGAGTGGGCCGCCATCGCCAGCGACCGTGCGGGCGCTCAGTATGGTTTGCACAACATCGGGCAAGCCATCCAAGACGACGCACACAACCGCACGCGCTTTGCCATTATTTGCTTGCCCGCCACCTTGGAGGCACCGACAGCGACTGGGCGTGACTGCACCAGCTTGGCCGTCTCCGTTGTGAACCAACCCGGTGCCTTGCACGACTTGCTGGTGCCACTCAAGAACCACCATGTGTCGATGACACGCTTTGAATCTCGCCCTGCCCGTCAGGGTCAGTGGGAGTACACCTTCTTTATCGATTTGGTTGGTCACCCCAGCGAGCCGCACATGCACGCCGTGCTCGAAGAGCTAAAGTCCCTTTGCGCCTTCTACAAAGTATTGGGGACTTACCCCCAGTCAGAAGCGTGACGGTGTTGGCACTACATGCGGTTCGCCGCGTCGCCATTATTGGCTGCGGCTTAATCGGCGGCTCGTTTGCCTTGGCGATTCGCAAAGCGCGCCCAGAGATCACCGTGACGGCCTACGGTCGGTCGCAGACGACACTGCAAGAAGCGCTGCGTATGGGGGCCATCACCGATGTTGCCAGCTCGCTACCCGACGCGGTACGAGACGCCGACGTCGTCCTCATTAGCGTGCCTGTGGGCGCGACGCATGAGACGCTCAGCAGCATGCGCGCGCACTTAAAGCCCACCGCATTGGTCATGGACGCGGGCTCCACCAAGGCAGACATGGTGGCCACCGCGCAAACGGTCTTAGGGGAAAACATGGCCTCTGGCGCCTCGCCTGAGGCAACTAGCCATTTCCCGCTGAGTCACTTTGTTCCTGCACACCCCATTGCGGGCAAAGAAAAAGCGGGTATTGCCCATGCCGAGGGCGACCTCTACGCCAACCGGCTCGTGATTCTCACGCCGTCATCCGNCACCGCAGCACCCGCGATTTNGCTNGCCACTGCGCTGTGGGAGGCTGTGGGTGCACGCGTCATTCAGATGGATGCAGACACCCACGACCATGTGTTTGGCGCGGTAAGCCACCTGCCCCACTTGCTTGCCTTCGCCTACATGAACGGCGTCGACCCCAGCACCATCGCCATGGGCGGCACTGGCTTTCAAGACTTCACACGCATTGCAGGCAGTGACCCCGTTGTTTGGCGCGACATTTTGAGCACCAACCGCACCGAAATTCTCGCGCAGGTGCAGGGCTTTGAGCAGGCTCTGGCACAACTCAAATCTGCCCTCACCGAAGGTGATACGGTTCAACTCCAAACCCTCATCACACAGGCCAGTGCACAGCGCAAGGCCTGGCGTGTACCCGCCCCGCTATCTGATTCCAACGCAATCGACGACTGATAAACAGGCGTCCGCGCCCTGCCTACCTGCCATGTTCCAACAAGCTTTTCTTGATCTGCCACCTATTGCTTCGGCGCACGGAGAGGTCACCCTTCCTGGTTCCAAAAGTATTTCCAACCGGGTACTTCTGTTAGCCGCTTTGAGCCATGGTGCGACGGAAATTCACGACATATTGGCTTCCGATGACACGCAGGTGATGCGAGAGTCCCTCAAAACGCTGGGCTGCGAGATCACGGAAACAGGCACCAATCAGTTGCGTATTGTGGGGATAGGCGGACAACTGCAAAACAAAACCGCCAAGCTGTTTTTAGGGAATGCCGGCACGGCGATGCGTCCACTAACGGCGGCACTCACCTTGATGGCGACAACCCAAGGTGGCCAGTTCGAAGTGTCCGGTGTGCCCAGAATGCACGAGCGCCCCATAGGCGATTTGGTGGACGCGTTACGCCAATTAGGCGGGAGCGTGACGGATCTTGGCCAGGCTGGCTACCCCCCGTTGCGCTTAGGCGATGGCGACACGCACGCTCTGCAATTGGATGCGCCCATTGCCGTGCGCGGTGACGTCTCTAGCCAGTTTTTAACCGCTCTGCTGCTTGCGCTGCCGCTGGTGGCCACACGTGACGTGGTGATCGACGTGGTGGGCGAGCTGATTTCAAAGCCCTACATCGACATCACGCTAAAGTTGCTGGCGCAATTTGGCGTGCACGTACAGCGCGAAGATTGGCGGCGTTTTACCATTCCCGCAGGCAGCCGCTACACCTCTCCCGGGCAGGTGTTCGTAGAAGCCGATGCCTCCTCCGCCAGCTACTTTATTGCGTTAGGCGCGCTGGGCTCCACCCAAGGAATCACCATCCAAGGCGTTGGCTTGGATGCGATTCAGGGTGACATACGTTTTGTAGAAGCCGCTCAACGCATGGGCGCTGACGTGACCGGCGGCCCCAACCACCTGTGCGTTAAGCGGGGGGCTTGGCCGCTGAAGGCCATTGACCTCGACTGCAACCACATTCCCGATGCCGCCATGACCTTGGCCGTGATGGCCTTGTACGCGCAAGGCACGACCACTTTGCGCAATATTGCAAGCTGGCGGGTCAAAGAGACCGACCGCTTGAGCGCCATGGCGACCGAACTACGCAAGCTTGGCGCCACCGTGGACGAGGGTGATGACTACCTTCGCATCACGCCGCCGGCCACACCGGGCGAATGGCGCCCTGCCGCGATCGACACCTACGACGACCACCGTATTGCCATGTGCTTCTCATTGGCCGCGCTGAACCCAGCGGCATGTGTGGTGCGTATCAATGAGCCGCACTGCGTCGCCAAGACCTACCCCGACTACTTTGAAACCCTGTTCGACGTAACCACCCCCTGCGTCGGTCAGGTGCCGGTGATTTGTATTGATGGGCCCACGGCTTCAGGCAAAGGAACGCTGTCCCAAGGCGTGGCCAAGGCCTTGGGTTACGCATGGCTAGATTCGGGCGCGTTGTACCGTTTGGTCGGTGTGGCGGCTGAGCAGGCCGGGCTGTCCACCACCGTGGAGGCCTTGGCTGACCCCGCACACGCGGCAACCGTTGGGGAACTAGCGCGCAATATGGCGGTGCGATTTGAGGGTGAGCAGGTCTTTTTAGGCGGTCAAGACGTCAGCGCGGCCATTCGCACAGAGGCAGCCGGCATGGGCGCGTCGCGCGTGAGCGCCATTGGCCCTGTTCGCGCCGCGTTAATGGACTTACAGCAAGGCTTTGTGCGCGCCCCTGGCTTGGTTGCGGATGGCCGTGATATGGGGACGGTGATCTTCCCCCACGCGCCACTGAAGGTGTTTTTAACCGCNAGCGCTGAAAAGCGGGCGGAAAGNCGNTACAGGCAATTGATTTCCAAGGGAATTTCTGCTAATATCNACAGTCTGTTAGCAGATTTGAAGGAACGTGATGCGCGGGACACCAACCGGCAGCATGCGCCCTTGAAAGCGGCGACAGATGCGGCGTTACTAGACAACACCGACTTGGGCATAGAGGAATCGGTGCAACAAGTCTTGTCATGGTGGCAAAGCAAACAAAGAAAGACCTAAATCGTACGTCGCGTCCTCTGTGGTGCGCTGCGACGCGGGATGTTTAACTTAAACCCGCAGCTTTGCTGCAAAACTGGCCAACCTCCTCTCTTGTTTATGTCGCGCGCTCGCATGGCTTTGTGCTTGCTGGGTCACGACTTCACTAACGTTTGAGTTGCGTAAGCCATATAGGAAAATTTCATGTCCGAATCTTTTGCCGCCCTATTTGAAGAGTCATTGCAACGTGCCGAGATGCGCACGGGTGAGGTGATTTCTGCTGAAGTCGTGCGTATTGACCACAACCACGTTGTCGTCAACGCAGGATTGAAGTCTGAGGCCTATGTTCCCCTAGAAGAATTCAAGAACGACCAAGGCGAGATCGAAGTCCAAGTGGGTGACTTTGTTTCTGTTGCCATCGACGCTGTTGAAAACGGCTACGGTGACACGCTGTTGTCACGTGATAAAGCCAAGCGTTTGGCCTCTTGGATGTCTTTGGAAAAAGCCCTCGAGTCTGGCGAATTTGTGACCGGTACCACCACCGGCAAGGTCAAGGGCGGCTTGACCGTTTTGGTCAATGGCATCCGGGCATTCTTGCCTGGTTCACTGGTTGACATGCGTCCCACAAAGGACCTGACACCCTACGAGAACAAGACCCTTGAATTCAAGGTGATCAAGTTGGACCGTAAGCGTAACAACGTTGTGTTGTCACGTCGTGCGGTTGTGGAAGTCAGCATGGGCGAAGAGCGCGCCAAGTTGATGGAAACCTTGTCAGAAGGCGCGATCGTGACCGGTGTGGTCAAGAACATCACCGAATACGGCGCATTCGTCGACTTGGGTGGTATCGACGGTCTGTTGCACATTACCGATATGGCATGGCGTCGTGTCCGCCATCCAAGCGAAGTGGTCCAAGCAGGTCAAGAGATCACTGCCAAGATCCTGAAGTTTGATGCTGAGAAGCACCGTGTTTCACTGGGCTTGAAGCAAATGGGTGATGACCCATGGATGGGTGTTTCCCGTCGCTACCCACAAAGCACCCGCTTGTTTGGCAAGATCACAAACATTGCTGACTACGGCGCATTTGTTGAGTTGGAGCCAGGCATCGAAGGCTTGGTCCACGTGTCTGAAATGGACTGGACGAACAAGAACGTTGCCCCTTCAAAGATCGTTGCCTTGGGTGATGAGGTTGAAGTGATGGTCTTGGACATCGACGAAGACAAGCGCCGTATCAGCTTGGGTATGAAGCAATGTCGCGCAAACCCATGGGAAGACTTCGCAACCACCGTTAAGCGCGGTGACCGCGTGAAGGGCCCCATCAAGTCAATTACCGACTTCGGCGTGTTCTTGGGCTTGGCTTCAGGCATCGACGGTTTGGTTCACTTGTCTGACCTGTCATGGAGTGAGCCGGGCGAAGCTGCTGTCCGTAACTTCAAGAAGGGCCAAGAAGTTGAAGCCGTTGTCTTGGCAATTGATGTCGAGCGCGAGCGCATCAGCTTGGGTATCAAGCAGTTGGACGACGACAGCTTCACGACCTTCACTTCAGTGAACGAAAAAGGCCAGATCGTTACCGGTAAGGTGAAGACGGTTGACGCCAAGGGTGCAGAGATTGACTTGGGTGAAGAGTTGGTCGGCTACCTGCGTGCCAGCGAAATCAGCGTAGACCGCGTTGACGATGCACGCTCGGTTCTGAAAGAAGGCGATGAAGTGACCGCTGTTGTGCTCAACGTTGACCGCAAGTCACGTAGCATCCAGTTGTCTATTCGCGCTAAGGACGCGGCTGACCAGCAGGAAGCCATGTCTAGCTTGAGCCAGCAAGCCGCCGGTACCGCTGGTACCACCAGCTTGGGCGCCTTGTTGCGTGCCAAGTTGGACAACGGCGAGAACAATGGCTAATTAACCAGCCACGGTTCTCTCGAGAGCCCGTGGGCTTGGCGTGAAAACGCTGGGCCCACGGGCTCTTTTTTTGCTGAAACGCATTATCAATGCGGTTTCATCGTTGTTTTTAAAGGATAATTACGGCTATGACACGCAGTGATTTAGTAGACGCGCTAGCCGAACGCTTTAGCCAGTTGGCTCACCGAGATGCCGAGTTGGCCGTGCGGACCATGCTGGACGCGATGGGTGATGCCCTGGTTAAGGGCCACCGCATTGAGATCAGAGGCTTTGGTAGCTTTACGGTCAATCACCGNCCTGCGCGTGTCGGGCGCAACCCACGCTCGGGCGAGCGGGTAGACATCCCAGAGAAGCGGGTNCCGCACTTCAAGCCAGGCAAGGGCCTGCGTGAAGCCGTTGACCAGCCTGACGCAGCANCAACACCACCACCACCCAGCAGCGACAGCTAGGGCTAACCCCCTGCGCGCAAGGGTTGGGCCGTTTTAGTGACGCATCAGGTAACGGTAAACGAAACCTGGAAACGCGAGCGTTACGAACAAAAAGCCGGTCACCGCATAAAACTCCCACCCCTGTGGGTAGATC
>JGI20157J14317_10003164_pt1 | contig 13308 bp, 16 predicted proteins | sample COG_07_FD_14317 | JGI IMG/M metagenome (IMG submission 14317)
GCACGGACTTATTAATGCCTTAAACTGGAACAAAGAAAACAAATCTTTATTAAAACATCCAGATATTAAAGACCGACAAACCATATGGACTCTTTTAAGAAATAAAGGTATTACCTCCAATAACCTACAACCTCGCGACTTAGTAGATAGTGCATTGTCTGAATACATCTATAAAGACTCCCATCAGATTGCATATAAAGACACAGAAGAATTAAATGAAATAGTTAGTGACTCTTCAGTATTGGATAATCGCTTTAATTTTATTTACTATCCGAATATTGATATCTCAGCCCATGTTTTTGGAGTAGGTAGTGATCAGTGGCATGAAGAAGTTGGTATTTTTGAAATGTTTATAAAGAATTTAAACAGTACTCAATCCAAAAAAATGTACACCTTGATAACGGCAGATCACGGTCTCACAAACATCTCTAATGAGAATCGGATTCATCTAGATTATGAGGAGGATGTTGTTGTCTACGGAGATCAGAGAAGTGTTTATATCAATGGTGACGAAACGAAAGTTAAAAAAATATTTAAGAATGTCCCTGGACGTTTTCTTAACAGTGTAGAAATAAGACACTTAATTGGAGAACCTACAAATAATCTAAACAAAAGGCTTTACCCTGACCACTGTTTCCTTGTAGATGATGGATACATTATTTTTCCAAAACATTTAAAGGCCAACTTGGTTGGATACCATGGAGGAATTACAGAAGAAGAAATGCGGGTACCTGTTATAGAAATTATTAACTTTTAATGGTTAGACTGTATAAATGAAATTTTTAAAAACTTTATTTATATTAGTAATCCTTAGTGCATGCCAGACAAACATAACAGAAGAGGGTTTTGCTGAGATAGGCATTGAGCCATCTATTGAGCCATATAGAATGGCATCTGACTCAATAGAAAGTAGTTCACTATCTCCAGGAGAGTACATAATCAAATCTGCCTATGGAAGCATGGATGTTAGTACGTCTAATTTTGAGAAGAAAGTGGATGAATTCAAAAATCTTGTAACTCAATACAATGGCAATATTTCTGACTCATATTTATCTACTAATTACCAAGGATTAAAGAGTTTTAGTATCACATCAAACATACCTGCCGCAGATTTTGATCAATTTATACTCGACGTTGAAAATATTAAAGACTTTTCAGATATCAGCATCAATGCAAACGATGTTACAACTTATGTTTTAGATATTGACTCAAGGTTATCTTCATTGGTGAATGAAAAGGAAGCACTTGAGGAGATCAAACTTGAAGCGAAAACAACATCTGACCGCTTAGAGGTTCAAAATCAACTTCGTTATATCAATCAGGATATTGAGATGCTTAAGGGTCAAAAAGAATATTACACAAATGCTGTTTCATACTCAAAACTCACATTAAACATCAGGGAAGGTTCTGGAATTTCATTATTTTCCTGGAATTATTATTTTGAGAGAAGCCTTAATTGGATTGAGAGCATCGTTGGAATTACTTTTTCAATCGGGATAATCGCTTTCCCAATTTTCTTAATATTCTTATTAATTAAGAAACTGAAAAAAAGAGAATAATGGCCTTTTCCTACATTGGGCTTTTCTTAATAATCCTTTTAGTAATCTTCTTTGGAAGAAAGATTAAATAATCCTCAATTAGTTTGGCTGATATGTTCCAGCAAATACTTGCCATGCTAGACAAGTTTTAGCAAGTAGACTCAACCATATATAGGCTCTTTCACCGTATAAATAGTCTTTCCACTTTCCTACACCTTTATATTGAAGAATCATATTTATTGAAAAAGTGTTAAAAAAGAAAAATATACTAACAAATATCCAGACTACGAATTGGGGAACCCCTTGAGGATTTGCATCTGTAGCAACTCCATCACCTATTAAATTGATAAAAATAAAAATCCACGGTGCAATACCAGCTAAACAACCCATGATATAAGCAGTCCAATCAACTTTTTCAGTATATTGATTGTGTACTTCCATCATCCAACCAAACCAACACATCGCAGCATTCATGACAAAAATTCCAGCTAGTGCCCAAACATCATAAATTCCTACAAGTAAAGCTATCAACACAATCATTACTGAAGCACTAATTGAGTACTCGATCCAGCGGACTTTATTAATACCTTTCATTAAATCTGCTTTATACCTGTTATAGAAAGGGCCCGATATAAGAAAATGTGCGAGTGCTGATGCCAACAAAAATGTTGCAACTGCAGGTCCGAAGTTTGATACCTCTCTCCAGATTTGTAGTTCGGGAACTAAAGCGAAGCTTGATGGATCTTCAGGAGTTCCAACTCCAATAAGTTGAGTAATTGTTAAGGGTACTGTGAAACCTGTATTTACTACGGTTCCCAAATAAAATAAACCTGCTCCTTGGATAAGGTGTACTAATCCCATTCTTAAATTAAATTTCTTAAGCTTCTGAATTTTTACTTCCATTATTTTTTACCTTTTTTATTAAATACTCTAAACCCTATTATTACAGATATGGATATTAATGAAATTAATAATGAGTTAGATAACTTAATTCGTGAATTAAACACTTTAGTTAAGTCACTAGCAAATTCAAGAGAGCTTATTGCAGAGGATAATTTTAAAAGAGCTACAAACTATCTTTCTGAGACTGAAATAGCACTTCAAGCAATCGCAGGAAAAGTATCTAAGATTAAACTACTTATTTGAAGGAAAAGTAGTTACTTCCGAAACTTCAATACAAATCTTATCCCCTGGTTCATATATAACAGACGGGAGAGATCTTGATCGGAATATCTCACCTTTGTTGTTCTGAAAAGAGATAACTTGATCATGTCCGTAAAAAGTGCACTCTTTAACCGTATAAGGTCCCATAGAGTCTAAATTGATTTCGATACACTCCGGACGTATTGATACATCTAGAGCACCCTCATATGCTGAGGTGAAACTTCCAAGGGATGTTTCTACTCTTCCATCTACTGAAAATCCCTTAAGAATATTTGGATCCCCAACTGAATTTGCTACAGATTGACTGATTGGATTCAAGTAAATCTCTTGAGGAGTTGCACTTTGTATAACATTTCCATTTTCCAAAACACTAACAATATCGCATACCGACAAGGCTTCCTCTTGATCATGTGTAACAATTATTGCAGTAGTCTGAGTCTCTCTTAAAAGAGACACAACCTCATCTCTAAGGACTCTCGCCATTTGGGCATCTAAACTTGTAAAAGGTTCGTCAAGGAGAATCATTTCTGGTTTTGGGGCAAGTGCTCTAGCTAAAGCCACTCTTTGTTGTTGACCTCCTGAAAGTTTTTGAGGAAATTTATTTTTATATTGTGTCAAATTACACATATCTATTACTTCTTGCAATCGCCCACTATTTTGCTCTTCTTTACTAAGGCCAAAAGCTATATTTTTTTCAACGTTTAGGTGGGGAAATAATGCATAATCTTGAAAAACCATTCCTATGTTTCTGTTTTCAGGCGGTGTGTTTGTTTCGTGATCAAAAATTACTTTGTTATACATTTCGATGCTTCCTGAATCTGGTAATTCAAACCCCGCAAGCATTCTTAAAGCTGTAGTTTTTCCTGATCCAGAGGTCCCTAGTATTCCGAAAATTGAACCCTCCCATATATCAATATTGAAATTGGAAAGAACAGATTCAGCCCCATATGACTTAGATAGGCTTCTAGCTCTCAAAATAAGACTGTCAAATACCATTATGTTGTTAAATTCCTTGTACTTAATATATAAGTAGGAATTGCACTTATTGCCAACAAAATAAATGAAGAAAATGCTGCTTGAGTGAATAATCCTTCAGATGCATATGACCAAATATCAATAGCCATAGTATTTAGACCTGTAGGCCTAAGTAGTAATGTTTGTGGTAATTCTTTCATCGTTGATAAGAAAACGAGTGCTCCACCTGCAAACAAGCCTCTATATATTAATGGAAGAGTAATTCTGTAAAAACTTTTTAACTTTGACATGCCTAATCCAGAACTTGCATCTAAGTAATTAGATTTTACCTGCTCCATGGACGCCTGGCCTGCTCCAATCGCTTGAGGAAGAAAGACTATTAGGTAGGAGATAATTAAAGCTGTAAAACTTTGATATATAGACGGGAAGATTTTAATTGTAATAAATAAGATGGCAACCCCGACAGATATATGAGGTAAGCCATAAAGTGCAAGCATGATTCTCTCTAAAACGTTTCCAAATTTTGAACGATATTGTGAAACCATAATAATAATAGGTGTCGAAACAATCACAGAAAAAAGTGCTGCCAATAGAGATACACTTAGAGATCCTACAACTCCTCCAAATACAGCTCTAACACTATTCCCAGCTGAGAGTCCCCTAATGAGCCAATAGCTTAAAACTGATATCGGCAAAATGAGTCCTGAAAAAATAACTAAACTCAGAAAGGTATAAATTAGTACTTTAGACCTTGGACTTAGATTAGTTTTTTCAGATATTTTTGGAGTTCCACTGACTTTCGCTGATCTTGCCTCTTCCGATCCTCTTTGTATAAAACTTATTAGCAGTGCCAAAACTATTAAGATACTTGAGTAAAAAATAACTGGATCGCCGTTTATATTAAATTCATAATAACTATAAATAGCCTTTGTAAGAGTTGAATATCTCATCAATGAAACTGCACCGAAATCTGATATCACATACAAGCCAACCAGGAGACCAGAGAAGATAATTGGTTTTTTTAATCTTGGTATTACAACTTGTGTGTAAACATTAAATCTGTTTTTACCTAATGATCGTGCAGCATCTTCAACAGTAGAATCGAGATTTCGAAGTGCGCTACTACAAATTAATAGGACGTAAGGATATGTAAATAATGTCAAAACTAACCAACTACCAAAAAAGCCATCAATTCCAGCTATTTCATTTATTCCAAGACTGGAAAATAATTGTACGAATAGACCTTTAGGAGAGAAAGCTGAAACATAAGTTAATGCTCCAATGTAAGAAGGGATAACCAAAGGAAGCACAGATAGGGTAAATAAGATTTTGGAACCAGGTATATTAAAGCGAACAAGGATTATTGATATCAATAGACCTAAAATTAAACTTGAAATAACAACAAAAATAAATAAAAGAATTGTATTTAAAAGTAAGTCAAAGACATTCCAAGATCTAAAAAAACTTACATAAGATTTAGTAAAAGTTAGAAATCTCCAGATTAAATAAAATGTAGGGAGCAAGAAGGTAATAAGAATAATGAAGTTGGTGATTATGAGTGCTTTTGGAGTTTTCACAATATAAGAATATCTATGTTAATGAGTTATATAAAGAAAAAATCTGGCCAGGTTGATGTGACCAGATTTTTTTCTTTTGTATATAGCATTAGTATCTAATGACTGTTAGAAACCTGCCTTTGCTATAAGTTCTACTGCTTTTTCTTGCCATAAAGCTAATGCAGACCAGTTCAAATCCTCAGGAGAGTTCAAACTATCGATTTCTGGTAAAAGGGCATTTGGCGTAATACCTGGAACGAGTGGGAACTCAAATACAGTATTTGTGAAATGCTCTTGTGCGCTTGTTGAGTGTAGATACTCAATAAATGCTATAGCTGCTGGTTTATTTTGGCTCGAAGATAAAACTCCTGCTCCAGCTGGCATGACCATTGCGCCACAACCGCCATCAAGATATATATTTTTAACTGGGCTATCGCCATTTTCAGCTAATACTCTTAATGTGTAGTAGTGATTAATCATTCCAATGTCTAACTCACCTGCATCTGCAGCAGCAACTTGAGGGGAGTTCTTTGGATATTCTGTATATCCAAGACCATTGATGGCTTTTAACCATTCGGCGACTTTTTCTTCACCATCTGACTCAATCATGCAAGCAACCATAGCTATGAAAGATGAGTTACCAGGTGCAAGACCAAGTCTTCCTCTAAATTTTTCATCATTTAAACCATAAATATCTGAAGGCATTTCTGCATCAGTTGTATCTCTGGTGTCAACAACAAGTGAACGTGATCTTCCAGAAGTTCCAACCCAGTACCCTCTTTGGTCTACTGCCCATGCTGGAACGTTGTCTAATACCTCAGCTGGTAAGACATCGAAAAGTCCTTCCTTGGCTACAACACCAAGACTTATTGGATCTTGTGATAAGAAAACGTCAGCTGGGCTTATTGCACCCTCAAGGGCTAAAGTACCTGCTAACGCAGCACTCTTGTCATAACGAACTTCAACTGCTACTCCAGTCTCAGCTGCGAATGCAGCTATGACGTCAGCGACTAAGCTTTCTTTTCTACCACTATAAATAACTAGAGATCCTTCGACTGCAGCTTCTTCTTCAGCTAAAGCAGCTTCTACTGCAGCATCCAAAGCAGCTTGGCTTATTTCGCCAGCCTCACCCTTTTCACCTTGTTCTCCTTGAGGGCCTGCTTCTCCGGCATCTCCACCTGCACATGCAGTAAAGACCATTAAGCAAGCAACAAGAAGGGAAATTGATTTCTTATTCATAAAATATATTCCTTTTATTTGCTTATTATTGTTAACCATACTTAACATTAAATGTTAAGTAAAATTATTTTGAAACTTTTACTTTTTTTAATGAAAAAGGAATAATTTTTCCGCCTGTGCGAACAACCCACATAAACCCAAAAAGTAAGTAAGCAAATGGACACATCATATAGACTTATTATACCAAACGTTTATAATAATAAAAATGGAAAAAAATCCTAAAATCATAACAAAGTATGAACCACTAGCGTGGGTTTTATTTATTGCACTCACTGCTGTTGTTGGCTGTCCCCTATTTTAATTTTAAAGTTCATTGATTGTTAATTGTTGTTAACATACACCTAGGATGATTAAACATATGCTCACTCAAAAAGAAATGGAAAAACTGCCGGAATCTTTTTATAAACAAGCAGTTGCAATTTTTCATCTTAATGAAGTGGGTATTGAAGTTAAGCAGACAAGAGTTGCTGAGTGGCTTGACGTCAGCAGAGCTAACGTTTCGCAAATTACAGGAAGAATGCAAAATAGTGGCCTAATAAAATTTGAGGACGATCTTCAACTTACAGATAAGGGTTTATATTTAGCCAAAACTGTTGCCAGGAGACATAGAATTGTTGAAAGATTTCTATCAGAAGTATTAAAACTCCCATGGGAAAAAGTTTATGCGGAGACTTCTAAATGGGAGAATATACTCAGTCCAGTTACTGAAAAAGCAATGCTTTCTATACTCGGCAATCCAACTACTGGACTTTTTGGGAATCCTATACCCTACTCTAAATACAAGAAACTAGAAACTACAAATCTTTTAAATGTACAAAAGGACAGAAATTATTCAATTAATAAAATAACGGAAGAATTAAAAAGAGATGCTTCCATGATTAGTTTTTTACAAGAAAATAAAATAGTCCCAGGTTCAAAAATTATTATTGCTGATGCAAATGAATTCTCAATTACTGTAAGTACTGATAACAAAAAATTTTTTGGTTTAGACCAATATATAGCTGAAAGAGTTTTCGTGAACTAATTTATGATTATAAATGAAGAAATTATAATATAATTATGGAAAATTTAATTAAAAACATACCTTACGAAACATTTTCTTATGTTGGCGGTTTTATATTATTTTTTGTTATTCTTTACAAGTTTTTTCCAAACTTATTTCTAAAAATTCACAAGCCTGTATTTTTTATAATTGGAATTTTGTCATTATCTTTAGGTTACGTAGGCATAGTTGTACCAGGATTACCAACAACAGTATTTATTTTGATAGCTGCATGGGCTTTTTCAAAATGTTCAACAAAATTTACATACTGGATAGAAAATCACAGATTATTTGGTCCAATGGTATTAAATTGGCAGCAATACAGAGGTCTATCTAGAAGAGCAAAGAAAGTTGCAATTTTGACTATCATTCCAACTTTTGCTTTTACAATTTTTATTGCATTTTCAATGATTGGAGATTTAATATTTGGATTCTTTGGAATAGCTTTATGTACGTGGCTTGCAACTAGGCCAGAACCACCAGTAAAAAATTCTAATTAGCTTCAGGAATTTTATAATCTATTGGAGAAACTTTATCTAGTTCAAAAATATCTCGAGCTTGAGCCTCATAATTCAATCCGATAGAGACCTGATCTCCCTCTGTAACTCTATTTCCATCTTCATCTAACCTTGCATTAAATGTAGCCTTTTTACCCGACTTACAAATTGTTTTAAGTTCTACTAGCTCATCAGCCCAGGCCATGAGATATACACTACCTGGAAAAGGCTCACCTCTAAAATCTGTTCTTAATCCATAACATAAAACTGGAATTTTCAACTTATCAACAATAAGGGTTAATTGGAGCACTTGTTTTGGTGAAAGAAATTGTGCTTCATCAACTAAAACACAAGATAATTTTTCTCTTTGGTGTTCGTGAGCGGTCCAAACATATAAATCATCCTCACCTTCAAATATTTCAGCTTCTCTATCTAAGCCAATTCTTGAAGCTACCTTGCCAACGCCGTATCTATCATCAAGTTTTGGAGTAAAAATAATTGTTTTCATGTAGCGCTCCTCATAGTTGTGCGCTGATTGTAGGAGGTTCGTACTTTTTCCAGCATTCATTGCTGCGTAGTAAAAATAAAATTTTGCCATGATTTTATAATAGTCATTTATAGATATCTTTTTTCTTTTTGTATGATAGATGTATGATCAACATTTTAAATTTTTCACATATATTAGGTCTTGCAATTTGGCTTGGTTCTATGGTGACTTGGGCCATGTTTGCTCCTAAGCTTTCAACAATCGATCCGACTAAAAATACTACGAATACTTTACGTGAAATATTTACTAAGCTTTCATGGAGCTCCTTCGGACTTGCCTTAATTTCTGGAATTGGCATATTAATATTATCTGAAGAGTCTTCTTCTAACTGGGCTTTGTCACTTGGCTTATTAGTTTTAGCTGGGTTAATAATATTTCTTCATAGCTATGTTCCAAATTTGAGTTCAGCTATAAAGGGTATGATTAACGGTGCTATGTTATTGCTTGGCTTAATTGTGCTTTACTTATCAATAAGCTACATATAAACCCATAAATTTAGAATAATTACGAAACTGAAGTCTTTAGCTACTTAAACTCTTTATATCTGTTATCTCTTCTTTGGAAATAACTCCATATCCCTTTTTTTGAATCTCATTAGTTCCCTTTTTAATGAGATACCAATATATAGTTTGTTCATCTGGAATGTTTAATGCATTTTTGAACTCTTCTTTGTTTATGTAAGCAGTTATCGTTCTGTTTCTGATTCTATCATCTCTGATTCCTGCTCTCATTATTCCATCGAGATAGATTTCACTTAATTTGGATGATTTTTGAATTGTTGGTACTTCTATTATATTATGAGTATCTCCAATACCACTTTCCTCCAAAGAATCTATAGTTTCATCAACAATTGCTTGATGCCATTGTTGAAAAGCTACAATGACTATTAAATCTTTGTCGACAAAATCGTCTGGAACAGTTTTACTTTTTTTATTCAAGTTGTTTCCCTGTACGGATGGAAATATTCCCTCTGAAGAGATCATTGGCGAACTTTCACTAGATTGACATCCCATAATTAATAGGAAAACAAGACATAGCCATACTAAATTACGGCGTTCCAAGGATTTCTTCAAGGTTGTAAATATTATCCATAAGTTTTTTAAATACTCTTCCTAAAAATAATCCAAGGATTATGTATAAACCCTTATATTTTATATTGACTGAGTAAGTTATTTCAGTCCCTTTTGAAGTTGCTGAAAAGAATAAGGTATCAATAATTTCAAACCCTTTTGTCTCAGTCTTTAATGATGCTCTTAGTGGCTCCCCCCACTCAATGATTTCATATTTAAGCAACATAGTTCTATTGTTGAAAACAGTATTTACTTTAAAAATACTCCCTTCACGAAGTGGTTCTTTAGTAATTAACTCAGCCTCATCATGGGGATTCCATTTGTTTAAATTTCTAAAATCTGCCACAAAATCAAAACATGTTTTTATATCTTCTTTAACAGTTATTGTTTTTGAGTACGTTGGCATGATTTAATTGTAAGGGAAAATAGAATCTTTACTAAATCAAAAACTATCTTAGATTTAGTGATCTATTTCTAAATCCTATAAAACCGATAGCCAAAAATAATACTATCTTTCCTACTACAAGAAGTACATCCCCTCCAATTAAACCATCTTGATAAGGATTACCATAAGCACCAAAGGAAGAGATATTGTCATCGATCCACAAAAAGAAGTCATTTGTGCCTTTTAATGAATTTGCTAGATATTCAATTGCCATAAGACCGCCACCAAAAGCCCATGCCATTGATGATTTACCAGTATATGCTCCAAGGGCAAAGCCTAAAACGCCAAAACTTACCCCAGCTAGAGATCCCTGTAGTGTTGCTTTCATAAGAGGAATGTAATCAAGTGTTTGAGTAAGCTCCATGGTTGCAATTGGAATAAACATTATATTTGTCCATGCAAAGCATACAAACAAACCAAAAAACACAGCTAACAGTGATTGTGTAAGATAAACTGTTGTGCGAGTCATTGGTAAAGCCGCAACAAATTCGAAAGTGCCGTCTTCCTCGGCTTTTGATCCAAGTTTGTTTAAAAGAATTATTGTAGCTATTCCAATTAAAATAGGCACAAAAGGAATCATAAAATAAGTTGTTACCATTCCTTCTAAGGTAAAAACGTTATCCCAATCTGAAATTCCTAGTAAGTTCATCATCGTTTCATTTTCAGACATACCCCTAAAAGCTTCTCGTTGAGTATCAATAAGTAAACCCTCTACACTTGAGTTTGCAAAAGCTAGTGGAAGAATCAATAAATACAATCCAGGAGCAATTACCCAGTTTAGAATAAATTTTCTTGGGACTGTCACCATATATTTCAAGTAATTAAACATTAACCCTCTCTCTTGTCGTAAAATTTAAAAAAGGCATCTTCTAAATCTTCACCCTGTTCTGCAGCCTTGCTTGAAAACGTCTCATAAGATTCATCATATACTTTTGCACCATCTCGTAATACAGCCATTGAATCTGCAACTTTTTCAACCTCAGAAATAATATGTGATGATAAAAGTATTGCAGCACCATTGTTTGCAAATTCTTTAATAATTTCAAAAAAAGTTCTTTGATGAAAAGGGTCTAACCCTGAAGTTGGCTCGTCTAAAATTAATGCCTTTGGCTTGTGAAGTACTGCTAGTATCAATGCTACTTTTTGTCTGTTACCTTTTGATAATTCTTTAATAGTTTGATCAACTTCCAATTCGAACTTTTCTGCTAATTCCATTGCATAATCAGTTGATTGACTCTCATATCAGCGCCAAGTTTAAATAAGGATTTAGAATTTAAATTTTGTGGAAGTTGAGGATCTCCAGGTAAATATCCTATTATTTTCTTTGCTTCAACAGGATTTTCAATTGTATTTATTTCCTCAACTGAAAGAGATCCTTCTGAGGGAATTAAGAAACCCATAAGACTTCTCATTGTTGTAGATTTTCCAGCCCCATTAGGACCTAGAAGCCCTTTAACCTCACCATTATCAACAGAGATATTTATATCTCCTACACCTTTTCCATTTTTGTATCTCATTGTGAGATTTTTAATTTCAATCACAATTTATTTTATACATAATTAAATATTTACTTCATAGAAAAACTGATATTTCAAACAATTGAAATTATTCTTCTGAATTTTGATTCTTTTGTTTATTTCTTAACCAAGTTAAAAGCAAAACTGGAACTAAAAAGAAAAGAAGCTCATCCCAACCCCCTTGATGATGAAAGTTTGGGGGTGGTATTATTTTTACTAACATTAGAGGTAATTTTGAACTACCCATCGGGAAATGTTTATGAGGATATTTGGAAACAATCCTAATGTAATGGTTAAGCCAGCAAGTACGCCAACGGAAATTTTATCATTCAATTTCAATTGAATCGGTGGAACACTGTTTTCAGGTTCATCTATTGCGGCAATCCATATTGGCTTCAAATAAAAGTAAAAACCTGCAACAGTTGATAGCATCAGTGCAAAAACTAGAATATATTTTTCATATGACCACAGATTGGTGATAAGAATAAATTTCGATACAAATCCACTTGTTAGAGGCAGTCCAGCAAGTCCTAACATAAAAATACTAAAGCATATACTCAAATATTTATTTTCTATAAACAGGCCAGAAAGATTTTCCATAGAGAAATCTGATGATAGCTCACCAGTAATTACTGAGAATATAAGGAAGATTCCAATTAACTGAACAATATAAGCAGCAAGATAAAATAATGAAGCACTTGTTCCATTTACTCCAGAAGTTATTCCTGAAAGAATAAATCCAGATTGAATCACTCCACTGTAAGCAATCAATCTTTTCATGTCTGTTTGGACAGTTGCAAATAGTGAGCCTATAAGAATTGAGAGTATTATTATTGCAGAGAAAAATAATTCGAACTTATCCATTACTAAACCGAGAGAAACTATACATAGTCTTGCTAGTACAACAAACGATGCAACTTTTGCTGTAGCGGCCATAAACCCTACATAGCCTGTGGGTGATCCTTGGTACACATCTGGGGCCCATGACTGGAATGGGGCTGCTGCTACTTTAAATAACAGACCAATTATGAGTAATAAAATACCGACGAGTGTTGTTAAGGGAATGTTTTCAATCCCAATGAAGGAGATAGCAATAGTTGTTTCGTAGACTCCAGTAATTGAGAGGGATACATACATTAAAGAGATTCCATATACCAAGACACAGGATGCTAAAGAACCTAGGAGGAAATATTTAAGAGAGGCTTCATTACTTAATAAACTACCTTTGTTGATCCCAGCTAAAGCGTATAAACTAATTGACCCAATCTCGAGACCTATAAAAAGCATCATGAAATTTTCAGAATCAACCATGAGCATAAATCCTGCGGTACTCATTAGGGTGAGAATTATAGCTTCTGTTGTTTTGTCCTTTAGTTCAAAAGAGGAATTCCAAATTGGATAAAAATTTAATAAAAGAACTAAGCCAAGTAGAACATTACCAAAAAGTGAAAATTCGTCGAGAAGAATTTTTTCTGAGAAGTATGACGAGGGACCCGCTGTTGAAAATAATCCAAATTTTAAAAATATAGCAAATAGTGTCATAAATATTCCGCTAATAGTCACTACTTTTTTAACACTGTCAGAAGTGGCAATGGTTATAGTACAAAACAACAATATCAGAGCTGTTCCCACTAAAGCCAATGTTGGTCCGATAACTATCCAGTTAAGACCAATAATCTGTGAGACTGTGTTCAATTTAAACCTCCGCTAAATAATTC
>JGI20157J14317_10003167_pt1 | contig 13304 bp, 14 predicted proteins | sample COG_07_FD_14317 | JGI IMG/M metagenome (IMG submission 14317)
GATGTTGCTGAGCTTAAAGCAATATCAGATGTTTTTGGGAATCATGCTAAAAACATTAATATAAATTCAACAAAGTCTATGACAGGACATTTACTAGGAGCAGCAGGAGCTGTTGAAGCGATTTCTGTTATTTTATCTATTAAAAACGGTATTGTACCTCCAACTATAAACCACAATAACTCGGACGAAAACATAAACCCTTCTTTAAATTTAACATTAAATAAAGCTCAAAAGAGAGATATAAATATAGCGATGAGTAACACTTTTGGGTTTGGTGGTCATAATGCTTGTGTTATATTTAAAAAATATATTAATTAATGGGTAATTCAATATTGAATAATTTTATCCTATTTAATAAAAAAGACAACTTCTATTTTGAAATTAAAAAGCTCTTAAAATTTGCTCCAAATTCTATACATTATTATAAAAGAGCATTCACTCATAGATCATTAAATGAAAAAGATATTAATGGAGTTGCAGTAAATTATGAAAGATTAGAATTTCTCGGGGACTCTATTTTAAGCTCCATAATATCAACCTATTTGTTCAATCAAATCCCAGAGGGATCCGAAGGATATTTGACAAAAATGAGATCTAAAATTGTTAGCCGAAAACATTTAAATGAATTAGGTCAAGAATTAAACTTAACTCAACATTTAACATGCGATTTAAATATTGAGAATTATGGAGAAAATATTGAAGGAAATTTATTTGAGTCGCTTGTCGGAGCTATTTTTTTAGATAAAGGTTACAAATATGCGAAGAAATTTATATTTCAAAGTGTAATTATTCCACATGTTGATCTTAAAAAATTAGATGGAAAAATAATTAGCTATAAAACATTAATTATTGAGTGGTGTCAAAAAAACAAATTAAAATATTGCTACGAAACATTTGAAGATTCAGGAAATGATAGTATAAAACATTTTACATCTAGTTTACAAATATCAATTTTTCAGTTAGTCAAAGCGAGATCAACTTCGAAAAAAAAGGCAGAAGAAAAAGTTTCTCAAAGAGCCTTTTATATTAATCAAAAACAAATCAACATATAAGAATTATTGTTCATATTAATATTTAAATAGAATAATATTTATTATATTTTATTATGGCAATTAGAAAATTTATTTTTCCAGAACAAGATTCTATACAGTATTATTTATTCGCCATTCATTCGGTATTAATTGATTACAGACTTGCATTCTTTTTAAATAAAAACTTAAATATCGAGCTAAAAAGAGCTTCTAAAGATTTGGATATTTCTGGCCAAGATGGCTTTTATTCAATCTTTGAATTTGAAGATCAAGATAATTTATTAAATTGGAATCTAATATCTAATTGTTCACACACAAATAGTAAAAATGAAATTAAAGAATCTTTGTTATTTAAAAACACTGAAATTGAGTTGAAAAAACATAAATTAATGAATGAACTAAATCAAGTTGATTTTTTTCTCAAAATTGAATATCACACAAGTTCAATAAATATAAAAAAAATTATAAAATCAATTAACGAAATACCAAATATAATGTCAGTATATAACTTAAATTTAAATAATATTAAGGATAAAGAAACCCTCAAATTTTCATAATGAATAAAAACAAAAAAACTAAAATCGTCGCAACACTAGGGCCAGCAGTAAATTCTAAATCTATGCTAAAGAAAATCTTGGATGAAGGGGTTAATGTTTTAAGAATAAATTTCTCACATGCACANCACGACGATGTTAAAACAACAATCAGTTTAATAAAAGATCTAAACTCTACTTATAACTATAACGCAGCTATTTTAGCAGATCTTCAAGGACCTAAAATAAGAATTGGTGAGCTAAAAAGTGATTTCTTTATTAAAAAAGGAGATGTAATTTCATTTAAAACTGGAGCCCCATTTATAGCTGATAAAAATGAATTTTACATGAGTTATTCAAACTTTGCTAAGGATGTAAAAGTTGGTGAAAAAATATTAATTGACGATGGTAAATTAATATTTAAAGTAACTCAAACAAATCAAAAAAACATAGTTCATGCTAAAGCTGTGCTAGATGGAACTATTAGATCGAATAAAGGGGTTAATTTACCAAACACAGATGTTTCATTACCAGCATTAACCAAAAAGGATAAAGAAGATGCTATTTTTGCTATTTCACAAGAGGTGGACTGGATTGCGTTATCATTTGTTAGAAATTCAAATGATTTAAAGGACTTAAATATCTTAATAAACAAATATTCAGATGTTAAAATACCTGTAATTGCTAAAATAGAAAAGCCAGAAGCTATTTTAGCTATCGATGAAATTATTCAAAATTGCGATGGATTAATGGTTGCTAGAGGGGATCTAGGAGTTGAAATTCCTTGTGAGCAAGTACCATTAATACAAAAAAACCTAGTTTTTAAAGCTAAAAAAAACAGAATACCCGTAATTATTGCTACTCAAATGATGGAAAGTATGATGAATAGTCTAACTCCATCTAGAGCAGAAGTAAATGATGTTGCAAATTCAATTATTGATGGTGCAGACGCAGTAATGTTGAGTGGTGAAACTTCAGTAGGAAAATTCCCAGTTCAGGTGATTAAACAAATCTCTAAAATTATAGATTCTGTAGAATACTCAAGTTTAATTAAAGTTCCAGAAAATCCTCCAAAAATAAAAACTAATAGATATATAACAAAACTATATGTTATCATGCTTCCCATATGGCTGATGAAATTGACGCTAAAGCCATTATGACTTTAACCAATAGTGGATATACTGCTTTTCAAATATCTGCATGGAGACCTCATTCAAATATTTTAGTCTTTACATCAAATAAAAGAATTTTAAATAGATTAAGTTTATTATGGGGAGTAAAGGCTTTTTATTACGATAAATTTAATAGTACCGATACAACTATTGAAGAAATTTCTTCGATTGCATCCTCCGAGGGCTATATTTCAAAAGGAGACTTCACTATTAGTTTAGCCGCTATGCCAATAAAATCAAAAGGGATGGTAAATACCTTAAGAGTAAATCAGGTAACTTAAATTGTTTTGATAGAAATAGAAAGAAAATTCTTAGTAAAATCTGACGAATATAAGTCTGAGGCATTTAAAGTACAGTTATTATCTCAAGCATATCTTAACAATAGCCCAGAAAAATCTGTAAGAATTAGGATAGTTGACAATGAAGGGTTTTTAACAATTAAAGGGCCCTCTTATGACGGCGGATTATCTAGGTTTGAATGGGAAAAAAACATCCCAATAAGTGAAGCTAAAGAATTAATGAAACTTTGTGGAGATCAACAAATTTTAAAAAAAAGATATTTTGTCAAATACAATAATATCATTTTAGAAGTTGACGAATTTTTAAATAATAATAATGGTTTAGTTTTAGCAGAAGTAGAATTAAAAACAACTAGTCAAAAGATAGTTTTGCCAGACTGGATAGCAGAAGAAGTAACTGGAGTTAATAAGTATTATAATTTGAGTTTATCAACCAACCCATTTAGTAGTTGGTAAATTTAAATATTGAACGAAATGATTATCTTCGTCCACACAAACAAAAACAATAAATATGAATATTTCTGAATTTGGAATTAATGAGGCATTAAAGACCCTAGGAGTTAATAAAAACAACTTAGGTTCATCGACTGGATCTAATTTTTTTGCTTCTGGAGAAAAAATACAAAGTTTTTCGCCTGTTGATGGTGAATTAATTGGCACTGTTGAAGCTACAACTAAGGAGGATTATGAAAAAATTATTAAAACTGCATCCAACGCATTTAAACAATGGAGGGATAAAACTGCACCTGAAAGAGGTGAAGTCGTAAGACAGTTTGGAAACAAATTAAGAGATTTTAAAGAGCCATTAGGGAAGTTAGTTTCTTATGAAATGGGGAAAAGTTATCAAGAGGGATTAGGAGAAGTTCAAGAAATGATCGATATATGTGATTTTGCAGTTGGTTTGTCAAGACAACTTCACGGATTAACAATGCATAGTGAAAGGCCAGGTCATAGAATGTATGAACAATACCATTCTTTAGGAATTGTGGGTATTATTTCTGCTTTTAATTTCCCTGTAGCGGTTTGGGCATGGAATACTGCATTAGCTTGGGTTTGTGGAGATGTTTGTGTCTGGAAACCTAGTGAAAAAACTCCATTATGTGGGATTGCTTGTCAAAACATTATAACTGAAGTTTTTAAAGAAAATAATGTTCCTGAAGGCGTTTCGTGTCTAATTAACGGGGATTATAAAGTAGGGGAGTTTATGAGTAAAGATTCTAGAATTCCTTTAGTTTCAGCTACTGGTTCAACTAGAATGGGTAAAATTGTAGCTAGTGAGGTAGCTGGAAGATTAGGAAAATCATTATTAGAATTAGGAGGAAACAATGCTATAATTGTATCCCCTGACTCAGATTTAAAAATGACGGTAATCGGCTCTGTTTTTGGAGCGGTTGGTACTGCAGGCCAAAGATGTACTAGTACAAGAAGATTAATTATACATGAAACTATTTATGATAAAGTAAAAAACGCATTAGTAGAAGCTTACAAGCAATTAAAAATTGGAAACCCACTAGATGAATCAAATCACGTTGGACCATTAATTGATACAATTGCTGTTGATTCTTATAATAATGCATTAAATAAAGTTGTTGAAGAGGGTGGAAAAATAATTGTTGAGGGAGGAGTTTTTTCTGGAATGGATACGAAAGTGGATGTTATGTAAAACCAGCAATTGCGGAGGCTAAAGCAAATTTTAATATTGTGCAGCATGAGACATTTGCCCCAGTTTTATACCTACTAAAGTACAGTGGCTCAGTTGAAAATGCAATAAAAATTCAAAATGAAGTAAAGCAAGGGTTATCATCATCTATTATGACTAATAATCTTCGAGAAGCTGAGTTATTTTTATCTGTGAATGGATCTGATTGTGGTATTGCTAATGTAAATATTGGAACTTCTGGTGCTGAAATTGGAGGTGCTTTTGGAGGTGAAAAAGATACTGGTGGTGGTAGAGAATCTGGTTCAGACGCATGGAAAGTATACATGAGAAGACAAACTAATACTATAAATTATACTACAGATCTTCCACTAGCTCAAGGGATAAAGTTTGATTTATAGTTTTTTATTAATTAATGTACTACACGCTTGAGCTGAGGGTAAAACTAATAAATCTGCAATATTTACATGTTTTGGCCTTGATATAACAAATGAAATAATTTCTGCTATATCATTTGCCTGTAATGCTTCATATCCTTTGTAAACATTTTTAGCAGTCTTACTATCTCCTTTAAACCGGACATCAGAAAAGGATGTTTCAACAAGACCAGGGTTAATTTCAGAGACTTTAATATTATGCTTATTTAGGTCTAATCGAAGACTCTGACTTATTGCCTTTACAGCATACTTGCTTGCACAGTAAATATTTCCTTTGGGATAAACCTCTTTTCCTGCTAGAGATCCAATATTTATAATGTGACCAGTTGAATTTTCAATCATACTGTTAACAATAGCTTTAGTAACATACATTAGCCCTTTAACATTGATATCAATCATTTTGTTCCAATCATCTACATTACCATCTTGAAAAAGGTCCATTCCGTGTGCATTTCCAGCATTATTTACTAACACATTTATATTTTTCCATTTTTTCGGTAAGCTGGAAATTGAATGAATAACTTCAGAATTCATTGAAACATCAAAGCATAACGAGATGGTTGTAGTTATTTTACTTAAGTCATCTTTATAGATTGAAGAATATCTTTTCTTCTTCCACAAATAATTAGTTTAAATCCGATTTTAGCTAATTCATATGCAGTGGCTTTACCAATCCCACTAGTTGCGCCAGTAATTAATGCTATTTTATTCATTCTATAAATATATACATCTATTAAAGATTATTAAAAAATATGTTAAAATTATTGTTAATTCTTTGTTTTTTTAACCAATTATTAACAGGTTAGAAGTAATATTTTTAACAAATTGCAATAGGTTATTAACTTAACCTTACAATATTAAAATTTAAAAAATGGAAAATAAAATAAATATTAAGGAGATTAATGAAAAAATTGAGAAAGAGAGTGCCTTTATCGATTTGTTATTATTTGAACTTAACAAGGTAATTGTAGGGCAAAAACCTATGATTGAAAGACTATTAATTGGACTTCTTGGTAAAGGGCATATTTTACTAGAGGGTGTGCCTGGGCTAGCAAAAACACTAGTTATTAATTCTTTGTCTAAGGCAATAAAAGGTTCTTTTAGTAGAATTCAATTTACACCTGATTTACTCCCTGCTGATGTTGTTGGTACTCAAATTTATAATATTAAAGAGACTAATTTTTCTGTAAAAAAGGGCCCAATTTTTGCAAATTTTGTTTTAGCAGACGAAATTAATCGAGCTCCTGCTAAAGTGCAATCTGCATTGCTTGAAGCTATGCAAGAAAAACAGGTAACCATAGGAGACGAAACTTTTATATTAGATAAACCCTTTTTAGTTATGGCAACCCAGAACCCTGTAGAGCAAGAAGGTACTTACACTTTACCTGAAGCCCAAGTTGATAGATTTATGCTAAAAACTGTAGTTGATTACCCATCTATGGATGATGAAAAATTAATTATCAGAGCAAATTTATCTGGTAGCTTTGAAAAAATTAGTCCAGTTGTTTCAATCAAAGAAATTATTAAAGCTCAGAGTACAATTAATGAGGTCTATATGGACGAAAAAATAGAATCTTATATTTTAGATATAATATTTGCAACCAGAGAACCTTCAAGATATAAATTGTCAGAACTTGAACCTTTAATATCCTTTGGAGCATCTCCAAGAGGAAGTATTAACCTCGCTTTAGCTTCAAAGTGCTATGCCTTTATTAAAAGAAGAGGATACGTTATTCCTGAAGATGTTAGAGCAGTTGTTCATGATGTTTTGAGACACAGAATAGGCATTACTTATGAAGCTGAGGCAGAAAATTTAACATCTGTTGACATCATAAACAAAATTGTTAATCAAATAGAGGTACCTTAATTTTGATTTATGGATACGAAAGATCTTTTAAAGAAAGTCAGAAAAATTGAAATAAAAACTAGAAAGTTGTCTGACCATATTTTTGGTGGTGAATACCATTCTACCTTTAAAGGAAAAGGCATGACCTTCAGCGAAGTTAGGCAGTACCAAATTGGAGATGATGTAAGGGCAATTGATTGGAATGTAACGGCAAGATATAACGAGCCTTACATAAAAGTTTTCGAGGAAGAAAGAGAGCAGACTTTAATGTTAATGGTAGATGTTTCAGGGTCTAAATTTTTTGGAACCAACAATATTTTTAAAAACGAATATGTAACAGAAATTGCAGCTACTTTATCTTTTTCTGCTAATAAAAATAATGATAAAATTGGTTTAATATTATTTACAGATATAATTGAGTTATATATTCCTCCAAAAAAAGGAAAGACACATATTCTTAGAATAATTAGAGAATTATTAGAGTTTAAGCCTGTAAGTAAAAAAACTGATATCCATTTTGCATTTAAATTTTTATCTAATATTCAAAAAAACAAATCGATTGTATTTATAATTTCGGATTTTATTTCGTCTGATTATTTTAAAAGCTTAAAAATCAGCTCTTCAAAACATGATATCACTGGAATTAGAATTTTTGACAAAAGCGAAGAGTCAATTCCAAATTTGGGTTTAATTCAAGTTATAGATAGTGAAACAGGGAATGTTTCAACAATTAATACAGGTTCATCAAAAGTTAGATCTTCATATAAAAAGCAGTACTTGTCTAATGTTAAAATATTTGAAAACAACTTCAAACGCTCTGGAGCAGGAGTTATAAATTGTGGTACCGAGGATAGTTATGTCAAAAAGTTATTGGGATATTTTAAAAATAGGAGTTAAATGAAAACCAGGTTTCTAACACATAAATTCTATAAAACAAAATATTTATTAATACCCTTTTTTGCTGTGTTTACCCAACTAAATGCTCAAGAGGTATCAAGCTATGTTGACACAACAAGTATTAGGATTGGAGAACAGATCACCTATAAAATTAATGTTAAAGCAGATTCATTAGAAGATATTGATTTTCCTAAAGCTAAAGATTTTGCTCCCTTTGAACTTATTAATGAATTTAAAGTAGATACTAATTATTTAAATAAAAAATTTATAATAAGTAAGAAATTCGCTTTAACTTATTTTGACTCAGGAGCTTATTACATTCCTTCTCAAAAATTAACTCTGTTAAATAAGGAAGTTAAGCTAGACTCTTTTAAAATAACAATTAACCCTGTAAAAATAGACACTACCAAGCAAGGACTATATGATATTAAGCCTATTATGAAATCAAACACTCAAATTGATTTTATTTTTTTTGGCTATATTTTAATATTTATCGCTGTTATTTGTGCTGTTTTATATTTTAAAAAACAGATATTTTCATTTTTTTCAATTCAAAAATTAAAAGTAGAATATTTAACTCCTTATGAAAAGGCTGTAATAGAATTAACTAAAATTAAAAAACTCAATTATCTCTCAGATGTAGATATCAAAACGTACTATTCAGATTTAACATTTGCTCTTAGAAATTTTATTGAAGAAAAAATAATAAAGAATGCATTGGAGAGTACAACAAAAGAGTTAATCCAGAAACTTTCTTTATTAAAAACGTCTAAAAAGTTGAATTTTTCTAATTCAACTTTAAAAAACATTGAAGATGTTTTTTCCAGAGCTGACCTTGTCAAGTTTGCAAAATATGAACCAGACGCTCAATCTGCTTCAATCGATTTGGAAACACTATCCAAGGAATTAGAAAACATTAAACTAATTTTACCTGAACCATCTAATGAAGAGCTAGAAAAAAACTTAAAAATCCAAGAAAATCTTAGAAGGAAAAGGCTAAAAAATAGAAATAATAAAATTATAATATACTCGCTTTTGTCCCTATTATTAGTTTATTTAACTGCATCAATAATGTATGGTTTTACTTACGTAAATGATAAGTTGTTTCGAAAACAAAATTTGATATTCCTTGAATCTAATGAATGGGTCAACTCTAGTTATGGAGCTCCACCAATTACAATTACTACCCCCGAGGTATTAAACAGAAATACGGATAGTTTTATATTTGGTTTAGATGAAGCCTCTGCAAAATCGGAATTCACCTATAATAACTTAAAGGCTAGCTTAAATATTATACTTACAAATATCAAACTTCCCGAAAACAGCTCTAGTATCAAATTACAGGATGTAATGATTAATTCCATCGAAACTATTGAAAAAATGGGTGTTAAAAACATCATTACTAAATTCGAAAAATTTCAAACTCCAAATGATGCTGAAGGATTAATGATTTATGGTTCTGCAGATTTTCCAACCGATAACCTAACCCAATTTAGAAAATATAAATACAAAATGTTTGGGTTTATCAATAGTCAAGACTATAAACAGATTTTTATTTCATGGGAAGAAAACGACAACTATATTGTTGAAATTGTTGATAGAATTGTAAACTCTGTTGAACTAGTAAAAAATAAAACAAGCTTATGATTTTCAAAATACAATTTTTAAATCCCGAGTTTTTTTGGATACTTTTAGTTATCCCAATTATTTTCGCTTGGTTTGTTTTGAAAAAAAACAAGTTAAATAATTCTATATCAGTTCCAAATACAAGCGCTCTATTATTATACCCTTCTATTTTACCTAAACTTAAACCTTTTTTGAATTTCCTTAGAATTTTATCATTGATATTTATAATAATTGCACTAGCAAGACCTCAGACAATTGATGTATCAACAAAGGTTAAAAATAATCAAGGGATAGATATTGTAATGGCAATTGATGTTTCAGCCAGTATGCTAGCAAAAGATTTAAAGCCAAATCGATTGGAGGCTTTAAAAAACGTTGCCTCTAATTTTATCCTAGATAGAACTAATGATAGAATAGGCCTGGTAGAGTATGCTGGAGAGAGTTATACAAAAACTCCCATAACGAGTGACAAAAATATTATAATAAAATCACTCAAAGAAATTAACTATAACACTATAATTGAAGGTGGAACAGCTATTGGAATGGGGTTAGCGACATCCGTTAACAGAATAAAGGATAGTAAAGCTAAAAGTAAAGTAATTATTTTGTTAACTGACGGGGTAAATAACTCTGGTTTTATTGATCCCAATACTGCTGCCGAATTAGCAATTGAGTATGGAATAAAAATATATACTATTGGTATAGGAACCAACGGAATGGCTCTTTCGCCTGTTGGAGTTGATAATAATGGTAAATTTAGTTATGCAAAAATTCAAGTTGAAATCGATGAAGATTTACTTATTGAAATTGCGGATATTACCGGAGGCAAGTATTTTAGAGCTACTAATAATAAGAAGTTACAAGAAATTTATAGCGAAATAAACAAATTAGAAAAATCAGATATTGAAGAAATTAAATACTATAATCATGAAGAAAAATATAGGTTTTATATTTTATTGGCGATTATATTTTTGACAACTGAATTAATCTTAAAATATACAATCTTTAGAAGTTTTATATAATGTATCAATTAGAAGAAAAAATATGGTTTTGGTTAATGATTCTCCCAATATTGGCAGCCATTTTATTTTTTATTAATGAAATATGGAAATCTCGCACCCAACATGGATTTATTACTAAATCCTCTCTTTTAAAGTTAAGTCCCGATTATTCAAGATTAAAGCCTTATTTAAAAATGTTTGTCAGTATTTTATCATTAGTATTATTGATTTTTTCGATGGTTAATTTACAAGTAGGAAGTAAAATTGAAACCTATAAAAGGTTTGGTGTTGATATAGTTTTTGCAATTGATGTTTCTAGAAGTATGCTTGCTGAAGATGTTGCTCCAAATAGGCTGGAGAAGTCTAAACAAATTGTTAACCAAATAATTAATAAACTTACAAGTGATAGAGTAGGGATTGTAGCATATGCTGGAAAAGCATTTCCGCAACTACCAATAACTACTGATTATTCTGCAGCAAAGATGTTTTTAAGTAATATGAACACAGACATGATTTCTTCTCAAGGGACAGCTATAGATGAGGCAATACAACTATCCACTACTTATTTTGATGAAGACATTAACACAGCTAAATTATTAATTATCATTTCTGATGGTGAAGACCACAATAATAGTTCTCTAGACATTGCAAAAATGGCTGCACAAAGGGGAATAAAAATATATACTATTGGAGTTGGAAAAGAAAAAGGATCTCCAATTCCAATGAAAAAAAATGGAATTACCCAAAACTATAAAAGAGATAATAATAATGAAGTTGTAATCACAAAACTCAATAAAAAAGTTTTAACTGAAATTGCTGAAATTACACAAGGGACTTTCATTATCGGAGAAAACACTTCATTTGTGATAAACGAAATAGATAAAATTTTACTTGATACTGAAAAGACTGAGTTTGAAAGCACACAGTTTTCAGATTTTGAAGATCAGTTTCAACTATTTATTTTTATAGCTCTAATCTTCTTATTTTTAGATATATTTCTATTTGACTCTAAGACAAGTTGGATAAAAAAATTAAACTTATTTAATGATAACAATGCAGCAAATTAAGATTAATAAAATATTAATTAATTATGTTCTATTGATCTTTATGTCAATGGGAAGTTTAATGTCTCAGCAAAATGAGTATGAATCTTTTATAAAAAAAGGTAATAACTCATTTGAAGAAAACACAGTTCTTTCTGAACAAAATTACAGGAAAGCAATTTCAGTAAGCCCTGAATTTGTGAAGGGTCAATATAACTTTAGTAATAATTTATATGAAAATGAATATTATGATGAGGCTCTATTAAATCAAATAGAGGCTTCAAAATATGCAAAAACAACTGTAGATAAGCACCAAATATTTCATAATATTGGGAATATACTAATGAAGCAAGAAATGTGTAAAGAAGCTGTTGAAGCTTATAAAAACGCATTGAAAAACAACCCTAAAGATGATGAGTCAAGATATAATTTAGCATTGGCTAAGGATTGTGCTAAGGAGGATGAAAATGAAAATGAAAGTGAAGGTGAAGATGAAGATGAAGACGAGGATAAAGAAAAGGACAAAGAAAAGGATGATAATGAGAATCAAAAAGATGATAAAGATCAACAAGGAGATGAAGAAAAAGAAAATGAAGATCAAAAAGAAAATAATAAAGATGATAAAGATCAACAAAGTGAGGACAAAAATAATGATAACAAGCCTAGAGAAAAGAAACTGTCCCCACAACAAATTAAAAACATCTTAGAAGCAATGAATCAAGAAGAAAGTAAGGTGCAAGAAAAAATGAATGCAAAAAAACTAAAAGGAGTTAAATTAAAAAATGAAAAAGACTGGTAATGAGTTATAAATACTTCCTAAATATTGCATTGCTTTTTATTAATTTAAATATTGTATCTCAAATTAATTTTGAGGCAAAATTAAGTAAAAGTACTTTAGGAGTCAACGAAAGATTACGTGTAGAATTTTCAATAAATGAAGATGGCGATAATTTTTCTCCACCTGAATTTAAGAATTTTAAAGTAGTTGGTGGTCCAAGTCAATCTATTAAAAATTCTTGGGTTAATGGAGCTAGATCTTATAGCAAATCTTACACCTATTTTTTGTCACCAATTAAAATGGGCACTTACAATATTGGTCAAGCTAAAATTGAAGTAAAAGGTAAGGTTTATAAAACACTACCTCTTGAAATTAAAGTTGTTAGTGCGGTAAAAAATCCTAACAGAGAAAACGACCCAAATTATGTTTCCGATAGTGAAATATATCTAGTTTCGGAAATATCAAAAAGTTCTCCATTTTTAAATGAAGGATTTTCAGTTGTTTATAAACTATATTTTTCATCCAATATTGGTATCACAAATTGGAGAGAATTATCTTCTCCTAGGTATGCAGATTTTTGGAGTCAAAATATAGATATAGACAATTACACAATTGAAGATGGCACTTATAAAGGAAAGTCATTTAGATATGTCACCCTTAAAAAAACTGTTCTTTACCCTCAAAAAGAAGGAGAATTAAATATTGAACCTTTATCCTTAGATATAACATTGCAATTGCCGACTAATAGAAGAGATTTCTTTGGACAGAGAGTTACAAAATCTTCCCAAAAAACTGTTACTTCAGGCAATAAAATAATTATTGTAAAAGAATTACCCACTATCAACAAACCAAGAAATTTTAATGGAGCAGTAGGNTCTTTTANTTTTGTAGTTAAGAGTTCAAAAAGTCAACTTTCGGTTTCAGAAGCATTAGAGTTAGAGCTTCAAATTAAAGGTAATGGAAATTTAAAATTGTTTCAACTCC
>JGI20157J14317_10003177_pt1 | contig 13291 bp, 15 predicted proteins | sample COG_07_FD_14317 | JGI IMG/M metagenome (IMG submission 14317)
TTAGTTTGTTGCCAGTAAGTGATCATGTGTATCAGCAAGCTCCTTATGAAGACATCAGCGAGGATAAGTATCAGGAGTTAGTACAGCAGATGCCTGTGGGTGTTGATTGGAATGACCTTGAACATTTTGAACAAGAGGATAATACTACAGGTTCTCAAGAGTTAGCGTGTGTAGGTGGAGCATGTGAAATAGTATAGAGTTGTAACTTGTTATAAAACTAAAGCCCTTTAGGTTTCCCTAGAGGGCTTTTTTTTATTCTTCTCTGCTAAGCATTCCAACACCTGCTCTAGGAAAAGATTTAATGACATCAACAGCTTGCATACCTGTCATAGGTATTTGTTGTTTTAACCCTCTCTGAGCCGATTGTTGAAGTCCTGTCTGACCTGCTAAAAACTTTTGGGCAGAGGGACTAGCCAAACCTTTAGCAGTTGCTACAGTCCCTATAATACCGCTCATACCTGCTCCTGCTCCTGCCATCCCTCCTCCTGTAGCTAAACCAGTAGCCCCTGTAGAAGTCCCTATAATACCTGAAGCCGCCATTTGATGAAACCACGTAGGAGTTTCTGGTGTTCTTAAACGAGATATGTCGTCTAACTCTTTCTTACTAGACTCAATAACATCAGTTAGTTCGTCTTCTCTCTTAAAGTTTCTTGCTATTCTTTCAGCAAATTCTGGATTATTACGTAAATTTCTTTCAAGACTAGCTGTTTGTTTTAATATAGCAGATTTCTCAGAGATTGCTTTGTTTCTAACTCTTTTTATTTCGTTTGTTCTTCTAACTGCTAACTTTTTAGAAAGAGCATTAGCACTAGTTACAACAGCTTCTTCTTGCTTTGCAGTTAAGGCGGCTATCTGCTCCGCTTCTGCTCTTAGCGGCCCTTCTCCTCTTCTGGCTTGTCTTGGAGAGTTGCTTTTAATTGATGTTATCCACTCATCAGGAGTAAACCTACCTTGTCTCCCTGCTTTTGTAGAAGCTTTAGTTACTGCATTTCTAAGAACAGATTGTGATGCCCAACCAGATAAATCAGCTTCAAAAGAAGCCAACCTCTTACCGCTTAATTGTTTTTTCATGTTCTCATCTATAACATTTTGTATTTCTCTATAGAGACCTTTTATTAAAACAGCTTGTCCACCTTCGTCAGACATTTTAGAAGCCGCCATACCAAAAGAGTTCCTAATTGCTGATAAATCTTCTCCTTTAACTCTACCTGTCTTAGGATTTCTTTTTGCAGATAAAGTTGATAAACCGTCTTCAAGCAAAGAGCGAACACTAGACTTTCCTGCTAATAAAGACAACGTAGTGTCCTCTGCTACTTTTTTTTCTATTTGAGTAAGTAACTCTTGTGGTTTTATCCTAAAAGAAATATCTTTAATAGACCTGAAGCCTTCTTTTTGCCAGAGTTTTTCAAGGCGATGCATAGCTACGTTAGGAGTAGGAGACTCTAACACGTTTGAAACGTCTAACTTCTTAATCCCAACAGGCAGTGAGCTTTCAAAAGCCGCTAAACGTAACATATCATTGTTATTTTCTACGTTTCTTTTTAACTGCTCTGTTTTACGAGAAATAATCTCTCCTTCTTTACCTAAGAATTTATCATACCTGCCACCAATAACTTCTTTAGATATTTCTTCTTGTGTTTTTACATCTGCTATTTTTATCTTACCTGTTTCTTTAATATCAGCCACTGCTCTATTTAACTGAGCAGACGCTTCAGCGCCTTCAGCTTTAGAAGCCCTAATAAAGTTTTTAAGTTCTTTCTTTCTTTCGGCTTGTTTTAAAGCTAAAGGAGCAACTATAACTTCCTCTTGTCCTCGTATAACTCCTTTACCACCAAAACTAGGGCCAACAACATCTCTGTAAAAAGACTGCAACAATGCTTCAGAAGGCTTATCTTTTTGAGCGGCTAACGTGATTGGAGTAAAAACACCGTCTGTTTCTAAAGGAGAGGCCACTTTACGTTTTAACAGCCAACCGCCTGATCCTATGATGCCCCCACCTATTGCTCCAAAACCTGCACCCTCAACAAATTTTGAAGGTATTTTTTCAACGCTTTCTGCGCTTCCTGCTCCATAGATACCACCTTCTGCCGCCCCTCTTGCCACTAACGATCCAAGAGTTGAAGCAGTTTTTATTTTAGCCACTGGACTAACAACAGCACCTGCTATTTCAGCACCTGCACTAACAACAGGTTGTCTTTTTTTAAAATTTTCAGCTACTTCATCATATTCAGCCCTGTTTCTGTCGTATGCTTGTTGATATGTTTCGTCACCAAAAGCACTTTCAGCAAGAGCAGTTATACCTACTCTATACTCATCATACCAACCAAGGGAAACACCTTGCATAAAAGCCATAGCAGTAGAAAAGTTATCAGTTTCTAACCATTCTCCGCTTTCTATTTGAACTTCTTGTTCTGTCTTGTCTGCGTCTTTTATATACTTAGCAAATCGGTTGTTATCATCAAGAGGTTTTACGTCTTGATCGACAGGAGTTTTATATTTATCAAAACGATTAACCATTATTTAAAACCTCTGTCAAGTTCATCAAGAATTTTGTTTGATCTTTTTAACCTTTCACGCATATCTAAATAATCTACGTTAAAAGCCGCATTAAATTCCTTTATAGTTTCATCAGACATATTTGATTCTAGTTCCGCTATAGCTCCTGAAGGAAATCCTGCAAAACTTTCTTCTAGCCTTTCTTTTTCTGAATATGAACTAAAACCTCTAGCGTCTCCATAAAGATCATACCAAGAATTCTCTAACATAGCGTCTTGTTTAGTTATTCTAGCTAGTTTAGCTATTCCTCTGGCATACCTAACAATTGCTTCGGGAGAAGCGTTAGCAGGAAGTTCACCCTTCATCACTAATGCAACATCTTTATCAGAAGCAGGGCCAATAGGTAAGTTTTTAACACCTCTTCCAACTCTAAGTCTGTCTGCGGCTAAATACATATCACTTAGTTTATCCTGCTTACCAAGTATCTCTTTTAAACCTTCTTCTATACTTTTATAAAAACCACTATTTACTTTATTTAACATTCCTTCATAAGAGTCAGCTAAATCGGTTGCCTTTCTTTCTGTTGCTCTTTCATTTGTTATTAAGTCACGATTACGCGCTGTTCTTTTTTTGTCAGCGTCAGACATTTCTCCATCTTCCGCTTTAGCAACTGGCGATCTTTGCAACACGATTTTAGGGTCTTGTGCGTCTCTCCAAACAAGTTCATTTTGATTTGTTTCAGAATTATATTCTTTTTGCGGTGTACCTGCTTTTGATGATGTTGGCCCTTCTATAAACTTTCCTGTACTAGGTATGTACACACTATTGCCTACCACTGCATAGTCTTTAGCTTCATTAGCTTCCTTAATAAAGTTTTTCATGTTTGCAGGAGTAATTAAACCCTGTAAGGCTAATGCACCATAACCTTTATTAGGATAGGTTTCATTCAAGTATTCTGCAAACTTCGCACGGCTTGTGTTCTTCGCATCTATCCCTGATTGTTTTTCATCTTTAAGCTCTTGTTTTTCTAAAATAGCATTTCTTCGTGCAATTGTCTCAGCGGCTCCTACTGGGTTTCCTGAAGACATTTGTAACTTAGCAAGCTGAGTTAAATCGTCAGGATTTTCAGGATTCATATTAGGAAGTAATTTTTCTAGTTGTTCCATAGGGTTGTCTGGAACTTCTCTTCCTGTTAGTTTAGCGAACAGCTTACCTACTGCCCTGCCGCCACCTCCGGCTTCTTGAGCAAGTCTTTGATTTCTTGTAAGAGGTTGAATTGGTTGCGTGGGAGTGCCTGTTAATAAACCCACTAAATCTCGATCTGCCATTATATTGTCCTATAAATAGTTTGTTATTAGGCTTTAGGCCCACCAGAACCGCCACTAGCTCCACCAGTAACTGCGCTTGTTATAGTACCAAGTAAATCATTCCAGAAACCGCTTCTAGCGTCATCCTTAGCCGCTTGGGCTCCAAAGATACCGCCTACACGTTCCCCTGTCTTAGGGTTATAACCAGTTCCTAATGTTTGTGCAATGTAACCACCTTCCTTATCAAACAAAGTTTGTAACAGTGATTCAGCATTTAAAGTAGCACCGGATTCTCTACCGCTTTGAGCTTGCGCTGATAGCGGAGTAGCTGTTTGAATTAGCTTAGTTAGCTCCTGCTGTGGCTTATAACCTAGACCCAAAAGACCACTAGCTAAACCAAAGGCTTGCTGTCTGTCTGCTTGAGACTGTCCGTAAGCATTAAAGAAAGCTTGATTACGCGCTTGTCCTTGAGCTAAAGACTGTGCAAACTGCTCTGGAGTACCTCCGTAAAGATCAGTCATTACGCCTAGTCTACCTTGACCTAATAAACGCTCTTCTAAAGCCTGTCGCTGACGTTGTTCCTCAGGGCTTTGTATGGCCCTTAATTGCTCATATAAAGCCTTTTGTCTTTCAAGAGGGTCACCGCCTAACTCATCCATGAAACCGCCTGCCATACCAAACAAACGATCCTGTAGGGCCTGTTGGTCTTCAGACAGGTTCAGATTATATCCACCTTGTGCGTCAACATCTGCACCGCCTAAGCTAGATGTGACACTAAAGGGAACAAACTGTGACTGCTCGTACGCCTGTTCACCTATAGCAGTACCACGCTCTAGTGTTTCATCTCTAAAGTTTGTTTTTCTTTTTATATCTCTTTTTAAGCTCTGATAAGCTTGACCTGATTCTAACAAGTCCGATAAAAAACCCATTAGTAACTCCCCCCGCTAATTGTTCCTGCTAAAGTACCCGCAATATTAGCGGCTGATAATGTAGGGACAGTTACAGTCCCCGTGAATGTTGGCCCTGCTATGTCTGCTTTAGAGTTTACTGCTGTTACAAGATTAGAAAACTCTTGGTTTATTTCAGCACCTTTTACAATCTTATTTGCATTACCGGAAGGTAACGAATCCTTAGCCGCAAAGTCCGTGGTTTTTGTATAATTACTCATTAAATAAGTCTCCCTAATAATACGTTTATGTCAATTTTTTGTATGGAAAATTCCGATCCGCTAATGGTTGATTCTAAGCCGATAGTTACTACCGTTCCGTGTCCTGAACCATGTACGTTGGGAACTTGTATTTCAGTTCCTAATGAGTATTCAGAGGTAGAAACATTGTACTCACTTACACCATAAAAAGCTGTGTTTGCGTTAGTTCTTTCAGAGTTAAAAGTTTGTTTGTAGTAAGAATCTGAATAATCATAACCCCAATTAAGAACGGACTCAGCCGCCGCATCCCCAATAATTGTCATTTTAAACTTTTTAAGGAATTTAATATTAGATGAATTTCCAAAATCTAACGGGTTGCTAAAGTATGATAGTTGATAGGAAGATGTTGAGTAAGTGTAAGTAGAACTAACAAGAGTACATAGTTTATCAATAAACCCTGTGTACTCATAAACACCTCCCTGTCTTCCCATGTATATCTCACCGTTCTGTGTTCTTGTGTAACACAGAGCGACGGGGGTTGACCACGTTGTAACCCTGTGTGATCCGTCAGGTAACGCTTGCCGCATATCGAAGCAATATGTTATATTGTTATTAGGCAGAGTTAAAAGATAAAAAGCTTCCTCTGGGCTGTAAATAGACTTAATAGGGGCTAGCGTAGAGTCTAATATTCTTTCTTCATTAACATGGCGTACTAAGTCATTCCTGACGTTTCTGCTTATGTCACGCATAGGCATAGACTTTTCCTGTATGACTCTGCCGAAGCTACGTACACCTGAATCCGATAGGAATATAATGTCAGTACCTGTGTGCTGTACAGAGTCTCTAGCAATACAACCTACGCCTTCCACAGTGTCGTGTAAAGCCATTGATGCCGGAGAGGTTGCACCAGAGTACACAACAATAGATGTCTTACCAAAGACAATAAGGAATCCGTTGTGTGCCGCAAGGGATACAATTTCATCGTGACCAGTAGGCCATACAGTTGTTAAATCAATAGAGCCTGTAGTGCCACCATTCCAAACATTACCATTAAGGGTATCAGACCAATATATTGTATGTTTATCCCCTGTAATGTCAGCTACCCATGAACGACCATAAGCCGCCAATACTTCATTAGCTTGGAAAGGAGGATTGCCACTTCCTACGGTAATGACACTAACTGTATGACTGCTTCCTGATCCTGTTAAAGTTGGTGTCGAAGAAACAGCCGCAGTTGCTTTATAAGTAAACTTGAATCCGTCACCCGCATCGTTCTTTGTTACAGTAAATAACAAGCTACTGTAATTTGTACCTCCTTGTATTGCGGATACTTGTGCATCAATCGTACTATAGGTTGCACTCCCTACGCTTACCGTTGTAGTTCCATCACCAACAACTAAAGTGGTTGTTTCGGACGCTGTAGCTGTTACATTGTACACCGCTTTAACACCATTAGGAGCAATATATCCTGTAACTGCTGATAGTTTCACAAGCCCTTGAGAACCAGAGTCTGTATAAACTAAAGGTTCATGTCCTCTTTGATAAAAGTAAACATGGTTATTAAAGTTGACAACCTTCCAGTTGTTAGCGCTTATAGTATAACCTGAAGGAGTTATGTCAGTCAGTGTTCCTGTGCCACTAAATATTTTATTGTTACCTGCTGAGAAAACAACTTTGTCACCGCTTGTATCTAAGGACTCAAAGATTGTTTCTACTTTTACAGTATTTGTACCTACTGTTGAAGCCCCTGCGGTATTTGTAGCTGTAGACAACAGCACTGAGCCTTTCCTAGCCCCTACGCGCCCTAGCTTATCAATAACACAATTAGTTGCAATAGACGCATAACTAGGGTCAAGACCCACAGGGGAATCCTGAGTATTAATACCGCCAAACGCAGGTGCATTAATTGTTATGTTCTGTAATTGTTGAGCCACTATACAGGTCTCCAAACAGTTTCTTCTGGTTGACGAGCTACGTCAAAAGCAATCATATCACCTAATGTTTGATCAGCAATAGCAAAGAGTTCCGCAGAGGATGTACCACCTGTTTCCCCTCGCTCTCTTGAAGCTAAGGCTACAGCGTAGTGTATTACAGGATTAGAAGGAACATACAAAGTAGCCGTATCGTCAACCATTGTTGCTTTTTTATCCACAGCGTTGACACGTATAACGTATTCTTTATCTGGGATAGGGTAAAGATCAAGTATTGCTTCCCCTGAATCATTAAAGCCATTCCAAGAGTAATACGCAGGAGAGCCGCTAGCAGGTGTATTATTTAAAAAAGCATTGTTCATCCAGTGTGATGTTACAGGCTTTAAAAAACAATTAGATGTGTCATTGATAACATCAAGAGTTTTAAGACTTATATCGGAACCAGTAAGCTGATACCTAAAAACAGTATCTGTTGTGTTAATATTAAAGGTAGTCCGTAAAGAAGCCCAATCCCAAGAGTCCTCTACAATTCTTTTTGCATCGTTTACAAACTCTCCTATTAACTTGGAATAGCTGTTGTCCGACACAGACGTAATTGTATCGTCTTCCCTTAGCCTTCTTAGTACGCTCTGTACAAGTTGTAAATAAGTCATTAGAGTATGTATCCTTGCTGTATTGATTTCATTAATTGTTCCTTTGTACGCCCTTAGTTTTTTCAACTGTACGCATAGCGCCTAAACCAAGCATACCTAAAAGAACAGGCATCATCTGACTTAAATCAAGGATTGGAACAACAACCTCAGATTCAACCAGAGCAAGCGTAAAGTTGGCCAGTGGAATAACCAAGAAGTTACTCGCCATGCCAAGGACAGCCACCCAACCAACAGCAGGGCGCCAACCGCTAACAAATAAAGACGAATGTGCCGCTTCAGTTTTATTAACCTCAAGTTGAGCTTTAGCCAACTCCTGTGCATGTTTTTCCGCCATAGTACTAATTTCAAAGGCGATGGCATTCTTCTTATCTTTATCCTCAATAAATTTATCAAGTAAACCAGTAACAGGGCCAACTAGTGAAGTAAGGATAGACATTATCCTGTCCTTTTCCACATGTATACAACAATAGAAGGCTGTATTACAGATACTGTAGTTGTAGAAGAAGTAACCGCTGATGGAGAAGTAGCGTGAGCCATGTCATCTCTGTCCGAACTATCAGTAGTTCCGTCACCTACAATTAAAGCTCCGCTAGTAGTTGGGTTTATTAAAGCACCACCTGAGCTTCCTGTTAGACCGTAACCAGTAGTAGGAATTACAGTGTCTACTGAAACGTCAACAGTTTTAGCACCTCTTTCTTCTTCCGCTGTATCAAAGTCAGTGTCAGTAGAATCTAAACTTACAAGCGCTCTACCTGCTCCAAAGACAGCCCAAGTACCACCAAATAAAGTAGCAGGGGACGTAGCAACAACGGAAATATAAACGGCACCTACAGGATAAGCTTGCAATGCTCCTGCAATCTCAACTATAGCATTAGAGCTATTCTTTGAGTACAACTTTTTATCCGCTGTGTTGACTGCTAGTTCAGCACCGCTTGAAGTTTGTGTAAGGTTTCCTGCGACAGGGACTGCGCTAGCTGAAGAACTTACTTTAGTTAATAGAGTAGTCATAATTATTTCTTACCTAATAGTTGTTGAACGGTATCGCTTTCATATATACGTAAACCCAACCAAACAATAGTAAATAAAGAAGCAATAGGTGGAAGCCACGCGCCTATAGTTAATATTGCTGTTGAAGCCGCCGCTATATCTACTACTTCCTTAGTTTCCTCAATCATTGTTTTTTCCTTGTGCTTGTTCACTTCAATGGGTTAGAAAGGTAGTCCATTGCAGACCACAGGTCTTCTACCTCTCTCTTAATTGTAGTTATCTTTGCTTCAAATCCACTGACCTTTTCTGTGACTAACTCAGCCTTTGTTACTGTGGCTTTCATAGATTCAATTTCTTTCTCAAGGTCATCTACATTTTCATCAATAAGTAACAACTTGTCTTGCTGATCAATTATCGTTTGTAGATTAGCTCCAAGGGTTGCTAGTTTTCCTTGCAACTGCGATACATCATTGTCTGCTAGNTCTTGCTTAATTAACTCAATCTCACTCAGGAGTTCTTGNTTGTTNGTTACAACTTGTTCTTGTAGAGGCGTAATGTTTGGTATCTCATTCAACTCTACAGACTCAAGCCGTGAATACAAACTGCTTGCTGTCCATACACCGCCACCCAAGGTTGTTGCAAGACTAAACAAAATTGCAATGTACACACCTTTAAAGGATGTGCCGCCAATTTTTAACTCAGTCTCTTCTAGGCTCATGTGTTATCACTTTCTTCATCTTCACAATCAATTTGATACATGAAGCAATTAAACCCTAAAGCCGTTGGGCCAGTGTTGTAGAACAGACTCTCGTAACCAGTGTTAAGAATTTCAGTTTCCGTTGCGTAAATATCTAAGCCGTAATTACCCTGCCCATTAAGATACACACTGCTGACTGTCTCGCTAGATGCCCAAGCTAATTCAACAGCTTGGTTAGTAGAACTGTAAGTAAGCGTGTTATCTTCGACGCGAGTGTTGTTGTCCATTGCACCTTGATCTAAAAATGCTACCGCTTCTGGGTTCCCTGCTACAGCTAAGAAAGCTCCTGCCGCGTTAGCGTGTTCTTCAATATCATCTAGACTTTGATTGTAAGTATCAGCGTCCTCTTGAGAAACTGACATATCATTCTGCGCTATGTAGTCTTGGACTTCTGCTTGATCATCGGGGGTTTCAGCCGTTTCAGCGCGTTCTGCTACTTCCTGTACCTCAAGCATATCAACCACTACAGTAGTAAATTGCTCAATAGCGTCTTCCATTGCATCGAGTTCGCTTTGTGCTTGCTCGTTGAGGTAATCTTCAGCAGAACCATAAGGCAGATAATTAACCATGCCAGACAAAGCGGAGTTGTAAGCAGTTACTTGCTCGCTAGATATGTAATAGTTTCCTGAAAGCTGTCCGCTAGAAATACCCATGCCTGTCTGTGATGCGTGGTGTGCGCCACCAACAAACATAATGCCTTTGTTTATCTGATCAACAATCGCGCTAGAGGTTTCTATCAGCGTATCAAGCTCACTTGATTGAGCGCCTAAACATGACAGACACAAGCTCATCAGAACCGCTTTCTTCATTTTCATCATCATCTGATCCTATCCCTAAAATTGAGTTGTACCATTTTTGCGTGTCGCTGTACTTCGGCGTTGGTGGTTTTTTAGACCACGTTGCCTTACGTCTTACTGCTACTTCACCATAATCAGGGATGTACAAATTAGGCTGTGTCTTCATTAATAGAAAAGCACGTTTACCCACAACTAGTTTTCCGCTTGCAATCAAAGGACAAGGAGTAGCTGAAAGCATCATTGATCTAAATGTTTCAACACTGCCTTGGCAAAGACGACTAATAGCCGCTACCTTCATTCCTAAATCACTTAAAAGCTTGGCATCCCTGCGACGATTACAATCAACATCCTTTTGATACGAACCGTCTGTATAACCTATCAGCCCTGTTTGAATACTACGGCCTGATCCTTGTAGACACGTTTCCATGCCGTTAGACATATAGGAAGGGGCTATTGCTGAACCTACTGGCATTGATGAGCTAGATCCTGCGCCATTGTAAGTATTGCTTACTGACTCATCCTTGCTATTGTTGTTACTACTAACTACTGATCCGACAGTGTTTGTATTTAGCGAGCCATCTTGCGTATTCTGACTGTCCGTATCGCCCATTGGTTCTTCGTTTTCCTGAGAAAATACTGAAAAACTAATAACTAAAAACAAAAATATAAAAGGTTTCATTCATTTACGTTCTTGCAGGATATATACCGCCGCCAAAGCGCAATACTACGCTAGAACCAGAGCCAAACTCTCCAGTTTTAACACCGGCACGATAAGCCATTGACGGCTCAGGTTCAAAGCCTACTGCTTCTTCTATACCAGTAAAGCTACCCACATCGTGCCAAGTAGAGCCATCGGTGCTTCTTTGTACGGTAACTATGTTTCCATTAGCAAACGTGCCTGAAGCTGAAAAGTTAAAATTACCTTCGAGGAATGTTGTGTCAGTAAAACTATTCTCAGCGGTAATGGTTGCTGTAACATAAGTTGTCATTTTAAAATCCTTCGTTGCGTTTAATTAATGTTAGGCCGCGTTATTAGCTCTGGATACTTCAAGCCAGTTACTGCCAGTGTATATAAGAACCAAGGCATCATTAGCATTGTCCATAGTAAAGTCACCCTCTAGCTTTAAGTTGCCAGAGTTGTCTTTTGCAACAATACTTCTTGCGTTGTTTTTAGCTTTTAAGATTAACATCTGCCCTGCACGACCACCATTAACTGTGTCTAAATCGTCAGTAGATGCACTGCTTTCTGTATCAACAGCCAAGAAAGAACCCACAGCCGTAATGACTCCAGATGCAATAACAACGTCAATAGGACTATCGCCGAAGTTTAAGCTGTTTGCCTGTACATTGTTAAATGTAGGGTTTCGCCCAAAGACTCCACCGTATTGTTTAATGCTCATATCTATTTCCTATTATTAAGCGTTATTGTTTGAACGGCTTAGTTCACACCAATTACCACCGCTGTTTTTAATCAGTACAATTTTGTCGTTTTCTGAATCTAAAGAAAAATCACCTTCTAATCTAAGGTTTCCACTACCATCCTTTAATACGACAGTTCGTGCGCCGTTGTTAGCTGTACAGATTAGTATGTCACCAGAGCTACCACCATTAATAGTTACTAGATCATCAGTAGATGCTGAACCCTCAGTGTCAATAACTGCGTTAGCTCCAGTAACAGTGACAGCACCGCTTGCTATCGTAACGCTCGACTGGTCAACAAGACGTAGGAAATTACCTATGTTATTAAGAGTAGTGTAGTTCTCAATCTTTGTAGCGGAAGAAGACCCATCGAAATATGCAAACTCTAGCTTATTGATTCCATAGTTCTCTAAGTCTGCATCAGAAGAGTACACGGCTTTAGTAATGTTCTTCTCTGACCTTACACCATTTAAACCAACAGATACTCCCTCACTAAGCTCTAAGTCACTGTCAGCCATGTTGACAAGATAGAAGTTAGTTGGGTTTAATCCATTAACAAAATTAGTATTTCCGGCAACACCGTCTGAATCTGCCGCTACACCTCTAACAGTAGTTTCAGTTGCAACGAAGGAAGGCTGTTGGGTTCCATTTCCTGCTATTCTAAACACGCTAAAGTGACTTGCTTCCCCTGTCCCTGTACCACCATTTACACCTATTTTATTAAGATGTACACCGCTTAGGGTTACAGAACTAGAAGTTGTTAGATTTAAAAAAGACCCTGATGTAGCTGTAGTAGGCGCAATAGTGACATCTTCAACATGAATCGAATCAAAGACTGAGCCACGAATATTTTGCAAATACATAACTTCGTTAGCTACTACGTTGCAGGCTTCTATGTTTAATTGATTGAAGGAACTGTTTGCTCCCTCTCTGTAATCAAACGCTCTGTTCATTAATATGTTACCGTCTCTATCATTAGCAAAGTAACAATTGTTCCAGATACATCCACTGTTGGCCGAACCGCCGGGATTTAGCAATACAAATGATCCAGTAATTTGTCGGCAGTGTATGTTTTCAAATGACGCACTAAAAATGCCGCTTTCTGTAGCGTCCCAGTCATTTTCTATACCAGTGTAACCATTTCTTAAAACCATGTTACGTATGGTATGCCATCCTTTCCCCATATCATTGTCATGATTTGTTTCAGGCCAATACAAAAGTGCGCCCTGTCCGTCACTAGAGCTTGATCTAGCTGTTTCTATAGCCGCTTTGTCGGGTAATGAGGTGTGTTGAATACTAAAGTTTTCAATAGTAATACGCGGATATTTCATTTCTAATACAGGGCTAGTTGTATTAATACGCTTAATTTTACTATCTACTCTACTTTCACCATACAAGCGTTGCCCTGCTTTTGTAAGGTACAGAGTAGCGTTTACTCTATAATCACCAATAGGAATGTATACTGACTTGCCTGTATTTAAAGCGGCCTGTATTGCAGGAGTATCGTTTGCATCGTCGTTACCTTTTGCGCCAAAGTCTTTAACATTGACTGATGCGTCTTCAATCATTCTGTTTTTTGCTTTAGTTAAAGCCATTGTCTTATCCTTTAATTAATATTAGCTAGACTGCATTACGATCCAATTTGTACCGTCTGATTTTATAAGAACCCATGCCCCATCAGTAGCAGGTAGGATTGCAGTTCCTGCCGCAGTATCACCTATAGGAACAACATTTGAAGATGCTGAAACAACTGTCTGAGCCTGTACTGTTTTAATGTTCAAAACTCTTCCGCCAAAC
>JGI20157J14317_10003188_pt1 | contig 13269 bp, 6 predicted proteins | sample COG_07_FD_14317 | JGI IMG/M metagenome (IMG submission 14317)
CTGTTATACTATACATGCTATAGCACCAACTACGTAATATATAAAAAAATAAAAAAAAAAAAAAATTTCAAATAGAGGGTCTCTCTCCAAATGGGTCAACAGGGACATAGGCCTATTTATTTTAGGCTGAACATAGTGGGTAGTATGGACACAGTAGCTACTAACATGGTCCAAAGTGGCCCGACATAAGTGACCCGACTGTTAACATAAGCTTACCATTGGAAGGGTGCGGGCAACGAGTGCACGAAACCTTGTTACAAATTTGAAACTATTTCAAAACTCACAAACAATTCGTGAATATAAATAGAGACCAGAAATTATTCACAATGCCTCCCGAAATCACTGGAATCAATTTCAATGTATGGGCCGCGGATGAAATACGAAAAGATTCCGTGGTGCATGTAACTGAAAAGAAAACCTTTGAAAACGGCATTGTCGTGGAGAATGGACTACGTGACAAACGCATGGGTAGCGACGGCACCCTGTGTTTAACCTGTGGCGAGTCTAGAAAATGCAATGGACATTTCGGGCATTTGGAATTAAACACTCCCGTATATCACATCTCTTGGGTCAATAACATAATTTATTGGTTACGTTGCATATGTAGCAATGAGTCATGTTCTCATGTTCTCATAAAAACATTGGCGCGTCCTATCGTACAAAAGAATAGGCATTTGCAACACTATAGTAAAAACATATACAGCAAATGTCCAGAATGCGATACAAAGCAGCCAAAGTATTCATGGAACCGCGAAAAAGCCCACATTGAAATCAATCGAACGAAATACCCAATTGAATCGGTCTTGAAACACCTTGAAAAACTGCCAGAAGATGTTCTCAAAACAGTTGATTTGGCGCACCCGAAAGATATGATACTGACGGTATTGCCAATACCACCACCCAGCGTTCGCCCAGCAATCATGCAAGGTGGTAAAGTACGAGGCGAAGACGATTTGACCTATCGTTTGATTCAGATCATGCGGGCAAATGATAAATTAAAAAAAACGATAAGCGATAAACGTCCAGATCACATTATCATCGATAGCAAGGAATTACTCCAGAATGCCGTGACCGGTTACATTAACCATACCAAAGTTGGCAATTCGAAGCGTAAAGCGTCCAAGCGCGAATACACATCTCTCCAAGTACGATTACAGGGAAAGGAAGGACGTGTTAGAGGCAACATGATGGGCAAACGGTGTGATTTCACAGGTCGTTCGGTTATCACTGGTGACGACCATCTGAAAATGAACGAAGTAGGCATACCGATTAGTGTTGCGGAAAAATTGACCATACCGATAAAAATAACCGCGTACAACAAAGCAGCAATTCAAGAAAAACTCAATTTGCCGAAGTCCCCGATCAAATTTGTCATACGACCCAACGGTTCGCGCGTAGACCTATCATTTGTACAGAGAAAAGGAATACAACTCGATATCGGATGGAGCGTAGAGCGAATATTACAGGACGGTGATATCGTATTGTTCAATCGTCAACCGTCCTTGCATAAAATGTCAATCATGGCACACGAAGTAAAAGTGTTACCATATAGTACATTTCGCATGAATTTATCGTGCACAACACCGTACAATGCAGATTTCGATGGCGATGAGATGAATATCCACGTCCCACAGACCGTAGAGGCGCGCGCGGAAGCGAGAAACATTATGGCGGTAAAATATCAAATTGTTTCGCCTCAAAGTAATAAACCGGTAATGTCGGTTATTCAAGACACTATGTGCGGCGCATATTTGTTGTCGTCTGATTCGGTGCGATTAACCGAAGAGGATATGATGGATTGTGTCAATTGTATGCCGGGATGGGACGGTGTATTCCACAAACAAGACGAATATACCGGCAAAGATTTAATTTCATACACCTTGCCAGTAGTGAACTGGTCAAAGGGAGAGGTATGTATTGAAAAAGGTGTTTTGTTGTCCGGTCGTCTTACCAAAAAGGTTTTGGGTCGTTCAGACGGTTCTTTGGTTCATGTTATTTACAATGACTGTGGTCCAGACGAGACAATATTGTTTATCAATCGTTTGCAACGCATGGTTCATAAATTTCTAGCAATTACCGGGTTTTCAGTTGGTATCGGTGATATGATTTCAGAGGTAAGCGTCCAACAAGAAATAACCGATGCATTCTCGGATATAGACAATAATTGCGACACGGAAAATAAAATCAATCAACGGTTGAATATATGCCGCGATACCATGGGAATGAAAGTACAAACCCCCTTGGACGATAGCAATCGTCTCTATACGATGGTTCGAAGTGGAAGCAAAGGATCCAACATAAATATATCACAGATTATGGCGGTTGTAGGCCAACAAAACCTATGCGGGAAGCGTATTCCAGACACTTGGACGGACCGCACCCTTCCACATTTTAAACGTGGATCGGATGGACCAAAACAACGAGGATTCATTACGCATTCGTACGTGCAAGGTTTGGATCCCCACGAAGTCTGGTTTCATGCGATTGCGGGCCGAGAAGGGATTATAGATACAGCAATCAAAACAAGTACAACGGGGTACATTCAACGTAGGTTTATGAAAGCATTGGAAAATATTACCATACAATGGGATGGCAGCGCAAGGAATTCCGACCGATCTATCGTCCAATTCAAATATGGAGACGATGGGTTTGATCCCATGCGTATTGAAAACCAATTTGTGGACAGTTGGGAAAAACCAACACGGAAAAAATATGGGAACGATTTGAAACAATTGATGGAAGATCACCTATACCTTCGTGATATAAACAAGTGGAGAGACAATGGGACAAAGGATACTGCATGGTTTCAACTCCCCATTCCTATAGACCGAATGATAAACAACGCAAAAACACTTTTTTCGTTTCCATCTAAAAAAATCGGAGTTCGAAAAGCGAAAACCATGGTACGGTCACTTGTTGAAGAAATAGACAATGAAATGTTAAAAATACTTATTCGGTGCAAAATGTCACCACACCGTTTGGTACACGAACATAACATTACTTTGGACGAATTGGAAAACGTTATACATAACGTCAAAGTGGAATACGAAAGAGTACGCGCCGTAGCTGGCGAATCAGTAGGTGCGATTGCGGCACAGAGTATTGGTGAACCAGCGACGCAAATGACATTGAACACCTTCCATTTTGCGGGCGTTTCCAGTATGAATGTCACTCTTGGAGTACCCAGACTGGAAGAACTCATCAATTGTACTAAAAGTGAAAGGATGAAAACCCCACTGACCATTATACAAACGGATGATCCAGATACAATTTTGAAAATGATAAGGCATATACGATTCAAGGATCTTGTTGACCATATTAAGATAACCAAAACACCGGATAAAACCGAAGTGGAATCGTTTCATATATTTCCAGATCGAGATTATATGCCACATGCACCAAACCGCGAAACACTCGTCTTATATTTTAAAGAATGGTACGATGTATTGGCAATAAAGGAAGCATTGCCGGATGTTACATGCGAATATACAGATGGGCCAAACCCAATTTTTCACATCCAGTTAAAAGACGACAGCGATATTGGGATGTACTACGAACAACATATTCGGAAAGCAACGATACGCGGAATGAAGGGCGGAGAACAAACCATCAAAGTAAAATCACCCGGTTCAAATGTATACCACGTAGAGACTTCGTTATCCGATTTAATACAAGTTATGGAGTTGAAAAATATCGATCTAAACACGATAAATACCAACGACATTCATGCGGTTGCGAAAGTATATGGGATTGAGGCGGCAAGAGGTACTCTGATACGTGAAATTAGACAAATCTTAGCGTATTACGGAATTTATGTTAACATGAGACACATCACACTAGCAGTGGACTGGATGACATGGATTGGCAATTTAACTCCGTTGACACGACACGGTATTCGTCGTATGGACACCTCGCCATTAAAACGGAGTACATTCGAAGAAGTTGTAGATGTATTCAACCAAGCAGCGTGTTCAAAGGAAGTAGACGAACTAAATGGTATATCCGAATGTATTATCACTGGAGCACCGCCTAAATTGGGGACGAATGTAGTCGGAACGATTATCGACGAGGGAATTGTTGAAAAATTCGCACAACCATACCCAAAAGAAACCTCTATGTTTGATTCTTGTCGAGAAAATGAAACTTGGGTTCAAGACGACGAGGAACTTATTTACGGTACAAACCCAATAATTGATCCATGGGCAGATGAAAGACATGCATGGGAAACGGCAGCGCCCCCAATGTTACAGCCATTCGGGTTTCAAGGCATGCAACCACTAACGAACATGCAAGCGCAACTACCGGGTATGCAAATGGGCATGCAAGCGCAACCATTCGGGTTTCAAAGCATGCAACCACAACTACCGGGTATGCAAATGGGTATGCAAATGGGTATGCAACCACAACTACCGGGTATGCAAATGGGTATGCAACCACTTACTATCCAGATACCCAAACCAAAAAGCCCAGTTGCCCCAAAATATCAACGGGAGTCGACATCGCCTGCCTATAGTCCGACATCACCTTGTTATAGTCCGACATCGCCTTGTTATAGTCCGACATCGCCTTGTTATAGTCCGACATCGCCTTGTTATAGTCCGACATCTCCTAGGTATAGCCCTAAATCTCCGCAGTATGATCCTCATAGTCCAGTGGCACCAGACTATGAGGTCTCGACCCCGACGTCTCCGGCGTATCATCCGGGTACACCTCCGGGATCTCCAACGTGTTATTCGCCGAATGCACATGATCCGAAGGTAATTCCTCAAAGTAAGCGCAGAAAGACTTATTGTTGACCATCCACAATTCAAATGCGAGGTCCATAACCCCACATATAATAACAAGATATTTTAAATTGTCAAAGTTTTCCTTAGTAACACCTAAAACATTGCCTATTAATCCACCAAATTCGTCTGCTAAAACCCCACTTAAATTCGATACCGCCATCAATAGCGCATAAAAGGTTCCCTCTATGCCGTTTTTGGCATGATGAGCTACCATAACAATGAGTGGCATAATCATTAACATGCCGAATAGCGAAGTTCCTACTGAATCGATAACAATAAGCCACATATTGGTACTTGTTTTAGTTACGACCAACACTTGAACAAATTCACACAATACACCACAGTAAATACATGTGCGGATCAGTTTCAATGGATTTACCTTTAACAAAATCGTCTTATAAGTAAATGTAGCTAACAAAAAAGACCAAGCCGATGCCATTGTGATCCATTGAAAATCTTCCGGTTGAAATCGCAACTCTTGACGTAAAAAGTATGTGTAGAACGGGGCGTAGTTGGGACCAATACTAAACATAAAAAGAGAGAAAGCCAACATGCGTTTTTCGTATAACGATTTCCAAATTTTATGACACATGTTATCCACGCTGTTGGATGTGTTTGGTGGCAGTGCCCATATCGATAATGCCATGACAAGACATGGAATTGCCATGATTTGAAAGACTACTTTTGTTCCATATGCCGCGTACATGGTCCCTCCAAACGTTGAACCAATAACACTGCCAAATGCCCTCGCTGTCCAACAGCTAGCCTGTGTTTTTCCTTTTTCATTTTCGGTTTTTACGTAGTCTACAGTTATACAATCGGCACATACATCCGTAAAGCACATCAATAACGATACAGTCGTCATGGTTGCTACCATACCAGCTTTGGTAGATATTAAGGTTGGGATCATAATGTATATGTACGCCAGAATTATACCACAAAAGGAGATATATGGTCTTCGTTTACCCCAATCCATTACCGGAAACTTGTCCGAAATGGTTCCGAACACGGGTTTAATGCACCATGGGGTGGCAATAACTCCAACACTTAGGGTCATTTCTACCGGTGTGAAAAGAAGGTTGTCCATCATTTCAAAATTCATGGCTATACCACCAAAGCTCAAACAAAACCCAAAGGTAAAGTAACATAGGTATAGAGGTAACATATGATAACATATTGTATTATATTTATATGGTTTAAAACGCTAGGTATGAAGATCGTTGCGACGGCCGTATTCTGGACCGAATTTGGGATTTCCAATTTCTTTTTCCTCCTCCTGTCCCTATCCTTTGTTGTTCTGCATCGGCTTCTCGTTCTTTAATTGTTCCTAGTCCCCCTAGTTTAGTACCCTTAACAGTTTTGTTATTTCGCATAATGATATCCAGTTCTTTTGCTAATGCATCACGGTCATACTGTTTGATTTCTGTCATAATTCCTGTAATGATCTCCTTTAATTCATTTAAAGTCGTTTGTGTATCATTTTTCATCCGCGTGAACGCTTCACTAATGATACGTTCAAGTCCACGATTGTCGTTTTTCACGGTGATATTTCTTTTATTGACAGCTTTTATTAGTCTCTCTAGTGCTTCTTCTTCGGACCATCTTTTTTTACTGAAAAACCCATATCTGTCTGTAACATCGGAGTCCTTTTTTGTCAAATAGCCATATTTTGAATTCGATCCATAGTCTGTACTGTCAAAAATTCGCTGGTATGCCATTAAATGAAGCACTTGAAACTGTGTGGAATAAGCAAGTCTGTTTACGTTTCGAATCACCCATGAATGTTTAAACGGGTTTCTAACGGCAAATGCCAACCACCACATGAGACAGAATATAAACATTTCTGCGGCAACGTACCACCTTATACGGTCTTCTATACCGGTTCCGACGTATTTTAGGTATCCGATCGGTACGAAATAAGCGTAAGTCCCTACCAACACAAGTCGAAACGTATTAACAGCAATTGGTTCGGCAAATGTTTTTAGGGATGCCATAGTCCCCCAAGTGGCGTAAATAGCATTCCATCGTTCGATGGCAGCGGAAATAATGGCTGAACCTTCATCTTCACCGAAACCAAGACCGTTTTCAAATAGACGCATAAGTTCATCCAAAAGAACCGTCATTGTACACTCAAACGCGTCCATGTCCGTTTTATCGTGTATGTCTTCGATTTTCGAGTAAAGCGCATACTGTATTTCACTGTCTATATTCCCGTCCAATTCATTCGATAGTCGCTCTCTTGCTTCTTTGGCTTCTTTAAAGTGGTTTATTTCTTTCTTCAATAATCTTTTGTTTGTGTTCAATGTATTTTTGGAGGCAGTGTTGGGGTTCAATTCAGTTAGTGTTTTTGTCTTTTCGTTCCATTCATATCCCCGTTCTTTCCAAAACTTTTTGGTAATTTTATTTTCAGTTGTAAACATTGAATAGGAATCTTTCCAGTAATTACTGAATTCTGTCGTAGTCGAAAAACAAAGTTTTGAACAACAATCTAGATCCTTACGCACTACATAATATTTGCGGTCAGATATTGCGGCAAATGGATCTAGCCATACTAATCTGGGAAGGTTGTATTTCCCCCCACATTCCATATAGCTGGTGAAGTCAAGCCACGACCAAGTGTTAGGTTCATACGGTATCTCGTACTCGCCTCCGGCTAGCGTATTCTTTACCGTTGGTCCTAGCGATGCAAGAAGATAACGTATTTTTCTATAAACCGTTTCTACGTTATCTTTGAAAACCAGACCCTTACCTTTTTCGTAGCAATATTTTTCATGGTCAAATGTCAAATGCACCATAAGCATTCCCATTGCTTTAATGTCACCTGTGATTTCTTCGTACATGCGAAGGGTTTCTTTGTATTTGTCTAAACCTGCTCCTAGAGCAATTGTGAGAAAAAACACCATGATACTTCCCAAATTACTCAGAATAGGATTTTGTTGCATGGAACATTCTTCTCCATAGGTTGTACGCATAGTTGAATTTCTCCACTGTTGTTTAATTTCTAAACCATCCAAACGAAACTCCGTACTTAGTTTACATTCATTGAACGCGTCAACGTGTATCATTGTAAACCAAAATGACAGTACAAAAACGACTACACTTGATACCAATGGCGACGTGGACCAACGAAATACATCGGTAATAAACACCCATAAAAACCCAATATCTGGTTCTTGTACAAACGTTACTTTTTTGTCTTTATCTACAAATGTTCCAATTGGTACTGGAATCTCATCATCAGATGTTTGTGTATAAATTATACCATTCTTTAGTACACTCCCTCGCCGTTTCTTTTTTCCGGGTTTTATGGTATCCCCCGTTTTGTTTTCTTCGTTACTTCCACATTGTCCGAACATGTTTGTAACACATTTACAACATTGTAAACTCGGCATTTAATTATGTACACATCGATATTTATACTAGTCGTATCCCATTTTATCTATTATTTGTTGACCAAGCTCCATGGCTTTATCTGGTTCGGTTTGTGTGCCTATCTCTCTGGTCTCTATCACGACTTTCTTGTCTTTTTGTACAGGGATCGCATGGTTGATAAACCCCAGATATGGGTTGAGAGGGGGTAACCATAGCTTTTGAGGTTTATGTACAAATTTAATAGCGGTCGTGTTTTTGTAATGTAAATATCCTAGAAATGGAAAGTGATTCCATGCGGGTATATTAATTTTATCCATTTAGACGTAATGTATATATATTTATATATTATTTTACTCGATTGCCATCCCTACGACGTCGGAATTCAGTCGCCTCCGTTTGTGTACTTGAAACATTTGATCCAAATCAACCCCAATGTTGTCAGACGCCTTTATTTCCAAGTATTGACCGTCTTGGTTTTCATGTTGCTGTTTTTTTAGATCATCGGGAAATGTCATGATATGTTCGGAGACTCCCAAGTCGTTTTCGATTGCACGAGGGTGATACTCAAACGACCCGTACTTGTTCATTCCCAAGAAAATCATACAACGTCTCGACCATGCCCATGTATCGGTATCGCAGTCCATCAGTATGCTATCGTGTTTTCCTAACATATTGTCAGACATTCCCATCATGTTCTTCACACCATCCGTTTCTTGGTTGGTATTTCGGATTTTTGGTGGTCTCTTGCTAACATTTGGTTGCATATGAATGATTTGCATGAACTGAGGGAATTCGATTACGCCGTTCATCTTACGCTCTGGAACACCTATTATTATCTTACGATTCTTTGTTTTGATATGCGTGATGTTCTTGATGCATTCGGTCATCAATGTGCCTTTGTTGGGGTCGTTAAGTCGTATATCTTCAAATAAACCAATGTGTACATCGTGAAAATTGTTCCCGGAAGAAAACCCAACCGCTGTTTTTTTGCGTGATTTTTTCAATGGAACTACGAATTTATCCTGAAAAGGGACTTCTTCCCCAGAATTCTCTTGTATAAATTCTTCACGGCTCATGTACGACCATCCTTTAAATGGTTCCGATGACAGTTCTTTCATAACACCGTTAATGTTGTGTAAGGATGGCTTACCTTCGTAAAACGGTATCGCATTCTGTATTTTGACACACAATTGTTTTATGCCACCAGTGAACCGTATGTAGTTGTAATCGATGGTTTCGGTTAACCCGTTGGTCATATCTTTGTCTTTCTTGTACATTGGATTGTATTGAAACAAACGCCACATCGCCCTAAGTGTTTTCAAACGGGACACCGACAATTGTGGGATTTCTACCGCTACCATATTCAAGGCACATATTGCAATTTCTTCTGTACAATACAACAGGGGTTCCACATCCAATAGTAGATGCAACTCAAATGGTTTGTCATTGTGTTTTCCACCTTTAAAGTTGAAAATAATGTCCAATGCGTTTGTCATGGTCAAAATACGACATAGGATGCGAAAACGCTCGGTTGTACGCGGTGGAATACGAATATCGTGCCGTTTTAGTTGCTTACCAATGTTACCAAGAACGATGTCCGCGGCGTCCAAATCGACATCCCGTATTATTCCGCAAAATATGAATTTCCATATGTAAAAGACCTTCATTTGTTGGTCTTGACAATAGTAAATAAACTGTTCGTATTTCTTCTTGAGTTCCGGTTTAGTCTCCATTTCAAACGCTTTGCGTTGGTAATCCGCAATACTTTTGTCTGGACGATACACTTTATCGAATTCACCCCAATGGAAACGACTTTTGACTGCTTCTTCTGCTAATGCCGGGTTGTCGTTCGTTGCTCCTACATAACACCCGATTTGTGACGATATGGCAATTCGGTTTTTACGCTCGCCCGTTTCTTCATCCCGAACAAATTCTTTTGTTCGAACTCGATTCGATGTCAACTTCTCCTTCATGGCAGACAGTGCCTTTTGTGCATCTTCTCCTTTGTTGGTGGCTTGGAACAAACCGGGTGGCGCTTCGTTAAACACCGTCACATGGTCGTTTTGATCCCCGTCTACGGCGTCCGCTCTAGTCGTTTGGTACGTAATCTCTGTAATAGTTCCCGCGATGGACATCAGTTGCATCATTTCAAATATGTATGATTTGGAAGTTGCACTTTCTCCTGTGTAAATGCCGTTCCAGTGCAATTGGTTAATTCCATGTTGTCTGTACGCATCGTATACCGCATAATGCAATTTAATAAGTTCCGGGTGGGCACTTGCTACACACATATACGAATCCAACCCCTGAGAGAACCAATATTGCATGTTTGCAAATGGCGATAAAGATGAATCTTTAATTTCAAACTCGAAGGAACCAAATTTAGAGTGTGATTCTGGTCGCACGTGTTTGAACCACCTTGCAATGCATTTTCCCGCCGAAGAAATGTCCGCATCACCAGAAACGCATTGTTGTTTGAATTTTTCGACCATAAGAGTTTGGACTTTTTTTCGATTGGTAGAAAATTGCATTCGGTAAGAGGTTTCCAGTTCGATCATATCAAAGGCGCTTATACTGTGTTGGTTTTGATATTTACTTTTCAGACGTTCGGTATATTCCATACCCTCTTCGCCATGGTTTCGATGCATTTCTGAATCGTACATGGTGTTTGCGGTCATCCATGGGTCTGTGATATGACCGTCTCCGTTTTTGTCCCCAACAATAATAGGAGTTTTTTCTACTCTGTGCTCGTGCACAATAAACCGCCCTTTTGCAACTTTACGCAACCCATCCAATACATCTTCGTGTATACCAACCCAAGAATTGCCTATGAACTGTTTCTCATGTGGTTTCATGTATTCTTCGATTAAACAACGTGCCGGGCATGGTTTCACGTATATGTTAAACAACGAATCATTCGGTTTTATGATAACTTCTGGTAGATCGACCCATACATGTTGATGCGAAGGAAGGTATTTTTTCCATAAATACGATGGTTTTAATTGGTGCCAGAACCGCTTTACCACCAATTTTTCGTTTGGAAATTTCCATCCTGTCGCAGATGAAACGTATTTGCTTTGGTCATTCTGTAGGGCACATGCGCCCTCGATTCGGAAATTATCGAGTGAAAATACCTTCAATGGACTACACACATGTGTACGTATCGTGTTGTCGTTCATCAACTCGTTTGTATCGTAAATATGCTGAGTAAACGATGTATTGTTTAAATACGTATTGCAAATGTGCAAAACATATTCTTCTTTGGTTTTGACATGTCTTTGGTGGTATTCCCACTCTTTGAAAATCTTCTTTTTTGCATTGTCCTTCTTTTGTGCCATGTATAACATTGTTTTGAAAATTTCGCCCATCCCTACCGCTTTTCTCCTGATAAACAGGTGAATGCGTTCACCTACTACGCGGTTCTCTTCTCCCTTTACAACTTCAAAGAATACGATAACGCCGTCGCCATCGCGCTGGTCGCTTGGTGCATCCTTTTTAGGAGTATAGGTACATATTCGGTTTACAAACTCAATAAACCAACACAGTGTTGCCTTTCTTGCTTGTGATTCCTGTGCCCCTTCTTCATTGTCTTGCCAGTCCGCAAATGTGGCCGCATTGGATCGCATGTACTTCCTAGGCAGAGAATATACCATATGGATGAATTTCGGGTTGTTTGCATCCTCCGAATTTTTGATACTGATATCGACTAGATGGTTGGTCGCGTCAAATGACCAGTCTTTTCCCGCATGAATAAAACTCGCTGCTTGTAAATAATCACTCATTTTAATGTTTTCAAATTGGTTATATACTTTGAAAATAAAATTATTTGGATTTATTTCAAATAAATGTTTTGCTGGATATAGTGTATTGGATGGTCGGGAACAAACCAAACGGTATCAACACTATTTAAACTCCAGCTTGTATGACAAATGGACCGATTGACCGACATCTTCTATCGGTTCGCTGACACGCACGATGTATACTACAACGATGTAGTAATGCGACACGATATGGTGCATTCATTCTTCCATGCTATGGAGATATATGTAAACCCTATGAAGATAGTACACTGTATATACATAATGGACCCACATGGGTTGGGCTACATTACATTGGATAGCGTTAAGTTAATATTTTATGGTCCGATATGAATTGGGCCATATACCGCCATTGGCCCGACTATTGGTTACGGTAGGGCCACTAGTGGTATGCTACAATGCCATACAGCAGCTCTAACGGGTCGTTGCGTATATCTGGACAACCGCATGTGGAGAAAAGAAAAAGAAATGTTAATAAATAAAAAAAGAAGTATAAAAGGAATCAAAAATCTTAATATAAAATGTTTTCTCAAGTTAAAGAAATGTCAGCAAACACATCCAAGCGCACCGCATCAGAAGCACTTACCGCCGAAGCGGTCACCACCCAACAGGTCAAAAAGGCCCGCAAGGCAAAGGGACCATGGATGCCGGTCGAATTCGATGCCGACGGCAACCCAGCATCTATCATCGTTGAGAAAGATCGAGCAGGTGAATTGATTCCCAAGGTAAAGATTAAGGGACAAGAAGAAAGTACCTTTGCGGCACAATTTAATACCCCATGCATGACTGTTCAGTTTAACGACCTGAAGGCAGGCGGAGATACCGGTAAGTTCGGAAAAGACGAGACCAATTACAAGTACAATGTCAAATCGGTACGCGGACTAGCAGATGCGGTATCTAAGGCGATGCCTGAAGAAGAAAAAAGACAGGACGCGTTTTGGAAATGGGTTGAAAACACATGCACTGACATGTTGACCAAAGCATTCGAAACAAGCGGGTGCATGGAAAACCACAAGAAGAAGGCAACCAAGGCCGCGAAGAAGAGCAAGAAATCGGCATTGGAAGAATTCCTCAATGGTGCGACCTTATCCATGAACAAGGAATACACTGACCAAGATGGAGACGACCAGCAGATGTTTGTTTGCGCCAGACGCGGACAGTACAAGAATGAAGCAGGTGATTATACCGATAACCGTCCAGTATTTTGGCGTCGTACGCAAACCGGATGGGACAAGATGGATGTCAAATACATCTCCCAAGGATCTGTACTCAAATACCAAGTTGGGTTCAGA
>JGI20157J14317_10003200_pt1 | contig 13236 bp, 10 predicted proteins | sample COG_07_FD_14317 | JGI IMG/M metagenome (IMG submission 14317)
TTCTTAGCAGAATAATTGACCCCAACAGAATTAATAGCTGAAAAATAAAATTAAATATGTAAGGCAATACTGTCAATGGGCAATTAAATTTTTATTACTAAAATAGAAATGTAAATACGGTAGAACGTATTGACTAATCTCTACATGGCTGCCTTCTGAAGAGAGAATATTCTCAGCTTTAAAAAAAGATATATATTCAGCTATTAATGCCTCATCCCATGAAGAAAAATACTCTTTAAGATATTTTAAATCTATTTTTTTGTGAAGAAAAATTTGGAGCAAAACAATAATTTCTACATTATTTAAAACATCTGGAAAGGTGGTTTTAAAGTCATTAGAAAATTCAAAACTATTGGTTTCATTTTTAACGATTGAAGCTATCCAAAAATTATTAAACCAACCTATATTACCATTGGTAATTGTATTAATTTTATTAAAATTCAATGCAGATCTTAAAGACTTTGAAAAGTTGATTTTATTGCCCTTGCTATAAATGTCTATTCCTGCAAGACTGTTTTTATATTTCACAATACTTTCCAATTGTTTTTTAGAGAAATCAACGGTAGAAATATATTTTGAAACATGGTTGTCAATCTCAGAATTAATTTTTAGATGTTGGAGGAAGTTTTTATTTATTTCAATAATAAATACTAATTTATTTTGGTAGTGTTTAAAAATATCCAACCATTTGTTAATTGCATTGTATCCATTGGTATTTTTTCTCCACCATAAATCAAAATCATTTAAGAAAACAATAGATCCACTATCTAGTTCCTCCAAATTAATTATTTTGGAAGAGTCATCATTTACCCTATGCAACAGCTTTGGTAATTGCTTTTCGACAGATCTATTTGAAATATTATTGGGAGGATCAACCGCAAAACAATTCTTTTTATTCAAGGATTCTATAAGGTTGTTAAGAATATATGTTTTTCCTGATTTAGATTCTCCAGAAACCACAATAACGTTTTGACTTTTTATAGATTTTGAAGCAAGAGATTTTTTGATATTGTAAATCTTGTTTTCTATAAATTCAGAAAAAAAGCTGTTGGGTTTTGAACCTTTAGTAAATAACTGAAGATATAATTTTGGCAGATCGTCTAGTTGAGTTTTCGAAGGATTACAGTCTTGGACAAAATTTCTAATTATTTTAATTTTATCAGACTGTGAACGTATTTCTTTTGCTGGCTCTTCAATAGAAACCAAGTCAACAAAAGACAAGAATTTTTCGGAAATAAAATTTTGAATATTAACCAATCCTGATTTGGAAGAGGAAGAACTTGATTCCACATACTTTTTAGATTCGTTAGATAATAGGAAATGGTAATCAGAAAATTTTCTAGTACTTATTTTCAAATCCTCAAAATAGGAGTTCAACCTCTCCTTTTTCAAGATAGAAGTCTTTTTAAATTCTTTAATTTTTAAAATCAATTTTTTATTAGCATCTTTTAATAGTTCTGAACTTTTTTGATTGTCCATGGTAAATACTACAAGTTTAAAAGAACTAGTTAATTCTTCGAATTCTTCTGTTAACCAATCTTTATAATCCTTTGATGCATTGCTAATAGGGAATATAATATTTTCACTATACAAGAACTGTAAACTACTTTGCAAATTGAATTGTTTTTCAATTAAATCATTTTGTTTGGAAGGGAAATTATCTATGTCTTGTGGAGAATATAAATTAATTTCAGATGGTATTTTCTCAAAAATATCCTCGTTACTAATCATCCAATTATTAGGCTCTAAGGATCTTATAATGCTTCCGAAAGTTCTTTCTAATTTATCAATCCAATTATTGATATCTATTTGTTTTTTTAGTGCTGATTTTTTAGCGGAAATATTGAGTAATTCTTCAATTTGAATAAAAGTATTTTTATTAAGAATTATGGATAGCTCATTTATTTGTTTAGTTGCCAAATGTTCAATTATGGTAGAGCAACAGTACAGTGCTTTTAAATTATGGAATACAAATACGTTCTTAGACAATCCAAAAGGAAATTCTTCTAATTGGTTCCATTTTTTCCTATAAGTTTTAGGATTAAAATTATCTTCTCTATTTTCTACTAACAACTTGACATTGTTCTCACCAACATCTTTTATCACAGCATTTATGAGCTTGGTAACTAATAAATTTAGTTCTTCATTTAATTCAGAGAAAACCTCTCTATTAATCGCATTTAATACAGAAAGAATTTCCTTCTTCTGTTCTTGTCTAATAAAATCCTTATAAGAATTGATATATCTAATATGAATGCTACCAAAAATTCTTAAAAGTTGATCAAAATGAAGTACGAAGTTATTTTTAAGATGGAAATCAATTAATTTAACAGCTGGTAAAATCACAAAAGTATCTTTACCACCATTTATATAACTAGTTTTTAACTTTTGGCTGTAAGCACTAAGCGAGAAATTTTTATTTTCAAGAAATTCTAAAGAATACCTAAAGTTGATATTTGAAGGAATATTTGATAAAAAACTATTGATTAGATTAAAATATTTCCCAATATTTTTTAAAGTACTATATTCTAAATCATCTGCAATATTTTTTACTTTATCGGTATTGTATAAATGTATTTTTAATTCATCTAATAATTTAGATTTGTTATAGACATTAATATAGTATTCTTCAAATTTAACAATTGAGGATTGGAGATCATTAATAAAAGTTTGATTTATTTGCTTTAGTTGTTGGTGCCAAGAACTAGTTTGATGGTCAAAATTATTGTCATAAGTTCTAATTAAGGAACCACTAATTTTTTCTTTAAGAACTATGTTTTTTGGATTTTTAATAGTCTTTGCACTAATTTCAGTTTTATAATCGTCTTTAAAACTATTAGATGCTTCAAGAAATAATGCAGAACCTATTTCACCAAATAAATCATTTGAAGATTGAATAAATTTTTTCTCCGTCCCTAGTTCAAGTTCCGGTATTTTTATTAAAATAAGATCCGTTTTATGACTTTTAACTCTTATATATTCATTTATATCTTTCTGCTCTAAATAATTATTGATTACCTGAAATTCCGCATTCATTCGTTTTCTATCAATGATAGAGCTTATTTTAGCTTCAATTTCTTCGGAATTAGTGTTTTTTGAATTGACAAAATATATTTTGAGAACAGCTTTTTTCCATTTTTTTGAAGATCTTAAAAACTTAACCAATTGAAGAGATAATTCATTTTCTTTATTAAATCCATTCCACCATAAATCAATAGAACTAAAATTTCCAAATCCTCTTTTCTCATCGTAATCTAAATAAAGTATGTTGTAATCTAAGTCTTTGAGTTTCTGAGTCATTTCACTAAACCAAATTGGATCTTTGGTATTCTTAGCCCAGCCCATTAAAACAGTATTTGGATCTATTCCTGAAAATCCATAAGTTGTAGCTATAGATTCGATTCCTTTAAACACATTTTGACAATATAGCTTCCTATGAAAAATAGAATCGTCTATTATCAAATCATCTTTGGTATTTTGATGAGACTTTGGAAATAAAACTTTTGCAGATTTTGTTTCAATCAAATCGAAATTAGACACCATTCCAGCTCTTCCAATAATTGATTTTCCGAAATCTATTAAATGAGGCCTATTTGCAGTTCCTCCACTAAAGAGTAAAATATTAGGTTGCCAATTTCTTTTGTGAACTGTCTTTTTCTGAAGATTTTTCAAGCCTGTTTTCACTACAGTATTCCAAACACTTAACCAAACATCTCCTGTTCCAAGCACTAAGTCTTTTTTAGATAACCAAAACCAAAAAATGATCATAAATAAAACTGCAATCAGTGTAGCTCCAAGATTCAATTGAATCATTAAAAGCAAGGTAGAAATTGCTCCTAAAAGTGAAATCCATATGGGGATTTTAAACTTTGGTCTGAAATCAGGGCTAGACAATTGTTCTAAAAAACAAGATAGATTAATAAACAAATAAGCTGCCATATAAAACATAGCAACGAGTTCTGCAATTACATTCAGCTCACCAATTAGAATACCAATTTCAGCTATTATAAAAGTAAGAAATAAGGCATTTCTAGGTTCTTTATTTAGGCCCGATTCTTTGGCAAATATATTGGGAGTTATATTGTCCAATGACATTGCCTGTAGTATTCTTGGTCCTCCTAAGATACCTCCCAAGGCAGAAGATAAAGTAGCGCCCCAAACACCTCCAAGAACTAAAAGTGGAATAGCTCCAAACTCTATTAATACATTGTTATTAGACCTTAGGAATTGTCCATCAATATTGTAATAAATAAAAAGAGAAAGTAATATGTAAATAATTAAACCTATAGATATTGACAACATGGTTCCCCATGGAATAGAAATTTTAGGATTTTTTAAATCTCCACTCATAGCAACACCTGCTGTAAATCCAGTTACTGCAGGAAAGAAAATTCCAAATAGTGTAGCGAAACTTGGAGATTCTATTATATCTGAACCTACTTTCAAACCTTCCGAAGAACCTAAAAAAACAGATCCCAATGAGAGAATAATTAGCCCCAAGATAACATACTGAATCTTTAGAGCAAAACTTGTACTTATATAAGCAATTACAAGAACTACAATTAAAGCAAAAGAACCAAACAAACGAAGTTTATTGGTAGATATTCCGTTAATAGCCCAATCTTCGTTTATTACCGGAATTAGACTCTCTGAAAAACCAATTAAATAAAGTGAAATGCTAAATGCAGTGGCAATAAAAATAGTTAGTCCAATAGCACCACCTATTGGAAGACCAAGACTTCTTGTAAGCATGTAATAAATACCACCTTTATCAATTTTTTTATCAGTTGCAATGGAAGAAACGCTTAGGCCAGTAGTTATAGAAATTAAATGAGCAAAAAATATGATACTAATAAACTGTAGAATACTAGAAGAATTACCTACAACACTACCAAGTCTCATGTACATAATGACTCCCAATATTGTTAGTAAAGAAGGAGTCAAGACACCACTAAAAGTTCCAAATTTTTTCTGACTTGCCATTAAAAGAATGAAATTTATTAATAAATATGCTAAAAGGAAATTATATTACAGTCATTAATTAAAACAAATATGTTTAAGAACTTAAAAGTATTAGAATTATCAAGTGTGTTAGCTGGTCCTGCAGTAGGAATGTTTTTTTCTGAACTTGGAGCACAAGTTGTTAAAGTAGAGAATAAAACAACTAATGGGGATGTGACGAGAAAATGGAAACTTCCAAATGAAAAAAAAAGTGACTTATCTGCTTATTTCTGCTCAGTTAATTATAATAAAAACTATGTTTTTTTAGATTTCAATAACCAAAAAGATAGAACAGAACTAGAAATTTTAATAAAAAATTGTGATATAATTATTACTAATTTCAAAGGGGAAGATGCTGCTAAATTTTTTTGAAGATTGTAAAAAAATAAATTCTAATATTATATATGCACATATTGGAGGATTTAAAACCAATTCTAAAAGAGTTGCTTTTGATATAGTGCTTCAGGCAGAAACAGGTTTTATAAACATGACTGGAAATGAAAAAGAATTTGCAAAAATGCCAGTTGCATTAATTGATGTTCTTGCTGCACATCAAATCAAAGAAGGAATATTAACTGCAATGCTATTACAGTCAAAGGAAAAAAGAGCTTACAAAGTCTCTACAACACTTGAAGAAACTGCAATTGCATCGCTCATGAACCAATCTTCTAATTTCTTAATGGCTAGGCACCAAGCAAAACCTTTGGGCACCCTACATCCAAATATTGCACCTTATGGTGAAGTGGCAACCACTTTAGACGGAAAGAAATTAATTTTAGCAATTGGAACAGATCATCAATATGAAGTGTTTTCAAAGATTATTTGTATGGAAAGTAAATGGAGAGATAGATTTAAAACCAATCAACAACGTGTTGAAAGTCGAAAACTTCTCTTTGAAATTATAAATACCAAAACCAAGGAAATATTGTCAGATGATTTAATTGAAAAATGTTTTGAGAAAAATATTCCTATAGGTGAAATTAACACAGTAGAAAAGGTAATGCAAAGCGAAACAGCAAAATCAATGGTATTAGAAGAAATTATTGACAATCAAAAAACCAAAAGAATTAAAACTGTAGCTTTTGAATTAACTAGCTGATTTTAATTTATTGATTTTGGAGTTCAATATCTTGACTATTTTCTTACCGTCCTCTTTGGAAATTTGAGAGCCAAAATTGTATTCCTTGTCAAGCGCATTAATAATAATTGTCCCTTGACCTACTATCCAAAAAGAATCGTTAAAAACTTTGGAAAACGATTTCTCATCCAATGGAGCCAATTTTATTTTTTTAATATTACTGGTAATAAATTCTTTTGCTCTTCCGTATCCCCAAAGTGATTTTTTGACAGAAAATTTATCTTCATCAATTCTGATAAATTCAATTCCAAATCGTCTCCAAATCAATACTCTTACTACTTTATATAGAAAATACGTCCAAAAAACTAAAAAAGTATAGAAATAAATCTTTTGGTTTTGAAGTTCTTTCGTGAAAAATAAAAAATAAAATATTACTAGTCCACAAGACAACCAAATAAAGAGCCAGATAAGCATAACCATTATCTTCCAATGGTCAGTCTTAGAGGAGATTATCATAGTAAAAAAATCTTTGTGGTCTTCATAAGACACTCTATTTCCAATCCAGTTCATAATACAAAATTATCAACTTTAAATTATTTATAGAAGATATACGAAACTTTTAATGCAAAAAACTGTATAAAGAACTCTAAAATTTAGGCATGGAAATTGATAAGTCTTATTATATGATAAATAAATCAAAACTTATACTAGTAACCATTTTATATTTAATGGTTAATCTATTGAGCAATAATGTAATTTCTCAGACTGAGAATACCTATGAAAATTTATTGGTATTGTATGTTAACGAAGACTATAAAAATTGTTTCAATAAATCTTTAAAATACACCGTTAAAGATAAAACTAAAAAAGATCCTCTTCCCTATTTATTTGCATCAAAAGCTAGTTATGAAATGAGCCAAGATCATAAATACACAGAAGAATTTCCTAAAGCTAGAAAAACAGCTTTGTCCTATGCTGCGAAATATCGAAAAAAAGACAAAGAATATCTATTTAAAGAAGATGCTGAAGAATTTTTAAACGACTTTAAAATAAATATAATTGAAGAACTAGAAAATTACTTACAAGAAGGAACAGACAAGACTTACTCCAAAGCTGTAGGGCTAACTAAAAAGACTTGTGATATTGATCCTGATGATATTGGAGCAAAATTACTCTATTCGATACTTTGTACAATTACAAAAAATAAAACCAATGCTAAAGAATATTTAAAACTGTGTATTCCAAAATTGGAAGAATATGAAAAAAATAAATTCAGTCTTAAATATATGTCCGAATCTCAACAATTATTTTTGAGATATGCGATAATGGAATATGCTAAGTATTACAAAGAAAAAGATGCTGCAAAATCAAAGAAAATGATGGAGTATGGAAAGCCGTTATTTTATGAAGAAAATGATTTTTCTAAAATTGAATACAATATGGATTATAAATTCTTATTTGATGATTTTAAATAAGGAATTATATTGGAATCTATGAGATTTATTTATTTTTTAATTCTTGTTATACACACTTTTACTGGCTTTGGCCAATCCTACACATATAAAATTGGATTGTTAAAATATAATGGTGGGGGAGATTGGTATGCTAATCCAACAGCATTGACTAATCTAATTGAATTTTCCAATAAAGAAATAGGGACTAACATTAATCCTATCTACGATGAAGTAGAAATTGGAAGTAATTTGCTGTTCAATTATCCATTTGTTCACTTAACAGGTCATGGAAATATTGTATTGAATCAGCAAGAGATCAACAACTTAAGAAATTATTTAATTGCAGGTGGGTTTTTACATATCTCGGACAATTACGGATTGGATCCTTTTATTAGAAAAGAAATTAAAAAAATATTTCCCGAATTAGATTTTGTGGAACTGCCCTATTCGCATGCCATATACCATCAAAAATTTGACTTTAATGAAGGATTGCCTAAAATTCACCAACATGACGAAAAGCCTTCTTCAGGATTTGGAATTATATATGAAGGAAGATTGGTATGTTTTTACGACTATGAATGTGATTTAAGCGACGGTTGGGAAGATTCAGACGTTCATAAGGACTCTGAAGAAACTAGAACTAAAGCACTTCAAATGGGGTCCAATATTCTTTCTTACACTTTTCTAGGGACCAAAGACTAGTTTCTTAAATGCTTTAAATTCATCCCATATAAAACGATGAAAATTATTGGAAATATGGCAGAAATTAATAATTGATTAAAATCAAATGGATTGACACTGTAAGGAACCAATAAAATAAGTGCTTGAATTAAGCAGTAGCCATAAAACCCCATTTTTTTAAAATTCCACATCATATAAACAAAGGCAACATTCCCTAAATATAGTATTAGATACCAAATGGAAGTTTTGTCCATTAAATTGAAAATATCTTTGTACATATCTATCATTTCTTGATTAGGGAGAAGACTAAACATTTCTTGCTTAACAGTTTCGTTAATAAATAGAGAGTAAAGAGTAGAAACAATTATTTGTATTCCAGAGCCTATCCAGCTTAAAATACATAAAACCTTTAGTAAAACAGGTCTTTCGTTAAAATTCGTTGAAGTGTTTTGGGGGAGGTCAAACGTTGGTACTGATTCACTCATATTATAGTTTTAAGCATAAATATAAATTCAAATTTTAAAAGTTTAAACTTTAAAGTTAAAAATAAAAAAAAGCTCCCCATAAATATGGAGAGCTAATGCGGACCGGACGGGACTCGAACCCGCGACCCCCTGCGTGACAGGCAGGTATTCTAACCAACTGAACTACCGGTCCAAATGGACGGTAAATTTAATTTTTTTGTCTGTAGTAACAAGCAATTAAATAGATTTTTAATATATTTTTTTTCTCTTCAACAAATATTCGAGTAAAATTTGATCAAAACCTATTTCAATATCGGCGCTAATTAAGTCTACTTTTTGTTGTTTTAGCAAGTTGTGAATCTTACTTTTCATAGAATTTCTTTCCGTTATATACTTTTCTTTAATTTGCTTTGGATGCATTTTAATAGAGTCACCTGTTTCAACATCGACGACATTGTAATATTTGTTTTTTAAATTTAATTGATTTTCAAGATTGTGGTGAGAAACATCAAAAACTACAATTTCGTGTAAATGATGTCTTAAATGTTTGAAAGAATTGGCAAAATCTTCAGGATTGTCAATTGCCATAAAATCTGAAAATATAAAAACCAATGAACGTTTATGAATTTTAGATGCTAAAGCATTTAGCATTTTAGCAATATTTGTTTTTTTGTTTTTAAAACTTTTTTTCTCGTTCTCTAAAATTCTTTCAAGATTAGAAAGTAAAAAACGTTGATGTGTTAAAGATGATTTTGCAGGTGAATAAAAGTCTAATGCATCACTAAAAATAGATAATCCAAATGCATCTCTTTGTTTTCTCATTAAAAAAATAAGAGCTGCTGCAGCATCTACAGAAAAAGTAAATTTATTGTATGGCTGATCTACTGGAAACATCATTGAAGAAGAAGAATCTATAAGAATATGACATCTTAAATTCGTTTCCTCTTCATATCTTTTAATAAATAGCTTATCTGTTCTTGCTAATAATTTCCAGTCTAAATGTTTNACCGATTCTCCACTATTATATAATCTGTGCTCGGCAAATTCTACCGAGAAACCATGAAATGGACTTTGATGTAAGCCAGTAATAAAACCCTCCACAACTTGTTTTGCCAACAACTCTAGAGATCCAAATTTTCGTGCAGTTTTATAATTAATCACCTACAATAAATCATTTGCTAGATTAGCTAATTCGGATCTTTCCCCTTTTTCTAAAGTAATATGGGCAAAAAGATCATCTCCTTTGAGCCGATCTATAAGATAAGAAAGTCCATTACTCTGCTCGTCTAAATAAGGAGTATCAATTTGAAAAACATCTCCAGTGAAAATAATTTTAGTATTTTCTCCTGCCCTAGTAATAATAGTTTTCACTTCATGGGGAGTTAGATTTTGAGCTTCATCAATAATGAAAATTACGTTAGATAAGCTTCTTCCTCTTATAAATGCGAGTGCAGAAATTGTTAATTTTCCTTGCTCTTGCATTTCTTCAATTTTTTTAAACTTTTTCTCTTTACTTCCAAATTGATTTTTAATGAATTTTAGATTGTCAAAAAGTGGCTGCATGTAAGGGTTAATTTTATCATCTGCATTTCCAGGGAGATAACCAATATCTTTATTACTCAATGGAACAATTGGTCTAGCCAAAACAATTTGTTGGTATAAATTATGTTGTTCTAAAGCACTAGCCAAAGCCAAAAGAGTTTTTCCTGTTCCGGCAACTCCTTGAAGAGAAACAAGTTTAATATCGGGATTTAATAGAGCATGAAGTGCAAAAGTTTGTTCTGCATTCTTGGGTTTTATTCCATAAGCGTACTGTTTTTCTACTCTTTCTACATGCTTTTCATGTGGATTGTAATAGCCTAAAACAGAACTTTTACCGTTTTTCATAATATAAAAGCCATTGGAAATAATTCTATTTTTCAATACACTCAAATCTTGTGTTAAACCATCTTTATAAAGCTTATTTATGTAATTAGAATCTATTTCATCAATTAGTTGTTTGCCGTTGTAAAGGGTACTATCCCTATCAATTTTACCAGTTTCAAAGTCCTCAGCGGTAATGTTCAATGCTTTTGCTTTAAGACGTAAATTAATGTCTTTGGAGACTAGAATTATCTTAGATTTTTTATTTGAAATTTTAAGACTTAAAGCAGCATTTAAAATCTTATGGTCATTTTTATTTCCAAAAATGTTGACAGCATTAGTAGTAAGACTTTCATCTTCCATGATTATTTTAAACTTACCGCTTTCAATTCCATTGATAGGCACCCATTCTTGAAGTGTGAAATCCTTGCTTAATCTGTCTAATACTCTTATAAATGCTCTTGCCTCAAAGTTTTTGGTATCATTTCCTCTTTTAAAGTTGTCTAATTCTTCTAAAACAGTAATTGGAATAGCTATATCGTTTTCTTCAAAACAATGTAAAGAATGGTGATCATGTAAGATTACAGACGTATCTAGAACAAATATTTTCTTTTGTTTCTTTTTAGACATTTACAATAAAGAAAAACATTTTAAATGTTAATAAGGTAAAATTTAATAACAATTTAAAGAATGTTAATATTTAATTTACTTTGAAATCAAATTCTAAAACTGTTTTATTTTTTCTTTCATCTGAAACCTCGACTCTACAGCTATGATTTCCAGGTAAAACATTGGTATATTTATCCAAACTAACTTTTAGTCTATTGCTCTTAGGGCTAAAATTGGAAAGAACCCATTTATTGTCAATAATAACATTGTATTGATCAACACCACTTTTTAATTCTATTATTTTAAAAACAAGTTCTTGATTTATATTTTTTTGAAAGTTATTTCCTACGTGATTGATTTTTGGAGGAATTGTATCTGTAAATATTTTATACCTTCCAAACTTATTGACTTCTGCCGAAATCCAATCCTTTGAAATATCTGCATTTTTATTAATAATATTCCCGTTTTTTGTCAATTCTCCAATAAATAATTTATCTCTATTTGATGGTTCATTTTTAGACAACTTGATAGATAAAATAAACTTTCTTTTTAGGGGGACATTGGGATTTTTAAAAGTATATATACCTTGTTTTTTAATTGGATATATTGGAAAGTTATCATAAAGTGTATTGGTATCCATCACCACCAACATGGTACTATCCGAAGAGAAAACATTAGTTGGTTGTTTTTGCTGAAATGAAAAATCATTTTGACAATTACTAAGTGATTTATTTTTGACATAGAATTTTAATTTAGAAATATTGTTTTTAATATCTCCAACAACGATTTGAATTTCATGAATCAACGTATCTTGAAAGCACATCAACCCATTGCCAATATTCTTTTTGTAAATCTGTAACTCATTGTTAGGATGAATATACATTTTATGGATTTTCTCTCTTTGCTTTTCGTAGGCGTTATAGTCTTTGTGAATATTTGTTTGTCTATTAGTTTCGAAATCAATTTCATCAAATTTTAGTTGGTATTTAAGTTGTTTATCTACATACATATTTATAGAGTATACACCACATCTGTTGGAACTATTATTGTAATAATCTGATGATTTTAAGCCAAATCCACTTAATCCGTCTAGGTAAATGATGCTATCGTATTTCAAATGGTAATTCTGGTTTTTTTTAATAGTTAGAAAATCTTTTGAAGAATAACTATCTAAACCATTAGATTTAAAAAATGAATAAAGTTTCAATTTATTAATTACTGGCGGCTTGTTGTCTGCAATATCAAAATTAAATAACTCTGGGTTAATAGGATGTTCAGACTTAGTTTCTCTAATTTCGAAATGTAAGTGAGGTCCTGAAGATCCACCTGTATTGCCGGAATATGCAATAATTTCACCTTTGGAAACTGTTATATCTAAAGAATCTAAATAATAAGTTAAAGTTTCTGTTTGAAGTTCGTATTGGCGTTTTCTTAAAATCTTTTCTATTTTTTCTGGAAAATGATCTAAATGAGCATAAACACTTGTAAAACCATTTGGATGGGCTACATATATCGCTTTGCCATACCCCCTCTTAGAAACATTAATTCTAGACACAAAACCAGTATCAATAGAGTAAATTCTATAATTAATTCTTCCATTGGTTTTAATATCTAAACCAGTATGAAAATGGTTAGATCTCAATTCTCCAAAGTTTCCAGAAAGTAGAATTGGAATACCTATTGGAGGTCTGAAATTATACTTGTTTTTTTCTTGAGAAATAATGGATAAAAGCGAAAAAAAAACAGTAAATAAAAATAAAAATCTAATTAAGAAATTCATTAGACAAATCTTGTCATAATTAAATAAACATGGTGTTACAAAATTAGTTTTTTATTCACAATTAATTTTAAATTTGAATAATTCAGTTTAGCTACTAACTTTGTATAAATGGTTTGGTCCAATGGAAAAAGAAATATCTGCATTAAATGAAATCCGAAGTTTCATAAAAAGTTTAAAAGAAAAATTAAATTCAAAAATTCAAGAGAATAATAAATTGAATCAAGATATTCTTACTGCAGGAGAAGAGATAACCCATCTTAAAAATAAAATTTCTGATTTAAATGAAAATGTGAAAATGCTGAAATT
>JGI20157J14317_10003202_pt1 | contig 13236 bp, 6 predicted proteins | sample COG_07_FD_14317 | JGI IMG/M metagenome (IMG submission 14317)
ATGATGCAGTCGTTGGTTGATTTTGCAGAACAAAGCGGTGGGTATGGTCGTTGGATTTTAGCAAATATTGAAACAGGAATCATGCAAGGAGACCCAACACCAATTCTTATTTCAAATTCATATGCTTTTGGAGCCACAAAGTTTGAACTAAATAAGGCCTATAACTACATGAAGCGTGGAGCTACTATCCCACTTTTGCGTTCTCAAGATCAGGAAATAAGACCTTATTTGACTGAATATATGAGAGATGGTCATACGTTTGCATCAATGATGTTGGAATACACTTCCTCAGACTTTGCTATTGGACAATTTGCACTTCAAGCTTTAAATCTCAAAGTGGATGCTAATTATTTTATAGATAGATCTCAAAATTGGAAAAATATCTATAATCCAAAAAATAAATGGTTGAATTCTAAATATCCTAACGGTAAATGGAAAGATATTGAGCATGACTGGAGAGAAGCGACTTACAAGAATTATTTTTGGATGGTTCCCTATAATCTAAAAGAATTAATTGACACCCTTGGAGGTTCTAAGGTTGCTGAAAAACGTCTAGATACTTTTTTTGAGCGTTTAGACGCCTCATACGATGATGCTTGGTTTGCTGCTGGAAATGAGCCTGATTTTCAAGCGCCATGGATTTATAATTGGACCGATGCTTCTTACAAGACATCTGAAGTTGTTCACCGAGTTTTTAATGAAATGTATACAAGTGAACCAACAGGATTGCCTGGCAATGATGACTTAGGTACTATGGGGGCATGGTATGTATTTGCTTCTATTGGAATGTATCCAATGATTCCAGGTGTGGCAGGGTTTTCTGTTAACACGCCTCAATTTGAAAAAGCAATAGTAAATTTACCTCAAGGACTATTAACAATTAATGGAGGTTCTACTGAAAAAAATTACATTAAATCCTTAAAAATTAATGGAAAGAAATACAAGTCTTCTTGGGTCGATTGGGATTTAATTAAAAATGGTGGCACCATAGATTTCGAATCTTCTACAACACCTAATAAAACGTGGGGAGAAAATAAAGAGTCACCTAGCTTTAACTAGGTAAAATAACTAATCTTACACGCCTCCAAACAAATAAATATAATAAATGAAAATAATTAAAATTCTGCTCTGTATATTAGTAATTATATCCTTTAAGGCTAATGGTCAAAACCACTCCGTTAGTCTTGTAGATTTTGTAAATCCTTTAGTGGGATCTGACTCCGCTTTTGAATTGTCTAATGGAAATACCTATCCTGCAATTGCAACACCTTGGGGTATGAACTTTTGGACCCCTCAAACGGGCGAAATGGGCAATGGATGGGGGTATACTTACGACGCTAATAAAATTAGAGGCTTTAAGCAAACACATCAACCCAGTCCTTGGATTAATGATTATGCCTCTTTTTCATTGTTTCCTGAAACGGGAAAGCTTGAAATTAACGAAGATAAACGAGCTTCATGGTTTTCACACAAAGCAGAAATTAGCAAGCCACATTACTATAAAGTCTATTTAGCAGATTATGATGTCACTACCGAAATAGTTCCAACTGAACGTGGAGCACAATTTCAATTCACATTTCCAAAAACTGACAATGCCCATGTATTAGTAGATGGCTTTTTTAAGGGTTCAATGGTGAAAGTCTTCCCTGAAGAACGAAAAATTATAGGGTATTGTCGCAATAATTCCGGAGGGGTTCCCGAGAACTTTCATAATTATTTTGTGATTTATTTTAATAAAGATTTTGAAGCTTCTCAAACATGGGAAACCAATAAAAAATCCAAAGCTGATAACAATAAGTTAAGTCAGGCATTAGTTGCAGAAGGCTATCATGTCGGAGCTGCTTTAAGCTTTAAAACAGAAAATAACGAAAAAATATCAGCAAAAGTAGCATCCTCTTTTATTAGTTTAGAACAAGCAGAACTGAACTTAAGTAGAGAAATTGGTACAGATACTTTTGATCAAACAAAAACCAAAGCTGCAGCAGTGTGGAATACAGAACTAGGTAGAATAGAAATTGAAGGGGGGACTGTTGAGCAATACAGAACCTTTTACACGGCGCTGTACAGAGTCTTATTGTTTCCAAGAAAGTTTTATGAGCTTAATGCTGCTGATGAAGTCGTTCATTACAGCCCTTACAACGGTAAGGTACTTTCGGGCTATATGTTTACAGATAATGGCTTTTGGGATACCTTTAGAGCCGTGTTTCCATTTTTCACAATCATGTATCCAGATTTCACCAGTAAGGTTATGCAAGGCTTGGTTAATACTTACAACGAAAGTGGTTGGTTACCAGAGTGGGCAAGTCCTGGACACAGGGATTGCATGGTTGGGTCCAACTCTGCAATCAATATAGCCGATGCTTATTTAAGAGGAATTCGAGGCTATGATATTGAAACGCTTTACGAAGCAATTTTAAAAAATAGTAAAAGTGTAGGCCCTGTGAATTCTGTAGGACGCTATGGCGCAGATTATTATAACGATTTAGGCTACATTCCTTACGATGTAGGGGTTAACGAAAATGCTGCACGTACCCTAGAGTATGCCTTTGCAGATTGGAGCATAGCCGAACTCGGAGTTGCTTTAAATAAGCCTCAAAAAGAGATTGATTTATTTAGAGGTAGAAGTTTAAATTATAAACAGTTATTTGATCCAGAAATTGGGTTTATGCGGGGCAAGAATAAAGATGGAAGTTGGGCTAAAACATTTACACCAGACAAATGGGGAGACGCATTCACCGAAGGTTCATCTTGGCATTGGACTTGGTGTGTATTTCATGACCCAATTGGATTGGCTAACTCTTTTGGTGGTATTGAAAAAATGCGTAACCGTTTGGATGCAGTTTTTACAGCAGCACCAACATTTAATGATTCATATTACGGACAGCAAATCCACGAAATTACTGAAATGCTAGTAGGGGATATGGGTCAATATGCACATGGGAATCAACCTATACAGCATGCTATTTATTTATATAATTGGCTTGAGCAACCATGGAAAACGCAAATGCATGCTAGAGAAATCATGGATAAACTATATTCTTCTGCTCCGGACGGCCTTTGTGGCGATGAAGATAATGGACAAACTTCTGCTTGGTATGTTTTTTCGGCAATAGGTTTTTATCCAGTAACTCCAGGAACAGGTCAATATGCAATAGGGAGTCCGTTGTTTAAAAATGTGAAATTACATCTTCAAAATGGAAACACATTTGAAATAAAAGCGCCAAAGAATTCGAAGGATAATATATACATTAACGCGATTTACAAAAATAAATCNCCCTATACCAAAAATTATATTACTTATCAAGATATTATGAATGGTTTTGTTTTTTCTACAGATATGAGTTCTAAACCGAATAGGAACTTAGGGATTGAGCAATCTTCAAAGCCATACTCAATGAGTCAGAATTGATGTTGCTAAAATTAATACAAAAAGCTTCTTATGATTAATAAATTAACCTTAATGCTTTTTTCTGTATTTTTTTGTACGCTTTCTTTTTCTCAAGAAATAAGTGTAAAGAATCCTCTACAACTCAATGCACTGTTTTCTGATCATATGGTTTTACAACAAAGCGCCAATGTATCATTATGGGGTACCTGTACGCCAAATGAGGTGGTCTACGTTACAGGTAGTTGGGGAGGAAAATCGAATACGATAGTAGATACTAATGGCCATTGGAAATTAGATTTAGAGACTCCCGAAGCTGGAGGACCCTTTACCATTGAAATACAAACTAAATTTCATAAAAAATCGTTAGTCGATATTATGATCGGAGAAGTTTGGCTTGCTTCTGGTCAATCAAATATGGAAATGCCATTAAGAGGTTGGCCTCCAAATGATATTATCGATAATTCAGAAGAAGAAATACAAAAATCAGATTACTTCGATGTTAGAATGTTTACAGTTCAAAAACAGCTCTCATTAAATCCAATAGGAACATTTAAAGGAAGCTGGAAGGTTTCAAGTCCCGCAACCGCGGGCGAGTTCAGTGCATCAGCCTATTTTTTTGCTCGTCGATTATATAAAACTTTAAATGTTCCTATTGGAATTATTCATACGAGCTGGGGAGGTACTCCTGTAGAGGCTTGGACTAGTAACAAGGTAATAAATAAAATAGGAGATTTTGATTGGTTTTTAAAGACTATGAGCACTGTTGGCCTTCAAAATGAGGCCTCTGATTGGTTTTCAAAGTGGAAATCAATGGCGATTCCATCAGGAGATAAACAATGGGATCAATTAGTTGTTTATGACTCTGAATTCAAACAAGTTGATTATGATGATAGCCAGTGGAGTCAGGTGTATTTACCCGGTCAATTTGATGCGACTAACAAAGCAGATTTTGATGGAGTTATGTGGTTTCGTAAAATAATTCATGTTCGAGATTTAAAGTCAGACTATACGCTAGAAATTGAAGCTATTGATGATATGGACGTTATCTATGTAAACGGAAATAAGGTTGGTAGTTTTTCTGGTGCTAATTATTCAAATTCCAAAAGAGCTTATAAAGTTCCAAAGATACTTTTAAAAAAAGGCGCCAATTCCATAGCCATTCGTGCGATTGATATTGGAGGGCCAGGGACATTCAAAGGCCCTATGCTATTAATTAGCGATTCTGGATCAAAAATTTCATTAGGTGGGTATTGGAGCTACAGAATGGCTGCTGAAATTTATAAAGGAAAGCTTTATTTGTATGGGACTGAGCCCCTTAATTTAAAAAATAAAGCCAACATTGTTAAAGTGAACCCCAAACTTCCATCAGTGTTATTTAATGCTATGATTCATCCACTAATACCCTATACAATAAAAGGCGCTATTTGGTATCAAGGTGAAGAGAATGTGGGGCGTGCAGAAGAATATAAGCAATTGTTTCCTGCAATGATTAGTGATTGGCGTGAAAGATGGAATAATGATTTTCCATTTTATTTTGTTCAAATTGCACCCTTTCGATATCCCAGAGAAAAAAAAACAGCTTTGGACCAATCTCAAAAATTAAGAGAGGCTCAGCGAAGCACCTTAAATATAAAAAATACGGGAATGGTTGTGACCATGGATATAGGTAATTTTAATAATATTCATCCTTCAAATAAACAAGCAGTTGGAAAAAGACTAGCAGGGTTGGCTTTGGTAAATGAGTATGGAAAACAACTAGTAGTTTCAGGCCCCTTATTTAAAAATATAATAAGACGTGGAGAGACTATCGTTGTTAATTTTGACCAGGTTGGCAGTGGTTTGATTTCACAAGGCGATCTAAGGGGCTTCGAAATAGCCGGAGCCGATAAGGAGTATAATATTGCAAAGGCGAAAATTATTGATAACACTATAGAACTTTCTGCCTCGGCAGTTTCTAATCCAAAGTATGCAAGATATGGATGGAGTGACCAAGCAGTTCCTTGCCTTTTTAATCGTGAAGGACTTCCAGCTTCTTCATTTACATCTGAATAAAAATATGATTTTATTAATGCTTTCTTATAGACGTTTTTCAGTAGCAATGAGTATTCATTTGCTGGGTCTTTTTTGTACAAAAATTCATTCACAACAATATATTAGTTCATTTCCTGCTGACCAAACCAGACTAGAAGTTAGAGAGTCTAAAATAGATAGTATTCTCAATGTAATGACTCTAAAAGAAAAAATTTCTATGTGTCATGCTCAGTCTCAATTTAGTTCACCAGGAATCCCTCGATTAGGGATTCCAGAATTATGGATGGCGGATGGTCCCCATGGAATAAGAGCTGAAATAAATTGGTCTAATTGGAATTATTCTGGTTGGACAAATGATTATATTACTGCTTTTCCTGCGTTAACGTGTCTTGCTGCAACCTTTAACCCATCTCTTTCAAATCAATATGGGGCAAGTATTGGAGAAGAAGCACGCTACAGAAAAAAAGATGTTTTGCTAGGACCGGGCGTAAATATATATCGGACGCCACTAAACGGACGAAATTTTGAATATATGGGTGAAGATCCCTATTTAGCGTCTAGAATGGTGGTGCCTTACATCAAAGGGGTGCAAATGAATGGGGTTGCAGCTTGCGTTAAACACTTTGTATTAAACAATCAGGAGGTATGGAGGAATCATATTAATGTTCAGGTTAGTGACCGGGCGTTGTATGAAATATATTTACCTGCTTTTGAAGCTGCTATAAAACAAGGTGAAGCTTGGTCTATAATGGGGGCTTACAATCAATTTAGGGGGCAGCATTGTAGCCACCACGAACTTCTCTTAAATAAAATCCTTAAGACAGACTGGAATTTTGATGGAGTTGTGATTTCTGACTGGGGTGGTACACACAGTACTAAAGAGGCAGCTCTTAATGGACTTGATATAGAAATGGGGTCTCCAATTGATACGAACACATCGCCTAGACAGGCGTTTGATGCTAACTTCCTAGGTACTTCTTTTTTGGAGTTGGTAAAAAGTGGAGAGATTGAAGAGCGTATTTTGGATGATAAAGTGCGAAGAATTCTCCGATTGATGATCCGAACGACTTTAGATTCTGGTCGACCGTTAGGTAAAATAAATAATAGTGAACACAGTCAGGTGGCACGTCAAGTAGCTACAGAAGGGATTGTTCTTTTGAAAAATAATGATGATTTTTTTCCTTTAAATCCAACTAAGAAATTAACGATTGCTGTGATTGGAGAAAATGCGACAAAGTCAATGACTACTGGAGGAGGTTCTTCAGAGTTAAAAGCTAATTATGAAATATCTCCACTTGAAGGTTTACAAAAACGTTTTAAAAACGCCTCTATAGTTTTCTCAAAAGGCTATACATCAGAAGATTCAAATCAAAATCCTAAATCACTTATAAAAGATGCTTTAGTAACAGCTTCTGTAGCCGATGTGGTACTTTTTATAGGAGGCCTAAATAAAAATAGAGGCCAAGATTGTGAAGCTGCAGATCGCCAAGAACTAAAGCTTCCATACAATCAAAATTATTTAATTCGTGAGTTGCAGAAAGTAAATCCAAATATTGGGGTTTTATTAATAAGTGGAAACGCTGTTAGTATGCCTTGGATTTCTGACGTTAAGAGTGTACTGCAAACATGGTACTTAGGGAGTGAAGCTGGAAATGCAATTGCAGATATTATTAGTGGAGATTCAAATCCATCTGGTAAACTTCCATTTTCTTTTCCTGTCAAACTAAACGATAATTCTGCTCATTTTTTTGGTGAATTATCCTATCCCGGGGATGGTGAAACACAATATTACAAAGATGATGTTCTAGTGGGGTACAGATGGCATGACACTAAAAATATTAAACCGTTATTTTCATTTGGACATGGATTGTCTTACTCCTCTTTTAAAATCACAGATATTAAATCGGATAAGAAAATTTATACAGACAATGATAGTATAAATATAACATACAAGCTAAAAAATACGGGAAGTAAGGATGGAGCTGAAGTTGTTCAGGTATATGTTGGAATTTCAAAATCTAAAGTACTAAGAGCCTTAAAAGAGCTTAAGGGGTTTAAAAAAACTTTCTTAAGAGCTGGAAACCAAACGAATGAAATAATTACTATAAATGTGTCTGATTTATCATTTTATGATGAATCTATATCTAATTGGAATTTAGAAAAGGGCAGCTATACAATTTATGTAGGGAATGCCTTAGACGGTATGTCAGATCAAATAAACATCAACGTTAAATAATTAATGTTTAACAAGGTTTTTTTTGAGTTTGTTGGGACTTAGATTAATTCATCGGGTATTTGCTTAATAACATCTTTGTAGGTGCTTGGAAAATTGTCTCCCATAATTTTATTATATCTAATAATATAATCATTAAACTGTTTTTTTGCCTTTAGCGTCAAATCCATGTTATGAAGTGTATGGATTCGATAGTAAAAGGCAGTTTCATTTAAAGAGTCAATATTAAATAAAATTTCTGTAAGTGGGATNATAGGCGAGTAGTCTTTATTTGTATACATATACTTCAGTTGGTTTGGAATAATTTTTAAAATTTCATACTCAAATTCTTTCTTTATTTTATCAAAACATTCATCATTAATTGATAATAAAAATTTTCCTGGACTAATTAAATTAGTCAGTTCGTTTAGGGAGTTATAATCGAGTAAATCATTTCTTAAAGATTCTAATTGAGTCGAAAAACTAAAATAATCACAATAAAATTCATCTTCTATCTCCATAACAAATCGACCTTTATTGTAGATGAGCTCCAAACCGTCTACATCTGTCAGTATATTTCTTAACTGACTGATGATTACATTTTTTAAATTTTTAGCCTTTTGTGGGGTACTATCTGGCCAAAGGGTGGAGTGAATTATTTCAGAGGTTAATCCCGAAACGTCTTTTTGTTTGCTGCTAAAAAGCAGTAGTAAAAACAGTTGTCTGATTTTCGGGCTAAATAGGTATGAAATATCTTTTTTATTTCTATCAATTATTCTAAGACTACCAAATAAAAAAGTAGAGTTAGGTTTAATTTCTGTTGAATTTGTTTTTTGAGGTTTTAATATATTTTGAACTTGAGCTTTGAATTCTTCTTTTTTCTTTTTTCTTATTTTAATAAGATATTTTAAGTAGTATAACACTCCTGACATTAGTAGCAGTATTATAAGTACAAAAATAATTTTTGTATTCGATTTTTTTTCTACAATATAAATGTTCTCTCGAGAAACGGGTTTGTCATTTAATGAATAGATGTTTATTTTATTTGATCCATTTTCTTCAAATTCCTGAGTAACACAAAAAAATTGATTCGTTGAATTGTTTAGGTATAAATTTGCATTAGTCCGAATCTTTTCAGAGATCATAGGAATTGAATCTCCAAATATTTTGTGACTACCATCTTTAATGGAATAGTTATATAGTTGTAAAAATGTAGAAGGATTATATTCAGAATAGCCAATCGTGTAAAACGAGGTTGAGTCTTTGCTAAGCACCATATTCCTTCCAGAAACCATTTTGGTGTTTTCTTGTTTAATATCCCAAAGTTTCTGTACGTTATTTGTTTTTAGATTAATTTTGTAACAATCGTAATAATAGGTTTTACCTATACTTTGTTCTCCTGTCTCATTTCCTTGTCCTCCAAATAATAATAAGTTTTGATTCCCAATTTTAGTCATTCCAGCAAAAAATCTAGGAGAAATGACATCACCTTTAAATGTAACGGTCTCCCATTTGTCATTTTTTATATCGTAAGAGTTAAAAGCATTTGTGAACTTTTGATTGCCATAGCCACCAAATATTAGGTACTTATTTGACCTTGGATTAAAGAATCCGTTGTGATGATGTCTTTGTTGAAATAGTTGAAGAGAACTGTTTTTAGTCCAATACTCTGGAGTTTCTAAGTCAATCGATTCAATTGTCGATTTCCCATCTAAAACATCAGACAGTTCATAAATGTATAATTTATTTTCAATTGGATCTAAAAAACTAGTTCCAAGTCGCATAGGAACAGTTAAAGTATTTTTGAATCTATGAAAAGTATTTTTTTTATTTATATGGTTGTAAAAGTTCAATGTATCTGAATTTTGATAAATGAACCGATTGTTGTTTTCGTCAAAAGTTACGGAAGTAACTTTGTTAAATGATTTGCTACTTATTAACTTCCAATGATAAGACTCTGTAATTAACCAATTTGGATGATCAACAGTTCCATAAAGATGTCCTTCAGAATCGTAAACAGCATTACCTTCACTTTCGTTAAAATTAAAAATAGTTTTATTGTTTTTATTTGAAATGACAAGATCTTTAATAGCCATAGAAGGAACATCTATTACACTCCCGTGTTTTCCGAAGTAAATTTCAGGAACTATTGTATTATTAAATTCATTTTCTAATGATGAAAACAACTTATCATCAACACTAAGAGTAATTTTTTTTGATAAAGAATTGAAATTTAAATTTATTTTCATCCATTTTCTAGATCCGATAAATTCTTTTTCTAATGGAACTGATATTAGTTTTTTAACTCCGTTAAGATTCAGTTTAAGTTCTCCACTACCTTCTGTGTTATCGATATAAACTAATGAATATGAAATTGGATTATTTTTATCTTTTATATTCAAGATGAATCCAAATATCTTAGAATCAATAATAGATAAATTAAAATCAATACTGAATTTCCCTATAAACTTTGGCTGATCGTTTACAAATACATTAAATGAGGTTCTTTCGACAATAGAACTTTCGCTAGAATTAAAGCGAATTCCCTGTGTACTTCCTAATAATGGTATTAAAATTAGGCCAACAAACAGAAATTTATTAAAAAAATTCATCATCTATTTTTATTAAGATATCTAATCTTAGTTACTAAGTTAATTAAATATTTTTAATCAATAAAATAAGATTATAATTATTTTTAGCGATAATTATATTTTAGGTTCAGTTTTCATATTACATTCAAGTAGTTTTTTGAATCGATTAAAAATTAATTATATAAAAAATAGTATTACATGATCAACATATTTAATGGATTCCCATATATCGATTTTTGTTTTTTTAAATATATATATATATTAAATAAAGAACAACAAATATTGTTTTTTTATGAAAATAATAAATAATCATATTAATTTTGTAGAACTTAATCTTTAATTAATCATAAAATTAACTCAAATAGTATAAATTTAATAAAAAAAGTAAAAATGAAATTTAACTTATTAATTTTATTTGTTTCTCTATCATTACTTAGTGTTAATAGTAATGCTCAAGAGGCCGTTATTGAAAAGTACTCTAACCTGTCTTTAGATTTTGAAACAAGAGCAACAGATTTAGTCGCACAAATGACGTTAGAAGAAAAAATATCACAGCTAGGAGCAGCAGCACCTGCTATTCCACGCCTAAATATACAGGCATACCATTGGTGGAATGAATGCTTACATGGAGTAGCTAGAGCTGGAATTGCCACTGTTTTTCCACAAGCCATTGGAATGGCAGCTTCTTTTGATATAAATATTATGAGAGAGGTAGCCAATACCATAAGTGATGAGGCTAGAGCAAAACATCATGAAGCACAAAGAAATAAAAATTATGAAATATATACAGGACTAACTTTTTGGTCACCTAATGTAAATATTTTTAGAGACCCTCGTTGGGGAAGAGGACATGAAACCTATGGAGAAGATCCTTACCTAACTGGACAAATGGGAATACAATTTGTAAAAGGATTACAAGGTGATGATCCTAAGTATTTGAAACTTGTATCGACGGCCAAGCATTTTGCAGTCCATAATGGGCCCGAACCTAAAAGACATAGCTTTAATGTACTCCCATCCAAACGGGATTTATGGGAAACTTATTTACCTGCATTTAAAGATCTAATAGTAGATGCGAAGGCCTATTCTGTGATGGGTGCTTATAATCGCGTGGACGGCGAGTCTGCTAGTGCCAGTTGGATGCTTCTAAATGATATTCTTCGAAAACAATGGGGGTTTGAAGGATATGTTGTTTCTGATTGTGGCGCCATAAATGATATATTTGACGCTCACAAAATTGTTAAAACACAAGAACAAGCAGCAGCTTTAGGGATCCGAAGAGGTTGTGATTTAAATTGCGGTAGTGTGTACCAAAGTGCTCTAAAAACAGCTGTATCGCATGGGTTAATCGGAATTAAAGAAATAGACCTTTCTGTATATCGATTAATGTTAGCAAGAATGAAACTTGGGATGTTTGATCCTATAGAACGGGTGCCATTTGCTCAAATTCCGTTTGAGTTAAATAACAGAAAAGTACACGATGATTTAGCCCTTAAGATGGCTCAGAAATCTATGACTTTGTTAAAGAATGATGGTATCCTCCCGTTAAATAAAAACCTTATTAAAAAGATAGCTGTGATTGGACCTAACGCAGATAATATTAATGCTTTGAGAGGTAATTACTATGGTACCCCCTCTAACCCAGTAACTGTTATTAATGGAATAAAAGCTAAATCTGGACCAGAAGTGGAGTTGGTATATCATAAAGGTGTTTCTTTGGTCACAAACCAAAATAAAGATTCTTTAGTGCTTTCTAAGAAGATTTTAAAAGATGTTAAAGCTGCTGATATTGCTATATTTGTTGGTGGATTAGATGCAACTTGGGAGGGAGAGGAAAGTAATGAAATGAGATCAAAAAACGGAGTTGAAGGATTCTATGGAGGAGACCGAACAAAAATTGAACTTCCCGAAGTTCAACTCAATGCTGTAAAAGCTATGATTAAAACTGGCACACCAGTTGTATTTGTTTTACTTGCAGGAAGTGCCATTTCTTTTAATGGCTTGGAACAAGAACTTAAGGGTATTTTAGCTGCTTGGTATCCTGGTCAGCGAGGGGGTGAAGCAATAGCAGATGTTTTGTTTGGGAATTATAATCCAGCTGGAAGGCTACCTGTGACATTTTATTCTTCAACAAGTGAATTACCTAATTTTGAAGATTACAACATGCGTGCTGGTAATGGGTTCACTTACAGGTACTACAATGGAAATGCCATGTATCCATTTGGTCATGGTTTAAGTTATACAAAGTTTAAGTATTCTAACTTAAGAATCAATAAAACAATTTTAAACAACTCAGATGAAGTATTTATTACAGTCAGTATAGAAAATATTGGTGAATTGGATGGTGAAGAAGTTGTTCAGTTATATGTTAAAGATACTGAATCCACTACATGGATGCCACATAAGCAACTTAGAGGGTTTAAACGTATCTTATTGAAGAAGGGAGAAAAAAAAATGGTAGAATTTAAATTAAGCGCAAGCAAAGATCTATGTTATTACGACGCTATAAAACAAAGCTATACTGTTGAACCAGGAGATTTTGAGATTCAAATAGGAAGCTCAAGTAAAAATATTATGTTGAAAAAAATAATTTCTGTAAAACATTAATATTAAAAATGATATGGAATTGATTTAGAATAAAATGATCATTGTTTTTTTTGATTAAAAACTTAAATATTATTCTGGAGTTAATCAAAAAGACAGAGCAAGGAAAAGAAAAAAGTTAAAGGATTTAGCTTCCGCAAACCAACGAATTGAAAATTTACAAGATTTACTGGTAGATGGAACTATAACTCCAAAAGTCTATGGGCAAACATTAAGTCGATATACAAAGCAACGCGATCAAATTACTTCTAATTTGAATGGACTAAATACCTCAGATTCGGAATATAAGGGTCTTATTGAAAATGCGTTTCAGCATTTAGAAAATTTTAAACAAACCTATACCAACAGTGCGATTGCGCATAAAAAGAAGCTGATAAGTTCGATTTTTCCAGAAAAAATAGAATTTGACG
>JGI20157J14317_10003209_pt1 | contig 13221 bp, 10 predicted proteins | sample COG_07_FD_14317 | JGI IMG/M metagenome (IMG submission 14317)
CCTTTTTTATTGGTGTGCATCATCGCGACAATAATATTTTCGGCACTAGCCACCAAGTCCATAGCGCCTCCCATCCCTTTAACCATATAACCTGGGATTTTCCAATTGGCTATATCACCATTTTCTGAAACTTCCATAGCGCCTAAGATTGTGAGATCTACGTGCTTGCCACGGATCATAGAGAAGCTAGTCGAGGAGTCAAAATAGCTAGCGCCGTCAAGGGCGGTAATGGTTTGTTTTCCAGCATTTATGAGGTCTGCATCTTCTTCGCCATCCAAAGGGAATGGGCCCATTCCTAAAATCCCGTTTTCGCTTTGAAATTCGACTTCTATATCTTGACGAACAAAGTTAGCGACGAGCGTCGGAATCCCGATTCCAAGATTGACATAGTAGCCATTTTTGACTTCTTTAGCAATTCGTTTTGCAATTCCGGTTTTGTCTAGCATGATTCTAATGTTTATCTAACGGTTCGTTTTTCAATGCGCTTCTCGTAATTTTTTCCTTCAAAAATGCGTTGTACAAAGATGCCTGGAATATGAATTTGGTTGGGGTCAAGCGCACCTACAGGTACTAATTCTTCAACCTCAGCCACCGTAATGATTGCGGCCCCACACATATTGGGATTAAAATTTCTTGCTGTACCTTTAAATATTAAATTCCCTGCCGCATCCCCTTTCCATGCTTTCACAAAAGAAAAATCGGCCTTAAACGCCATTTCCAAAACGTACATTTTACCATCAAACTCGCGTGTTTCTTTTCCTTCCGCTACTTCAGTTCCGTAGCCAGCAGGCGTATAAATAGCGGGAAATCCTGCTTGTGCAGCACGACAACGTTCGGCCAGGGTTCCTTGAGGAATCAGTTCGACATCCAATTCCCCCGAAAGCATTTGACGCTCAAACTCGTCATTTTCTCCAACATAAGAGGCGATCATTTTTTTAATCTGATGGTTTTGAAGTAATAACCCAAGCCCAAAATCATCGACTCCTGCATTGTTAGAAATACAGGTGAGGTCTTTAACAGCCATATCAGCCAGTTCAGAAATCGCATTTTCAGGGATCCCACACAGTCCAAAACCACCAAGCATAAAGGTCATTTCGCTAGAAACACCTTTAAGCGCTTCTTTAACATTCGCTACTTGTTTGTTTATCATCGTTTTAATTTAGGATAAAAAAGTACAAAAAAAATCTTGTTAATTGGTCGGTTTGACTAGAAATCGAAATCTGGTGTAATCGTCGTATTATCATTTGGAATGATGTCGCCTTCTTCATTAATGGATTCACAATCAACTTCAATGGTGAGTTCTTCAGGGGCCAAGAATTCTTCTTTTGAAATATTCAAATCCTCGAGTTCATAACAGCTTCGCATAAAATTAGCCCAAATAGGAAGTGCCATCGAAGCCCCTTGTCCGTACGTAATTGACTTGAAGTGGGTCGCTCGGTCTTCGCCTCCAACCCAAACACCCGTCACTAAATTAGGAACCATCCCCATGAACCAACCATCACTTTGGTTTTGTGTGGTTCCTGTTTTTCCAGCAATTGGATTTTTGAATTCATACGGGTAGCCTGTAATAATTTCTTTATAAACGAGTTGATTTTTAGCGGCACTGTGTCGTAGTCGCTGACCAGAGCCAAATTGCGTCACACCTTCCATCAGTTTGACAGTCACATAGGCGACTTCTTTACTGAGAACATCTTTGGTTTCAGGGGAAAATTGATACAGTATGGTGCCACTTTTATCTTCGATATGCGTGACCATCACTGGTTTTGTATAAACACCTTGATTTGCAAAGCTAGAGTATGCGGCGACCATTTCGTAGACACTTAAATCGGGGGTTCCAAGCGCAATAGATGGAACTGCAGGAATTTTTTGTTGGACCCCTAAACTATGAGCTAGATTAATCACGGGCTGTGGCCCAATTTCATTCATCAATCGAGCGGTGATCGTGTTTCTAGAATTTGCTAATGCAGATTTTAATGTTTCGAAGCCTCCATAGTTCCCGCCAGAGTTTTTGGGAGCCCATGGTTTCATGTTTCCATGTTTGAGCGCTTCAATGGTGATTTGAGATTTCGGGAAAGTATCACATGGCGATAAATGCAGTTGATCAATCGCTGCAGCATATACAAAAGGCTTAAAGGTAGAGCCTACTTGACGCTTTCCTTGTTTGACCATGTCGTATTGGAAATGCTTATAATTAATCCCGCCAACCCAAGCCTTTACATGGCCGGTTTGAGGCTGCATAGACATCATTCCTGTTCTTAAAAAAGTTTTGTAATAACGCATCGAATCTAAGGGCGTCATTATGGTGTCTATTTCATTGTTTTCTGAAGTCCATGAAAATATTTTCATAGGAACTGGCTTTTTAAACGAGGCTCTGATTTCCGCCTCTGATTTTTTAAGATCATACTTCATTTTTCGCCAACGTTCTGAACGTCGCATGCCACTATTTAATAAGCCTGTGATTTCCTTTGGTTTTAAATCTAAAAAGGGGGCGGTTCGATTTCGTTTTGGTGTGTTTTGAACAAAAAATTCTGCTTGTAAATTGGCCATGTGTTCTTTGGAGGCTATTTCTGCAAAGGTTTGCATCCGCGAATCGATCGTGGTGTAAATTTTTAAACCGTCTTTATAGATATTATATGTATCGCCATTTGGTTTTGTGTTTTGAGGGTTGTTAACCCATTCTTTCATAAACCCTCTAAGGTACGCTCTAAAATAGGTCGCGATCCCTTCACGATGCGATTCTGGTGAATAGTTGAGTCCTAAAGGCAATTGTTGAAGTGAATCTTTGAGCGTTTCATCAATAAACTCGTATTTAGCCATTTGATTTAACACCACATTTCGTCGGTTTCTAGTCCCTTCTGGATTTCGTTTTGGTCGCGGGTTGTAAAGCGACGAATTTTTAAACATTCCTACTAACATCGCAGATTCGTTGATATTTAAATCTTTGGGTTCTTTTCCAAAATAAATTCTGGATGCGGATCGAATCCCGTCAGCATTATTTCCAAAATCATAGATATTAAAATATTGAGCAATAATTTCTTCTTTGGTGTATTGGCGTTCTAAACGCGTGGCAATGACCCATTCTTTAATTTTTTGAGTGATTCTACCAAATGTGTTTCGAGAGCCTTCTCCGTGAAAAAGTTGTTTGGCTAATTGTTGGGAAATGGTACTTGCACCCCCGCCTTTACCGAGTTTGACCACTGCTCGCAATGTCCCTCTTGCATCGATTCCTGCGTGCTCGTAATAACGAACATCTTCAGTGGCAACAAGGGCCTCAACAAGATGCTTTGGAAGTTCAGTATACGCGACAGGAGTCCGATTGTCTTCGTAATAAAATTTCCCAAGGGTTTTACCGTCAGATGAAATAATCTCAGTGGCTAAATTGGTGCGAGGATTTTCAAGTGCTGTATGATCTGGCATCGACCCAAAAAGCCCAAAAGACGCTAAAATAAAAACGAAAAAAGCACTCACAAGAAGCGCTAAAAAACCCATCCAAAACCAACGAATTGGTTTTGAAAAATTAGGAGAGGATGTCTTTTTTTTTGCCATAATCGCTAGTTATTTATTTGGAGATTCAATACTAAAACCGACATCAATAATACCTTCTAACTGAGCAACTCCTTTGGATTCTCCCCGATGACGCATTGCTTGTTGGATGTGTATTTGATAAGACCCTTGTTCCGTAAATACAAAAGGCATTTTATGACCTTTAATCCAAAGCTTGTGCTCTTTTATTGAGGTAAATCCGGTTCCTAGAAGCTCGCCATTCGGTTTGGCCATTTTATATTCTAAAGTATCTTTAGTGACTTTTCCGTTCGGGTAATTTAATTCAACTACTAAAAATAAATTACTAAATTTATAGTCTGTAGTCGTTCTTAAATTAATAAATAAATCATATGGATTGATGGTGTCCGGCGCAATAAAATCATAGCTAATCGTTTGCTGTTTATCCCAGCTGTCTAGAATAGACGTATAGCGGTCAAACGGCTTATTTTGTTGGCATGAAAATGCTACAAAAGCAAAAAGAAGGATCCATAAAGCAGGTTTACTTTGCATTGTTATTCTGGGGTCTTGGTTTTTTGTTATTTCTGTTGTTTCTATTATTATTCTTACGTTTGTTATTTTTTGAACGGCTTTGATTTTTAGGTTTATCAAATCGAGTTAAACTATCTTGTCCAACAACGTTTTCAAAATCTACTTTAGTATCAACAATTAGTTCAGAGGCATACTCTTCTAAACTTGCAACCTTTTCCTTTTTAGTGTTTTTTGCAATAATTTCATTGGCTTGATCTGTGGTAAGAACGTGCCAATTCATCCATTCGCCTTCGTATGCATACCACATATGACCTTTAAAAATATCTGTTTTTTGACAAACGGCGGTTCCTTTTTCTGTTCTTAATTTAACCTCTGTTTTGGGAAAGGATTTTAAAGCATCTAAATACGCGTCTAATTCATAATTTAAGCAACATTTGAGTTTTCCGCATTGACCGGCTAACTTTAACGGGTTTAATGACAATTGCTGGTAGCGCGCTGCAGAGGTGTTTACCGATCTGAAATCGGTCAGCCAAGTAGAACAACACAATTCTCGACCACAAGAACCAATCCCCCCAAGTCGAGCCGCTTCCTGACGCAGTCCGATTTGCTTCATTTCGATTCGCGTTCTAAATTCTCGAGCAAACAATTTGATGAGTTCTCTAAAATCTACACGCTCATCTGCTGTGTAATAAAACGTTGCTTTACTCGCATCGCCCTGAAATTCAATGTCAGAGATTTTCATTTTCAGCCTTAAATCAATCGCAAATTGTCTTGCTTTGACTTTCATCAGCTCTTCTTTTTCTCTTGCTTCTACCCAAATATCAATATCTCTTTGGGAAGCTTTTCTATAAATCTTAAAAACGTCTTCGGGTTTCTCAGAGATTTTTTTGCGTTTCATTTGAACTTTAACCAATTCGCCCGAAAGGGTTACCATACCAATATCATGTCCAGAGGCCGCTTGAGTCGCCACCACATCTCCGATACTTAAAGTTAAATTTTCAGTGTTTTTGTAATATACTTTTCGGCCGTTTTTAAAACGAACTTCTACCCAATTAAAAGGGGTTGCACCAGTAGGAAGTGTCATGTTTGAAAGCCAATCAAAAACAGTGAGTTTGTTACAGCTATCTGTACCACATGTTCCATTGTTTTTACAGCCTTTAGGTTGGCCATCTTTCCCTGTTGAGCAACTTGTACACCCCATAATTTATATATATTGAATTTGTCAATGCCACAGGCATTACAAATGCGGATTAATTTTTTGATCGAAAACGTAAATATAAGATTATTTTGAGGACTTAAAAAATCTATTGTGCTCTCTTAAATCAAGAATGTTTCGGCTTTGCTAAGGTCTCAAAAATATTTCTGAGATCTTTCTTGTATGGCAAGTGATCGGCACGACCTTTTTTAAAAATATCATTACTATTTCCTTGGCCTTTTCTCAATTCCTTTTGTGCTTCGGGTGACAATCGACTAACTTCCATACAATTTGTGGAACAGCAGTTTTCCATTGCTTCTTTACAAGTATCGCATTGAATAAATAATAAGTGGCAAGCTGCATTGGCACAATTCACATGAATATCCGCAGGTTCTCCGCATTGGTGACAATTTGCAATGACATCCTCCGAAATTTTTTCGGCGCGTCTTTGATCAAATACAAAATTTTTCCCAATAAATTTATTTTCAACTCCTTGATCTGCTGCTTGTCGGGCATAGTTAATAATCCCACCTTCCAATTGATATACGTTTTTAAATCCTTTATGCTTGTAATAAGCACTGGCTTTTTCACAGCGGATTCCGCCAGTACAATACATCACCAATTTTTTGGTTTCTTTATAATCTCTAAGATCTTCTTCGATCAAATCTAAGGATTCTCTAAAGGTATCTACGTCAGGCGTGACTGCATTTTTGAAATGACCAATTTCGCTTTCATAATGGTTTCTCATGTCCACCACCACCGCATTTTCATCTTCAATAAGTGCATTAAATTCTGATGCATTAACATGGATTCCTCTGTTTGACGCATCAAATGTTTTGTCATTCAAACCATCAGAAACAATTTTATCACGAACCTTTACTTTTAGTTTTAAAAACGAAAATAAATCGTGCTCAATCGCGATATTAATCCGAACGTTTTCTAAAAAAACAATGGTATCTAAATGATTTTTAAAGGCTTCCAAATTATCAGCCGGCACAGAAAGTTGTGCATTGATCCCTTCGTGTGCGATGTAAATTCGCCCTAAAACGTCAATGCTATCCCAGAAAATAAATAAATGGTTTCTAAGCAACTCGGTGTTGCCAATTTTTGAATACTTGTAGAAAGAGATGGTCAAGCGATCTTTGCCTGCTTGTTGGATGAGTTCCGCTCTTTCAATATTGCTTAAGGTATTGTACAGTTGCATGCTATACTAATTTTAAGTTCATAATGATTGAAGTACAAATGTAGTAATTTTTAGAACATACGCTGTAAATGCGACTAAAAAGCGTTCATAAATAATACAAAAAGGTTCGTTAAATTTTAAAAACTTTACAAAAGATATGCTATTTTAGCAGGAAGAAAGAATTAGATACAAAAGAACTATGAGCAGCGAAAAAGATGCAAAATTAAAAGCCCTCAAGCTAACATTAGACAAGCTTGACAAAGCGTACGGAAAAGGGACCGTAATGAGAATGAGTGATGCTCCAGTGGTGGATGTAGAAGTAACCTCATCAGGATCTTTAGGATTAGACATCGCCTTGGGCGTTGGAGGTTACCCTAGAGGTCGTGTGGTTGAAATATATGGCCCTGAATCTTCAGGAAAAACGACCATGACATTACACGCAATTGCCGAAGCTCAAAAAGCGGGTGGTATTGCAGCGTTTATTGATGCAGAACATGCTTTTGATCGTTTTTACGCTCAAAACTTAGGCGTTGATATTGATAACCTTATTATTTCTCAGCCTGATAATGGTGAGCAAGCCTTAGAAATTGCCGATAATTTAGTGCGTTCTGGCGCCATTGATATGGTGGTGATTGATTCTGTGGCTGCACTGACGCCAAAAAGTGAAATTGAAGGCGAAATGGGCGATTCTAAAATGGGTCTTCATGCCCGTTTGATGTCTCAAGCTTTACGAAAATTGACGGGATCGATCAGTAAAACAAACTGTACGATGATCTTTATTAACCAATTACGTGAAAAGATTGGAGTGATGTTTGGGAACCCTGAAACAACGACGGGTGGTAACGCCTTAAAGTTTTATGCATCTATCCGTCTAGACATTCGTCGTTCGACTCAAATAAAAGATAGTGACGGCAATGTGCTAGGAAACAAAACACGTGTGAAAGTCGTAAAAAACAAAGTGGCACCACCGTTTCGTTTAGCAGAATTTGACATCATGTATGGTCAAGGCGTTTCTAAAGTTGGAGAAATTTTAGATGTGGCCGTCGAGCACGAGATCGTTAAGAAAAGTGGCTCGTGGTTTAGCTATGAAGACACAAAATTGGGTCAAGGTCGCGATGCTGTGAAGCAAATGATTAAAGACAATCCAGAGTTGATGGATGAACTAGAAGCAAAAATAAAAGTAGTTTTGAAAGCTGAAGCTTAAAAAAAATAAACTTTATTAAAAATCCCGATTCGTCGGGATTTTTTTATGCCTTTAAATCTGCTTCCAAAGAATTTGAAATGAGGCTAAAAACTTTTTTGCTTAATTCCGCAGTATCCTCAATTGTCAAGTTTTCAGTAGAGATCGTTGGATGTACTTGTGCGCGCATTTTTCCTGGGCTTCCACTAAAAAACGTATAGGACAAACGTTTTTTGTTATCAAAAAAAGTAATGGGCACTAGTGGTACTTGATGATTGATTGCCAATCGAAACGCGCCTGCTTTAAAGCGATCTAAAACAACGGACTCTTCTGGCACCCCTCCTTCTGGGAAAATACAAATACTGGACCCTTGCTTAATACGTTTTTGGGCTCTCATAAAAACAGCTTGACGGCTTTTTGCACTGCTTCTATCCACCAAGATACAAGTCCGTTTATAGAAAAATCCGAAAATAGGGATTTTAACCAATTCTTTTTTTCCAATAAACACAAAGGGGTGGTTCTTAAACGCCACGAACATGAGCATGATGTCCGCCATGGAAGTGTGGTTGGCTACAAACACATAGCTTTGTCCTTTAACGAGGGGCTCTGATCGCTTCACAGTCCAATAATGCCCCATTCCGATGAGGATACACTTGGCCCAAATTCTGGCCAACTTGAAAAAGAAGGGATGCCATTTTTGTTTTAATACGGACAAAAACAATAAAGGAAACATGGTCAGAATTGGCAGGGCTACAAGCACATAAAACCAAATTCGGTACAAAAGCCACAAGGGATATTTTATAATTTTCATGGAGTTCAAAATTACTAAAAAATTTGAGCCGTTGGACAAAAAAATGATTTTACTGCTATTCAGAAAAAACAGAACGCTAATTTAGGGATGTTTTCAGTTAAAATTGACGCCTATCTAGCCGCAATTAAATAATTTTTGCTACATTTATGTCAGACTTAGACCTCAAATCTGATTCTTCACTAACCAATTCAACTTTAAAGTTAGATGTTAAGACTCTGAAATTACACGGCAGTGTGCGTGTATGCGTTGTTTTTAATTCTCATTGCGTATTCTATAACGTAGCGAAACATAAAAATTGAATTTTGAACGGAAAACATTGAAAATTCTTTTCCCCCACCAACCCTTTCCTATGACTTCGATCTTAAAGCGTATCAATAGAAACCGAGCCTTCACATTCAAAACTCCTAAAAAAATTGAGTGATTGCCTCAAAAAAAGTACCTTTGCTATTCATTCGGAAATAAAATTAAAAATGGCAAGAATTTTAACAGGCGTACAGAGTACTGGTACTCCACACCTCGGAAATATTTTAGGGGCAATTGTCCCTGCAATTGAAATGAGTAATGACCCAAAAAATGATTCTTATCTATTTATTGCCGATATGCATTCATTGACTCAAATTAAAGACGCAAAAACACTTCGTCAAAACACCTATGCGACTGCGGCTACTTGGTTGGCGTTTGGTTTAGACATCGAAAAAACAGTCTTTTACCGTCAAAGCGATGTGCCACAGGTCACCGAATTATCTTGGTATTTAAGTTGCTTTTTTCCGTTTTCTCGATTGGAATTAGCCCACAGTTTCAAAGACAAGGCAGACCGGTTAGAGGATGTCAATGGGGGTTTATTTACGTATCCAATGTTAATGGCCGCAGATATCTTACTGTACGATGCCGACATTATTCCTGTTGGAAAAGATCAACTTCAGCATATCGAAATGACGCGTGATGTTGCTTCCAGAGTGCATGCGAAACTGGGGGATGTTTTTGTGATTCCAGAGGCTAAAATTCAAAAAGAAAACATGTTAATTCCTGGGCTCGATGGTCAAAAAATGAGCAAGAGTAAAGGCAATGTGATTGATATATTTCAAACCGACAAAGTTTTGCGAAAACAAATCATGTCCATTCAAACCGACAGTACACCACTAGAAGATCCGAAAGATTGGGCGAGTTGTAACTGTTTTGCACTATACAAACTGTTGGCTTCAGAAGCTCAAATAACAGAAATGAAACAAAACTATGAAGCTGGTAGCTATGGTTATGGCCATGCTAAACAAGCGTTATTTGAATTGGTTTGTGAATTGTTTTCCGAACAGCGAGAGCGTTACTCTTACTATATGTCAAACCTTGAAGAAATAGACTACGCCTTGGCAGTAGGCGCTAAAAAAGCGGCTACAATCGCCGATGCGGTGTTAGGGCGTGTTCGTGAAAAACTAGGCTATTAAATTAGCTCAAATTGTTTTCCGGGAAGTGGTCTTGTAACCCCTTTCAGTTCCAGATTTAATAATAAATAAGCCGCTTTGGACGTTGGGAATTCACAAGCGATGGCAATGGTATCTAAAACAGATTTTCCTTCTTTTTTTAAATAGTTAAAAATAATTTTTTCATCGGGATCAAGCTCAACAAACAACTTTTTTTGCACCACTTTGGGGCGCTCTTCAAGCGACCAATTTAAAATATACGGAATGTCGGCCGGCGTAGAAACCAAGTGCGCACTTTTTGTTTTAATTAAATTATTACACCCTTGACTTTGGCTGTCGGTACTTCGACCGGGAAGTGCAAACACCTCTCTGTTGTAATCAAGGGCCATGGAAGCCGTTACCAAGCTTCCACCTTTTTCGGCAGATTCAATGACAATTGTGGCTTCGCTCAATCCTGCGATAAGCCGATTCCGTCTTAAAAAATTTGAAGGATCCATCACAGCAGTACTCCAAAAATCAGTCACAAAACCACCTTGGTTTTCTATTAAGTGTCGAAATTTGAGATGTTGTTTTGGATAGGTGTTTTGAAGGCCTTGCGCCATGCAACCCACGGTTTGAAGCTGATATTTTAAAGCCGATTTATGAGCCACAATATCAGTTCCATAAGCAAATCCAGACACAACAATGGGATTGAACTCGGCAAGCGTTTCTACGATTTTCTCACATTGCGAGGTGCCGTAGGTCGTAATTTTTCGGGTGCCAACAATACTAATAATGGGTGTATGGTCCCATTTAATGTTCCCTTTTTGAAACAATACAATGGGGCCATCAATACAGTGTTTTAATTTAAATGGATACTGGGTATCTTCAAAATAAAGCCCTTGAATCTTGTGTTTTTCCATAAAACTAAGCTCTTTTTCGGCCGCTTTAAGATGTTTTGTTTCATGTAGATGTTTGATGGTCTGTGTGCCAATCCCTTCTATTTTTGAAAGGTTGGTTTTGGTTTCTTTAAAAACAGCCTCGGAGCTGCCACAGTGGTGAATTAGTTTTTTCGCCGTGATGTCGCCAATATTAGGCACGGCCTGCAATGCAAGCGCATATAGGAGTTGAGATGAGTTCATAGGGGGCTATGTTTGCTGTAAATATAAGCAACCCTACAAACATATCCCTAAATTTATGGTAACGTAATAAACTCTAACTCATTTCCATAAAACACTCCATTACAATCCTCACCATAAGCTCTAAAATAATAGGTTGTGTTAGGTTGAAGATTATACATATAAGAATCATATGGTCCGTTTAGACTTCCATTTTCAGATGAAAAATCATTAACATCATCAATTGTAGGGTTCGCGGATGTACTCCAAACAATACCTCTAGATTTCATTTTAGTGTATGAGGTGATGTTAGTAGCTGTTTGTGCTTGGTCAGAGCTGATATTAAATGCAGCAACGGTTTGTATGTCAATTGGTGGAATCAAACTAGGGTCTTGGAAACAATAGGTATCATCTAAATTATTTGACACATTAATATCTCCAAACGTACAATCAAGTCCATCATTCTCTAGCACAAAGAGCTTACAAGGGAAGTCATTTAAATCTAATTGTTGGTTGTTTTGAACTGTTAGACTTGTATACACCTTAAGTAATGATTCAAAATTAATGTCATTTAGAGTTTGATTAGAATTTAAATAAAAAGAATTTTGATTGTAGACTTTATCACCCGTTGTCTCTAATTTTGGCATATGAATCTTAGAAAGGCTGCCATTATTTTGAACACCTAAGTTTTTATGAACAGTTGTAAGTTCAGGGAAAATTACTTCAGAAAGAGAGTCATTATTATTTATGGTTATTTTATAAAAATCTTCTAGACTTGGCGCATTAATTTCCTCTAACAATTTATTGTTACTAATTAAAATGTAAGGTTCATGCCAATAATCTTTATCTTTAACATCATTTGAAGATTTTAAACTATTAAAACTAACGCTTTTTAATGTCTCATTAATGTGAATATATATTTCACCTGACACTACATTTGTAATATTATTAACATTTATTTCTTCTAATTTTTCATTATTGAAAATTTGTATTTTAGTTTCTAAATCCAAGCCAGTCCCTAAATTAATAGTTTTCAAATTTGAATTATTGTTGATTGTTAAATCTCCACCATGATATCCATCATACCGTCTACCTTTGTAAAAATTATTTAGGTTAATAACAGAAAGAAGATTATTGTAATTTATCGCAAAACTGCTCCCTATTTCTTCCAAACTATCTAAATCTAGTTCATTTAAATTTTCATTATTACTTATGTACCCATAATTTCTTCCTCCATATTGTAATTTTGGCAATAAAAAATTTTCAATATTATTAAAACCCACATTTAGCCTATTTGAAATTTCCCTTAGTTTAGGTGCGTTGAATTCCCTTAGTGAGTATTCATAATTTAAAATCAAATTTCCCTGAATCCTATCCAAACTAGGAAAGTTAACAATCACTATATTACTGTAGTTTGGAGAGCCATATTCCCAATTTAAATTTCTTAAAGAGATTATATTTTGAAATGTGATTTCAGAAGTAGTAGTGATTGTATAGTTTTCAGGGCTAAAATCTCCTGAATCCGTAGAAAAATTATAAATATGATTTCGGTTTGGGTCTTCGTTAGCTATTGCAATTTGATTACCATAAACGGTATCCCCACCAATTGTGGTCACAAAAGGCCTTACAAATAATGAGTCTACAGGAACTCCAACCAAATCCAGCTCAAAAATAGGAGGGACTTCTTTCCAGAATCCGCCATCATAATAGGCTTGCTCTACTTTTGGATCTGAGGTTGTCGCTCCACCAGTAGTATTATAACAAAGCCCCGCTGAAGCTATATTTTGAATATTATCAGTTACTATTTCTGCGCCAAAGGTTACAGCATTTGCAAAAACTATGGCTTCAATATTGTTAATTAAGGTTACATCAATTGAAGAACAATCAGAAATACTTAATACCATAGAATCCTCTAGCTCTTCAAGACTCCCACATGAGTCATTTTGAGCTTTTACAGTAAGGGTTATTGAACCAGAATTAAAATCTTCATTTGTTGGGACATATTTAGGATTGGGGGAATTGGGATTATCAAAAGTTCCATTTCCACTAGTTGTCCAAAAAATATTGGTTGCATTCCCCACGTTTCCTGCTATTTGAAAGATCTCACCAGAACAAATTGTTGCATCAGCTCCAGCTTCAGCAGTTGGATAACATGTACTACAATCAGTAAAACTTAGGGTTCCAGTGATTGAAACGGCAGCACAAGTTCCTGGATCGGTCTCGATAGTGTAAATGTACGAGGAACCGTCGATTAGAGTGCTGTCGGGGATGCCTTGAATGATGATCCGATTCCCAACAATCGACGAGG
>JGI20157J14317_10003210_pt1 | contig 13220 bp, 10 predicted proteins | sample COG_07_FD_14317 | JGI IMG/M metagenome (IMG submission 14317)
ATTAATCTCATCGTAACCGTTAGCAATCTGCTTTTTGCGGATGTAGTTTTGGAGAGCAATATAAATTGACCAGCCCTTTGGGTGCCAGAACACCATGCCTGGTGCCTCTTCTTGCATATGAAAGAGATCCATTTGTTTTGCCAACTTGCGATGATCTCTTTTTTCAGCTTCTTCAAGAAGAGTTAAGTATTTGTTAAGGTCTTTATCGTTTTTCCATGCTGTGCCATAGACTCTTGTGAGCATTTCATTGTTTGAATCGCCCTTCCAATATGCACCGGAAATTTTTGTTAGTTTAAAAGAACCTACCTTATCAAGGCTAGGTAAATGAGGGCCTCTGCAAAGGTCAATAAACCCACTATCGCCCTGGTTGTAGATTTGAAAATCTGATTCTTGACCTGAGTCTTCAATAATTTTCACTTTATAAGACTCATCCAAATCAGCAAAACCCTTGATAGCATCATCTTTGGAGTGGATAGTTTTTTTGATCAGGTTTTTTGATGCGACTATTTTCTCCATTTCTTTTTCAATCTTAGGCAAATCATCAATCGAAACGGTTTGATCACATAAAAAGTCGTAGTAAAAACCATCGTCAATTGTCGGGCCAATGGCTAACTTGGCACTGGGGTATAAATTTTTTATGGCTCTAGCTAAAACCTGAGCAGCGACTGTATGGCGCATGATTTCAAGACCTTCATCTGAGTCAACGGTAAAGATAGAAATATCTGAATCTTGATTAACAATATCACTCAAATCTCTCTGCTCTCCATTCACACTGAAGGCAATGGCAGCTTTGGCTAGCCCAGCTCCAATCATACTTGCAATTTCAAGACCGCTGATACCAATAGGAGCCTGCTTCTGAGATCCATCGGGAAGTGTGATTGTAATTTCTGTGCTCATGGTAATAGTCCTTGCGACCTATTCTAATATTTTTAACTACAAAGGTATATTTATAGTAGAACTTTTCATTAAATGGCCTTTAATTTAATATGGAGAAAGTTATTAAGTGTTAATATTCTAGGAGTTCATTATGTCAGTCAGCGTTTTACTTAGCGGCACATTAAAAGATGGTTTGGTAGAGCAATTTACAGAAATTTGTTCTGAGGCTTTCCACGTTACGCGTGCATTTGATGGGTGTCAAAATATCAATCTGACATTAAATGTTGAAGATCCTCATAGGTTTGTCTTAACAGAAGTTTGGGACTCAAAAGAACACTATGAGAAATATGCAGCTTTTAGGGTAGAGGATGGAACTGTTGCTGCTATTGGTGATATGTGTGCTGATGGCCCAAATATAGACATATTTGACATAACAGACGCATAGATTAACTCTAAGCCTTCTTAGTTAAATGGATATAACAGATCCCTCCTAAGGATTAGTTGCAGGTTCGATTCCTGCAGAGGGCACCATTCTTTTGGAGGCATTGGAAATGGTTAAAAACAATCCAGTGCATCTAAAGCCATATGGATGATCAAACCAACTCCAATTAATCTAGTTTTAGGATAAAAACTCATCGTTAGGTATAAAGCTATGAACCAATACTGATGCAAGGGATGGAAGCCTATGCTGCAACGGCTTGCATCATAAATGGGACTGGCTAATAAATGATCTAAATCAACCAGCATAGTTGCCATCATAACTAAATAAGACAGCTTCCAATTCTCTCTAAAAAATAAAAATGCAATCAATAAAGGAGCCAAGAAATGCAAAACTAGGTGAGATATCATTTAGCTATTTTTCCATATTAGAAATTTTATTCCTACTTAATATTGGTGATATCTTGCAACGTAATAATTAATGTTTACACTGCCAACATTAATCAAGAAATATAGCTAAAGTGATGATGCAAAATTCAGTCCCGAAAAGAGGACTACAACGTCCAGCTAAAGATCAAAACCGCCTTATCAAAACATTTAATCAAGTGTTAGCTCGCCATTTATCAACTATGGCCATTATTGCAGGAATTTGTATTTTCATATCAATTGAGTCATTTGCAAATAGCATCTATTTAAAACCACTAACATCTTCTCCAGTTTTTTATTTTTTTATTCTGACAGCTATATCGTTGTTTTTTATTTTCTTCTATTCAAAGAGAGGGCATAAAATTGAATGGATTCATGTAGCTTGGTTAACTTACCTGCTGTTTATTTCTGTAGTTGAGGAATTTGCTTTCAGGATGATGTTGCCTATTCTGCTAAGTGGCACATTTGGCATGATGTCTGCCGTATTATTTAGTAACTTTCTATTCGCATTCATTCATTATGTGACACTGCGTTGGAAGTTGATAAATTGTGTTGTTGCTTTTATGGGTGGCCTGGGACTTAGCAGGCTTTTAGTCAGCACGGAAGATATAGCGATTCTTATTTTGGTCCATTANTTTTTNACTTTTCTTAANACCCCTCTTCCACCAGAGCGAAGATAATTTAGAACAAGGTTAGCGCTAAGGGTTTGCTTTNCTCCGATTTCTAATAGNACCAAAACCTNGAGAACAGTTTGATGTTGATGAAAGCTCGTAAGATAAAGGTTTCAGGCAGCNTAGCTATTCTTACTCATTAACCAGTTCCTTAGCAGATAAATTGATGAGNATCCTATCTGCATAATGAAATAGAGCAATATATAACCCTGTGCTTACAGCTAACTTAAAATCAAATGGAATAGCTGCAATGTATGTTTGAATTAATGACCCGCCACTTGATAACCATACTGCTCCATTAACAAAAATGTGCCAAGTTAAAATGGCACTAAGATATCCCGGTAAAAGACTTTTACTTAGCTGGCTAATTAAAGGAGTTATAGCAAATATAATTAGCATTGCTATAAAGATAGTTAGGCTGACCGGCTCTAGAAATAAATTAGTGAATGCAATAATACTAATTGGAAAAAGGCACTGTATATATTTATTATTTGTTAGCCTTGGCATAAAAACTGCTAGCGCTAATAGAGGGGTAAAGTTTCCTGGAAGACCTATAAATCTACTTGCTACTAATAAAGATATTAGAAATATTGAATTCTTAATCATAGTCTTTCCTTGTTTAATTCTTATGTGATGATCTTTCATAGGATTATTATAATGTAGGTTTGGCGTAACCAATATGATTATAGGTCTACTCCCTTTCTTGCCATAATACCTTGGTTGTATGCGTGTTTTATTTCTTTAATTTCAGAAACTGTATCTGCCCACTTTTTTAACTTAGAGCCTCCAGCTCTTCCAGTTACAACCACAGACTGATTTTTTGGGCGGTCTTGCAAGGCTTTTATTACAGAGCTCTCGTGTAGATATTTAAAACTTAGCATGTAGGTCAGCTCATCTAATACAATCAAATGATAGCTAGGATCTTTTAACATTGCTTCAGCAATCAACCAGCTTTTTTTGGCAGCAGCTATATCCCCTTTTCGATCCTGACTATCCCATGTAAAACCAGTACTCATTTGATGGAAGTCTACGGAAGGACATTTTTCACGAATATAAATCTCCTCACCTGATAACTGTTCTCCTTTTAGAAACTGAATAACTCCTACCTTATAACCATACCCAAGAGCTCGAATCACCATACCAAAAGCAGATGTTGATTTACCTTTTCCATTTCCTGTCAGCAGTATGCCAACGCCACGATCAATGTCTGCGGCAGCAACAGAAGCGTCGATGTTCTTTTTCAGAGCCATCATTTTTTTTTGATGGATTTTTTGTTGTTTATCTTGTTCAACGCTCATAAATGCTCACTATATTTGATTTGCAACTATATCAGTAGGTCATAAGATCAAAGGATCTAGAGTTTATAGCGAATCCCAATATTCGCACTAAATCCAAGGGTTTGATAGCTGAAGACTTCCTCATAGCTCTCATCAAACAAATTATCAAATCGTATATATATGTCTAGGTTTTGAGTGGCTTTGTAATTAGCGCTTAGGTTGATGAGCGTGTAGTCTGCTAATTTTACGTTTTCAGGATAGACCACATCTATTTGAGAACCATTGTGCTGAGCATTAGTATTGATATGCAGAGTGTCCTTGACCTGCCAAGATAAATTTAAGCTTCCAGTGTGACGGGGGCGCCGAACCTCATCCACGTAGCGGTAGTTTCCATCAGACTCAACTGCATCGGTATAGGTATATGAAAAGTTTAAGGATACAGCATCGTTGAATTGATTTAGTGTGGTGAGCTCCATACCTTGTCGCTTGCTTAATCCCGCCCTATTCACCGAGGTATAGCGAAACGTAACTGGATCCACAAAATTACCATCAATTTCATTCTCTAATTCAGAGTTGAATAATGTGAAGGAGATGCTAGAGTGGCCTCCCAAAAACTGCTGATCAATGCCAAGTTCCCAGTTAGAGGACTGTTCGGGTTCTAGTGATGGGTTACCAATAAAGTTAGTATAAAAACCAAAGCGCTCGGTAAAAGTTGGGTTTTTAATTGCTGTTCCATAGGCGCTTCTCATGCGTAAACTGTCGTTGATTTGATAGATAGCCTCAATCCTTGAAGTGTTGCCAGTATTAAATTCAGAATTATCATCATAACGAGTGCTGGCGGCCACTGTGAGTTTGTCCGAGATATCAGCTCGGTACTCTAAAGCCATGCTATCAGTGTCGCGGCTTCTTTTTTGATTGGGATCATAGATACCAAAAATTCCATAATCGTTAATCACTCCTCGTTGTTGGAACTTCTCCTCCTCACGCTCGACCAAAAAAGACAGACGATGATTGAGCTCGCCCCAAAGCAAGGAGCTCACCAACCTTTGTTGATCTTTGTTTGAGTAAGTTGCTGTGCCTGGTATGTTGCCATTAAATTCAGCGTTCTCATTTGTTGACCTTGCTATTGATAGCTGATGCTGCCAGTGACCATCAAGAGATGAGTAGTCTGCTTTGAGTCGTTTAGTGCTGCTGAGGAATTTCGATAAATCATCTTGATCGTCGATCAAACTATCAAAATTAATGTCTGCGTCAAACTCATTTATCCCATCTGATTGGCGGGCTGCAAGAGTTAGGTTCAGTTGATTGCTAACCCTCCATCCAGATTTTAAGTTTAGATTGGTGTTCTCATAGCCATCTTTTTCAGAGCCTGAGCGAGAAATATTATCGCCGTCTGTTTGAAGGTCGCTTATCCCAAGGCGCAAATCAAAAGCTCCATCTTTAAGACCAATACTTATTCCATTATTTTGAGTGTTAAAGCTCCCTATCTCAGAAAAGATATTAGTACTTAAGGGTTGATCAGCGCTTCGGGTAATAATATTTACAACGCCGGCCATTGCATCGCTCCCTAGCATAGAGCTTTGGGGTCCACGAATAACTTCTATGCGCTCAATGTCGGATGCAACTAAATTGCCCCAGTTGAATTCATCGTTTTGCGATAGATTATTGACCTCTACTCCGTCAATCAATACAAGCAAATGATTGGCTTCTCCTCCCCGCACTCTAATTTGTGTTTGAGAGCCTTGAACGCCGCTTCGACTAACTGCCAGGCCTGCAACATCGCGCAGTAAATCACTGACACTTACGACCGCTCTATTTTTTATTTGATCGCTGCCAATAATAGTAATCGCATTAGCTGAGCGCTTGGAGGTAATAGGGAGCAAGGATGCGCTAACAAGAATATTTTCCATATCTGCATCTACTTGATGAGCGGCAGAAAAGCCAGAAATAATAGAGGCAATACACATCATTAAGGTCAAAAACTTATTCATGATAATGGGGCTCAGAGGCTGTAATAATTAAATTATTTATCAAGTTCAAATAATTGGCTAGTATCCTAAAACAGGAGCAAGCCAAATCTCGTTCTCATCTACGCTCTCGTCTCTTTCCTTGGAGTAAGCTTCAACCTGATCCTTATCCACTCTTCCTAATTGGAAGTAATGGGATTCTGGGTGAGAGAAATAGAAGCCACTAACACTTGCTGTTGGCCACATAGCTAAGGACTCTGTGAGACTAAGATCTATGTTCTTATCAACATCAAGGAGCTGCCAAATGGCTAATTTACCCCGATGGTCAGGGCAAGATGGATAGCCTGGAGCTGGTCGAATGCCTTGATATTTTTCGCTGATCAAAGCTTCATTGTCGAGCTCCTCTTTTTTTGCATAGCCCCAAAGCTCACATCGAACTTTTTTGTGAGCCCACTCAGCAAATGCTTCAGCAAAGCGATCAGCCAATGCCTTTAAAATAATTGCATTGTAATCATCTAGCCCTGCCTCAAAACGCTCAATATGCTCATCAATGCCATGTCCTGCAGTTACAGCAAAAGCACCAATATAATCATCTTTCTCATCAATAAAATCTGCCAGGGAGTTGGATGCTAGGTCTTCTCTGGATTTCTGCTGACGAAGGCAATGTAATAATAATTCCTCTGAGGAATCATCAGCTTCTATGGCAATAGCATCGCCAAGTGAGCGCGCAGGGAATAGCCCAATCACTCCTTTTGGCTTAAGCCATTTCTCATTCATTAATTGTTTGAGTATCAACTGGGTATCGTCCCAAAGTTTTCGAACTTCTGGGCCCTTAACCGGATCCGACAATAAATCAGGGAAGCGACCGCTAAACTCCCAGGCATTAAAATACGGCATCCAATCAATAAACTCATGAAGCTCTTCAAGGCTTGGAGAAAGCACAGTAATACCTGGCTTTAATGGAGCAGCTTCTTTCAGCCTCATATCTAGAGTTGCTTTGCGAGTTATGGCCTCAGGAAAAGGCCTTAAGGGTGTGGTTGCCCTTGAAGCATAAGCTTCACGCTTGTTAGTATGCGCTAATGCCAACTCTTCAGCATACGCATCGCGCTCAGTCATGAGTCGCTTTGCAACACGAACAGATCTAGAGGCATCTTTTACATACACCACTGTTCCTGAGTAAGCAGGATCAATTTTAACGGATGTGTGAGCCGGGCTGGTTGTGGCTCCACCTATGAGCAAAGGTCGAGTATCGCCTCTGCGCTCCATTTCTTTTGCAACACTAACCATTTCATCGAGTGACGGGGTAATTAAACCTGACAAGCCTATAAAATCACAGTTTTCTTTATCTGCAACTTCTAATATTTTCTCCTTCGGCACCATGACCCCCAGATCAATCACCTCAAAGTTATTGCACTGCAAAACAACGCCAACAATATTTTTACCGATGTCATGAACATCTCCTTTAACAGTTGCGAGGACAATTTTGCCATCTGACTGCATTTTTCCGCCACCTTTTTCCTTTTCAATGAAAGGCACAAGATAGGCTACTGCTTTTTTCATGACTCGCGCAGATTTAATAACCTGGGGCAAAAACATTTTGCCGGCTCCAAATAAATCTCCCACGTGATTCATGCCATCCATTAAAGGGCCTTCAATCACATCTAAGGGTTTCTCTGCTAACTGCCTAGATTCTTCAACATCTTCTACAACAAAAGTATCAACGCCTGTGACCAATGAGTGTTTTAGTCTTTCATTAATGGGAAGGCCTCGCCAATCCTGATCAATGCTTCTGACTGAGGCGCTGTTGGTGTCTGCATATTTTGGGGCAAGGTTCAATAATGCTTCTGTAGCCTCTGGGTTACGATTAAGAATCACGTCCTCCACAACCTCTCGCAGTTCATCAGGCAATTCATCATATATGGCCAATTGCCCAGCATTAACAATGGCCATGGTCAGACCATTTTTAATGGCGTGAAAAAGGAAAACTGAATGCATGGCTTCGCGAAGAACGTTGTTGCCGCGAAAGCTAAATGACACGTTAGATAAGCCTCCAGATAGGGATACTCCAGGGCAGAGTTTTTTTATCTCAGCGCAAGACTGAATAAAAGAGAGTCCGTATATATTGTGTTCTTCAATCCCTGTGGCAACGGCAAAAATATTTGGATCAAAAATAATATCATGGGGATCTAAGCCGACTGTTTCGGTTAATAGGTCGTAAGCTCGCTTACAAATGTCTACTTTTCTTTTCAGGGTATCTGCTTGCCCCTCCTCATCGAAAGCCATTACGACAACAGCCGCACCATAGCGTTTGACTAATTTTGCTTGCTGAATAAATGCTTCCTCCCCTTCTTTCATTGAGATGGAATTAACGATAGATTTGCCTTGCACGCACTTAAGACCAGCTTCAATAATTGACCATTTACTTGAATCTATCATGAGAGGAACTTTTGAAATATCAGGCTCACCGGCTATTAGATTTAAGAACCGAACCATGGCTGATTCTGAGTCCAACATTCCCTCGTCCATATTTATGTCGATAATCTCAGCTCCATTTTCTACCTGTTGTCGAGCTACCTGAAGCGCGGCATCATAATCCCCAGCTTCAATCAATCGTCTAAAAACAGCAGAGCCTGTCACATTGGTGCGCTCTCCAATATTAATAAACAAAGTATCAGAGTTGATTTCTAGAGGCTCTAGACCGCTAAGAAGCATTGATCTAGGTGATGGAGGAATCACCCTAGGAGTTAAATTTGTTACTATTTCTTTTATTAGCTTAATATGCAGTGGCGTAGTTCCGCAGCAACCACCAACAATATTAAAGAGCCCTTCTTCACCAAACTGTTTAATAATTTCTGCCATTTCAGAAGCAGATTGATCATACTCGCCAAATTGATTTGGCATGCCAGCATTAGGGTGAACACTTACATAGCAATCAGCAATTTGTGAAATTCTTTGTAAAAATGGGCGAAGTTCAGCAGCCCCTAATGCACAATTTAATCCTACGGAGATTGGTTTGGCATGCCGGACAGAATTCCAAAATGCTTTTGTTGTTTGCCCAGATAAGGTTCGGCCAGATGCATCGGTAATAGTCCCAGAAATCATAATTGGGATATCAATATTGCGGTTTTCAGCTACACAGTCAATTGCAAATAATGCTGCTTTTGCATTAAGAGTATCAAATATAGTTTCAACCAGAATTAAATCAGCACCGCCATCTAGAAGTGCCATTACAGCTATAGTATAGGTGTCAACGAGTTGGTCAAAAGAAATATTTCTATATGCGGGATCTTCAACATCTGGGCTAAGAGAGCAAGTCCTGCTGCTTGGCCCCAAGACACCCGCTATAAAAATGTCTTGTTCATCAGTTTTTTTCTGAAAATCAATAGCTTCTTTGACAATCTGAGCTGCGGCAAAGTTTAATTCATATACTAAATCCTCCATGCCATAATCCGACATAGACGGGGCATTAGAATTAAAAGTGTTCGTCCCAATAATATTTGCGCCAGCTTCAATAAATTGTTTATGAATATTTGAAATAATATCTGGCTGTGTAAGGGTTAAGAGATCATTATTGCCTTTAAGATCACTCGGCCAGTCAGCAAATCGCTTGCCCCTATAATCTTTTTCTTGCAAATCGTGACCTTGAATCATGGTTCCCATTGCCCCATCCAAAAGAAGAATTTGATTTTTTAATAGATGTGTAATTCTATTTCTAACCAATGGCCTGTTGCTTTCTTTCATGAGAGATTTATTCGAGAAAGTATTTTTTGTAATAACTCAGATTGATTTAAGGCATAAAAATGAAAACTATTAATGCCCATCGATTGAAGATCTTCAATCTGCTTAATGCATATTTTGATAGATGCCTCTTCATTTTTTTGGACGTCATCTGAAAACTGACTAATAATTTCAGAAGGAATGTTAGTGCCACATCTTTTGGCCATATTGCATAGGCTAGTAATGTTATAAATAGGCATAATGCCGGCTATAAGCTCGCTATCAATATTGTGATGTTTCATCGCTGTGATGAGTCTTTGGTAGTCATGTGGAGAGAAGCAAAACTGCGAAATAGATTGTTTTGCTCCAGCAAGAGTTTTGTTCTTCAATAGATTTAGATCAAAATTAAAGCCTGACGATTCAGGATGCGGTTCAGGATAAGCAGAAACTATGACTTCCATACCGCTGTTTATTAAAGATTCTACAAATTCTGAGGTGCTCGCAAACCCTTCTTTGTGAGCTAAAAAATTACCTTCGGCAACATCTCCTCTGAGGGCAACAATCTTAGTAATGCCTAACTCTTTAAATTCATCGATAATTAGATCTAATTGATTCTTTGTTTTTCCAACCAGTGTGAGGTGAGCTACTATATCTATATTGTGGCTTTCTTTAAAAGCTTTAATTAAGCCTATACTATTTTTTTGAGAGCTCCCCAGGGCTCCATAGGTAATAGATATAAATCTTGGCCCAAAAATACTCAGACGAGCATACTCCTCAACAACTTTTTTAAAATTCATATCCTTAGGCGGATAAAATTCATATGAAATTTTCATTTTCAAAAACCTACGATTGGGTATCTTGCTTAGCAGTTTAAGTATGCAAGCAAGAGAAATCACTTTTTGTATATTATATACGCATATAATAATAATTATAGACTGGCATTGAAATTAGTCGTTGTTCTTTTATCTGAACTCAATAGTTGCTAGTATCTACTTTATTCCCACTCAATAGTTACTAATGGCTTACTAGAAATATCATATCTCATCCAAAATATTCCCTTCACTCTGAGTAAAGGTTTTTTATTGGTTGGCCATTTTGAATATTCCTAATATTTTGAAAAAATAATTCGAATGCTCTTATTAGGGATTTTAGTGAGTGAGCTGAATCATGAGCTGATATAAAGCAATTCTTAGCCGTCCAAAGCGAAGAGGTATTCTCAAGGGGCTCATTTTTTGTTGTATCCAATGCAGCCGCAGAAATTTCTTCACTATTCAATGCGTCTGCAAGGTCTGGCTCATTAATTGCAGTACCTCTACCTACATTAATTAACATGGCTGAGTTATTAAGTTTTTTTAGAACGTCTGCATTGATGACGTCTCTAGTTTGAGCGCTATCGGGTAAAGCGAGCACCAAGTAATCAGTTAAAGGGAGTAATTCCTCAAACCGATCTAATCCCAGAACCTCGTCAGCATATTCATCATCTACTGGATTACGCTTGATCCCAGTTACCCTCATACCAAAAGCTTTGCCTAACTTAGCAACTTGTTTGCCAATGCCTCCATAGCCCAAAATCACCAAGGTTTTATCTGTAAGCTCACCATCCCCAGCTATTGGGGCCCAGTTCTTAGATTGTTGAAACTCAATATGCTGATCTATTCTCTTGTTCCACCTTAATATTTGCGAAAAAACGTAATGAGCAATTGGAATTGCATAAACACTGCTTGCATTAGCAATTTGAATATTTTCTATTTTTAAAACAGCTTGAAGTATTGGGGAATCCATTCCAGCAAATCCACTTTGAATAAATTTCATTCGCTTAGATAAGATCAACAAAGCATCGTGAATTTCTGGGTGATCCCTAGCTGCAAATAAAAATTGATAGCACATAAATAAAGCATCTGATTCAGGAACAGTTTCCCACGCTGGATCCCTTGGATTCAGAGGGTTTAATGCAATAATTTCCATTGAGGGATCAAAGGCAAGTAGCTCAGATCTGTATAACTTATTGTTATCTTCAGATATGACGATTCTCATGACATATCCTTTAATACATATTTCATCACTTTCCCGGCAGCATTTGTAGGCAAATCTTGCGTAAACTCTATTTCTCTGGGGACTTTGTAGTTTGCCATATTGTCTTTGCACCACTTCATAAGAGTATCAACATCCAAATTTTGATTAGGCTTTAAGACGATAAAAGCTTTGGCAACTTCTCCCATGCGATCGTCTTCAATACCGATGACCGCTGCTTGAGTGATTGCAGGATGATCACAAAGGATATTTTCTATCTCAGCTGGATATGCATTGAAGCCACCCACAATAAACATATCTTTGCTCCTATCAGTAATCTTGATATAGCCACGCTCATCCAGAATGCCAATGTCACCTGTGTGCAGCCATCCTGATTCATCTATAGCCTCTTTGGTGGCCTCTGGGTTATTGAAATAGCCACTGGTAACGTTATAGCCTCTAACAAGAATTTCTCCAGGATCGCCAGCTGAGACTGGATTTCCATCAGCATCAACACATTTCACCTCAACACCATCAATCGCACAGCCAGAAGTAGTGGCAATGGTTTCATAATCATCCTTAGGCGTACACATGGTCACAACACCTGTGCTTTCTGTAAGTCCATAGGCGGTAATCACTGTCTCAAAACCAAGCTGCTCTTTCATATCTTTTATTAATTGAACAGGGATAGAGGCTGCGCCAGTGACTCCGAGACGTAAAGAAGAAATATCAACTTTTGAAAGATTCTCGCTTGCCAGAATAGATTGATAGAGCGTTGGGGGTCCCGGTAGCATAGATATCTTTTTTTCGTGAATCATTTCAATAATTTTTTCTGCATCAAAAACTGCGCATGGATAAGCAGTTGCACCCTTCATAATAGAAGCTAGCCAACCAGCCTTGTACCCAAAGGTATGAAAAAAAGGGTTTACTATTAAGTACTTATCATCTTGATTAAGTCCTACGTAGGTAGACCAGTAATCAAATACTCTAATATTTTGGCCATGAGTAGAAATAACACCTTTAGGCTTTCCGGTGGTTCCAGAAGTAAAGATGATGTCTGCAATATCACCCTCTTCAACAAGTGGAAGATCGATAGCCAACCCAGAAACCATTAAAGATTTTAAATTAGAGGCATTGGGAGATTCAGTCTCATCTAATGCAATCTGTTTTTGAAGATGCGGCAATGCTTCCTCTGACAAAAGATCAAAATAATCTACACCAAGAAAATCATTAACACTAAAAAGAATTTTTGCCTCAGAGTTATTGAGAATGTAAGCAGCCTCTTTGCCCTTCATGCGAGTATTGATTGGCACAATTACTGCTCCTGCTTTATGGGTGGCAATTGTTGCTAAAACCCATTCATTCATGTTGGGAGCCCAGATTGCAATTCTATCCCCTTTATCTACACCAATATTGATCAAATTTTTGGCTATCTCGGTTGATTGGTCCTCTAACTCGGCATAAGTAATGTTTTGTTGCTCTGTTACCAAGGCATATTTGTCTCCATACTCATGTGCCTGCAATTTAATTAATTCTGGAATGGTAAGTTTTGATAATGTATTCAATCTAATATCCTTGCCCATCGATAGTCATATTTATAATATCTTAAACCAATAGATGATTCCGAGAACCTTACCCCTGGCAATGAAGAAATATCTTCATAGAGAACTTTGGAGAGCTTGGTAACGTCTTCGGCAAGAATGAAAACCATAAGATCATGTCGCCCAATTAAGGTTGAAACAAACCTAACTTCTTTCATTTTAGATAAAGCTTTTGCTACAGAGTCTTTTGAACGCGTTTCAACATCCAAGCCAACAAATGCTACAGAAGGATTTTCC
>JGI20157J14317_10003220_pt1 | contig 13182 bp, 10 predicted proteins | sample COG_07_FD_14317 | JGI IMG/M metagenome (IMG submission 14317)
TCCTACCGGCAGACGTAGAAACAATTGATATTTTGGTTGAAAGAGCATTGAGAAAAAAAGCCACCATTGTTGGTTTTGGAACAAAAGCAGACGCATATAGATTGATAGCCTTGGAAGCTCATAAAGATGTGACCGTAATTCAGGCACAATTTCGTGGAGCTCCAGCTGTTTTGAAATTGAATGCGATAGGTCGTCATTTTGCTATGAACGCCTTGGGAGTACTTGCAGCAGTTGAGGCTTTAACTGGTGACCCGGGCCGTGCCGCAGTAGATCTATTTAGATGGAAACCATCGGCGGGTAGAGGTCGCCGAGAACTGATCTCACTTGACCCTGACAAAAGCTTTCAGGAATTTGAGTTGATTGATGATGCCTATAATGCAAATCCTGCATCAATGGTTGCCGCTTTTGAATCGTTAGCGTCTATGCAGCCAGCTGTGGTCGGAACTGCAGGCCGTAAATCACGTAAAATTGCAATTCTAGGGGACATGCTCGAATTGGGCGTTAACGAACTTACGTATCATAGCTCCTTAGCTAAAAATTTACATTTATGTAGTTTAGATGTTGTGCATTGCGTTGGGACACGGATGCGGTCGTGTTACGACGGTTTGCCAGTAGAAATACGAGGTGACTGGGTAGAAACGGCAGAAGAATTTAAAAGTAAATTACAAACAATGATTATGCCAGGTGATATGGTTTTGGTGAAAGGATCCTTAGGGAGTAACGTTTCAACAATTGTTGACCCGATCCGTAAATTAGGGCAACGCTGACATCTTTGGATGTGAAAGGACAAAAATGCTTTATTGGTTAACACTTCTTTCAGATGGTGGTGATTTTTTTAATCTTTTCCGTTATATAACCTTTCGAGCAGGCGGTGCATTTCTTACTTCTCTGATTTTTGGGTTCGTATTTGGTAGGCCATTAATCAATTTACTGAAGCGCCGGCAGAGCCACGGTCAACCCATCCGTGAGGATGGACCAGAAAGTCATTTTTCTAAAGCAGGTACTCCGACAATGGGTGGTGCACTTATTTTAGGAGCGTTACTGGTTTCCACCCTTCTTTGGGCCCGGCTGGACAATATGTACATATGGGTTGTGCTTTTCGTAACAGTAGGCTTTGGTGCGATCGGTTTTGCGGATGATTACTCAAAGGTTAGCAAGCAGAATGTTGCAGGTATTTCGGGAAGAATACGTCTAGGACTGGGATTTTTGATTGCACTAGTGGCTGCGCTCGCTGCAGCAAAGTTACATCCGGAAGGCCTAAGCGAGCAAGTGGCAATGCCAATCTTAAAAAATACCTTAGTACCTTTTGGGTTACTTTTTTTTCCATTTGCGATGATTGTTATTGTTGGAACCGCGAATGCGGTAAATTTGACAGATGGACTGGACGGCTTGGCCATCATGCCTGTCATGATTGCTGCCGCAGCCCTGGGTGTTTTGGCTTATGCCGTTGGAAGAGTCGATTTCACCCAATACCTTGATGTACATTATGTTCCAGGAACTGGAGAGTTATTTGTGTTTTGTATGGCGCTTATTGGGGGTGGACTGGGATTTTTATGGTACAATGCTCCCCCAGCCGCAATTTTTATGGGAGACACTGGAAGTCTTGCTTTAGGTGGAGCCTTGGGCGCAATTGCAGTTCTAACGAAACATGAGATTGTCTGGTTAATCATTGGTGGCGTATTCGTAGCTGAAGCTTTAAGCGTAATCATTCAAGTTTTTTGGTTCAAGCGTACGGGCAAGCGTGTTTTTTTAATGGCACCAATTCATCACCATTTTGAGAAGAAAGGCTATCCTGAAAGTCAGATTGTCATAAGGTTTTGGATCGTCGCCCTGGTATTAGCGATGATCGGCTTAGCGACTCTTAAGGTTAGATAAATCGAATTTTATCATCAGGTCCAGATTCTTTGTTGGGCCCCATTTTTTTGGAGTAATTAGTCATGATACCAGTTCAAGGAGTTAAAGGCCTAACTGTCCTAATTTTGGGGATGGCGCGCTCTGGATTGGTTGCGGCGAAAGCTTCATTTGCCGGTGGCGCAAAAGTCTTATGCTGGGATGATGATGAAGACGGTCGCGACCGTGCTCTAGAAAATGGGTTTAAATGTATGGATCCAATGAGAGGTGGCCTTGAGGGCATTGATCTTTTGATAACTTCACCTGGTATTCCACATTTGTATCCAGAGCCGCATGTAGCAATTGCAGAAGCAATTCGTTTAGGTATTCCGATTGATAATGATATTGGTTTGTTCTTTCGCTCGTTTGCAACAAATAATTGGCAAGATTTTGACAAAACACCAAAAATTATTGCTGTGACAGGATCTAACGGAAAATCCACTACGAGTGCCTTAATACATCACTTACTTAAGGTGGCCGGTAAAGAAAGCCAAATTGGAGGCAATATTGGTCGGGGTGCCCTTGATTTGGAGCCTGCAGAAGATGGGGGATTGGTTGTTTTGGAGCTATCCTCTTATCAAACTGAGCTAGCTCGAAGTCTAACGCCTGATATCGCTGTATTTACTAACTTGTCACAGGATCACCTTGACCGCCATTCCGGTTATGGTGGGTATTTTGCGGCTAAACGGAGGTTGTTTGCCGAAGGTAGTCCTGATTATGCTATAATCGGGGTTGATGAGGTTGAGGGACAGTATTTGGCCTCCCAATTCGCAGACACTGTTAATGATGAACGTGTTATACGGGTAGCTTCTAGACAAAAACTTAAGGGGAATGGATGGCAAGTTACCTCGAAAAAAGGATTTTTATCTGAAAGGCGTAAAGGGCGGCAGGTTGCATCTATTGATCTGCGCAATGTTCAGAGTTTAGCGGGCGAACATAACCATCAAAATGCCTGTTCGGCCTACGCTGTTTTACGCAGTTTGAATGTGTCCCCACGCATTATAGAAGAGGGGCTCGGTAGTTTTTTGGGCCTCGCTCATCGTGGCCAGTTAGTACGGGAAATAAACGGTGTTCAGTTTGTAAATGACAGTAAAGCGACGAATGTGGATGCGACGGCTAAGGCGCTTGGGACCTTTAAGAATATAAGGTGGATTTGTGGTGGACTGCAGAAAGAGGGCGATTTTCTTGCTTTGAAAAGTAAAATGCAGACAGTGATAAAAGCCTATGTAATTGGCCGGGATGCAAAAAAGTTTGCACTTCAATTAGAGGTTGAAAGTGAGATTTGTACGACAATGGCCGCCGCCGTAAATGCAGCCTTCTCTGAAAGTGTTGATGGCGATATTATTTTGCTCGCACCTGCGGCCGCTAGTTTTGATCAATATGATAATTTTGAGGCACGCGGCGATGATTTTATAGCACAAGTTAGTGCCTTAACTGCGACTTTAGCCTTAAAGTGAGTTGCGAATTGATTGTCCGGCGACCCAACCTGATGACCAAGCCCATTGAAAGTTATAACCGCCTAACCAGCCGGTGACATCAACACATTCACCAATAAAATAAAGACCCTTTTGATTTTTGGCCATCATTGTTTTAGATAATAGTTCATCGGTATCAACACCTCCCACCATAACTTCAGCGGTACGGTAACCTTCAGTACCAGAGGGCATGAGCTGCCAATCGCTGAGACGTGTACAAAGTTTAGCCAGCTGCTTGGTATCTAAATCCGCAATTCGCTCAGGTAATTCTAGATCTTTTATTAACTTGGGTACTAGTCGTGCCGGTAAAAGGCGCGTTAAAATACCATAGGGTGATTTCCGTCCTTCGCTATTTTTGGCCAATTTTAATATCGTTTCCAGTGTTAATTTGTCTAGCAAAGATACGGTAATGTTTTGACCAGATTTCCAGTAGCTGGAGGCCTGTAACGATGCGGGCCCCGATAGACCCCGGTGGGTAAAAAGAATTGCTTCATTAAAAGTTGCATTAGTTGTGTACACCTTGGCAGGTACTGCCACGCCGCTAATATCTTTGAAATCTTCTTGTTGTTGCCCGCTAAATGTAAACGGTACTAGACCAGCATGCGTCTCTGTAACCCTTAACCCAAATTGTTGTGCCAAACGCAGGCCAAAATCAGTTGCACCCATTTTTGGAATTGGTTTGCCACCACAAGCCACCACCAAATTATGCGTTGTTAGTGTTGTTTGACCGTCAGGGGAATTTAAATTGAGCCGATATCCATGTTGGATGGCTTCTACATTTTGGATAGAAGTATTCAGCAAAATCTTCCCGCCTGCATTATCTATAGCTATTTTCAGCATTGAAATAATTTCCTTTGCTGAGATGTCACAAAACAACTGGCCGAGAGTTTTTTCGTGGTATGCAATACCGCTTTTAGCTACCCAATCAATAAAATCCCATTGCGAGTAACGGGCCAGAGCCGATTTTACAAAATGTGGGTTTTGGCTTATAAAATTTTCAGGGGAAGTATAAAGGTTGGTGAAATTGCACCGTCCGCCGCCACTTATCCTGATCTTTTCGCCAGCAGCTTTGGCATGCTCAATTACCAAGCAATTTCCGGGAGCTTGAGCGGCGCACATCATACCTGCTGCTCCGGCACCTATTACTATTGTATCAAAATCCATGGATGCTGATTTGCCTATTATACATTATATAGCAAGAGAATTGGCACTAGAAAAATTTTTCACACTAAGCTAGTGTAGTTTCATAGACCTCAAAAAATGGGGCGCAGTACAGGCGATTAATATATGACAGATATGGTGCATGGGCCAGTACCGGTGGAGGTGCGTGATCCAATACTCCCTAGATGGTGGCGAACTGTTGACCGCTGGACGATGGCGAGTGTCTTATTTTTATTTATCTTTGGTATGATTTTAGCATTGGCTGCGTCACCACCATTAGCACAACGAAATGGTCTTCCAGGCTTCCATTATGTAGAAAGACAGGCCGTTTTTGGTGGTCTGGCTCTGATGGCGATGACTATAACGTCGATGTTACCACCACTTACGATAAGACGTTTGGCGACCATAGCGTTTGGTGTCACATTTGTCTCTTTGGTTTTTTTACCAATTTTTGGAACTGACTTTGGAAAAGGAGCTACCCGCTGGTACTCTCTTGGGTTTGCTTCCGTGCAACCCTCAGAATTTATAAAACCCACTTTTGTTGTTTTTTCAGCCTGGTTAATATCAGTCTCTTTTGAAATAAATGGACCACCCGGCCGTTTAATCTCTTTTGCTATATCGGTGGTGATTGCTATATTTTTGATACTCCAGCCTGACTTTGGTCAAGCCAGTTTAATTATGTTCGCCTGGGGAGTTATGTATTTCTGTGCGGGTGCTCCATTTTTATTAATTATATCGATGGCTGGGATTACTGTTTTAGTTGGTTTTTTTGCGTATCAATATAGTGAACATTTTGCTCGACGTATTGATGGCTACTTATCAGCTGACGTAGATCCAACTACCCAATTGGGATATGCAGCTAATGCAATTAGAGAGGGTGGTTTATTTGGAGTGGGTGCAGGTGAGGGGGCAGTCAAGTGGTCATTACCTGATGCTCACACTGACTTTATTATAGCAGTGGCGGCGGAGGAGTATGGAGTATTGATGGTGCTAGTAATTTTGGGTCTTTTTGCGTGTATTGTTCTGCGCACTTTGGGGCGTCTCTTACAAGAGAGGGACTTATTTATTCGGCTGGCTGGTACAGGGCTTATTACCATTTTTGGCTTTCAGGCAATGATTAATATGGGTGTGGCAGTAAGACTATTGCCCGCTAAGGGAATGACGTTGCCATTCGTCAGCTATGGTGGATCATCTTTGATTGCAGGTGGCATCGCTCTGGGAATGATCTTAGCTTTTACGCGCAGCCGACCTCAGGGCGCGCTAGGTGCTGCAATGCGTGGGTATTAGTCTATGAATGACGCCCCTCTTTTAGTATTGGCCGCCGGTGGAACTGGTGGTCACATGTTTCCAGCGCAGGCAGTGGCTGAAATGATGCTTTCACGAGGCTGGCAAGTTGTTTTGTCTACTGATGCTCGAGGCTCTCGATATTCTGGGGGCTTTCCAGATGAAGTTATTGTAGAAGTAGTTGCAAGTGGTACCTTTGCCAAGTCTGGATTGGTAAACAAATTTTTTGTTCCTTTTCATATTCTTAGAGGTATTTTATCTGCGTTTGGTGCAATGCGNCGAAGGCGTCCAAATGTTGTCGTTGGCTTTGGAGGNTATCCAGCTATTCCGGCAATGGCCTCNGCCATAGCTTTGGGCATTCCCTGCATGCTACATGAACAAAACGGTNTCTTGGGAAAAGTAAATAGGTTGTTTNTTTCGCATGCCAATAAAGTTGTATGTGGAACTAGTCCAACGGGATTTCCANAAAACGTTAAAGTGCACTATCTGGGTAATCCAGTGCGNCAAGCNGTTCTAAGTAAACATGGGTCATGCTATATTCAACCAGGTGATTATCCAATGGATCTCCTGGTCATTGGTGGCTCGCAAGGTGCTAAAATTCTTTCGGATATTGTTCCAAAATCGGTGTCGTTACTTTCAGAAAAATTGCGCAAAAACTTGCGAATAAGTCAGCAAGCTCGCGCGGAAGATTGCATACGTGTTTCTGAGGCCTATGCAGAAATGGGTATTCGAGCAGATATAAAGCCTTTTTTTCAGGACATTTCTGAACGAATTAACCAAGCACAACTTGTGATAAGTCGTTCGGGTGCTTCATCTGTAGCTGATATATCCATAATTGGCCGCCCTTCTATTTTAGTGCCTCTTGCGGCTGCAATCCGCGACGAGCAAACTGCCAACGCTCGAGAGCTAGTAGATTCAGGTGCGGCTATCTTACTGCCAGAGGATCAATTTACTCCGGAGAAGGTCGCTGATCAGATTCAAACTATATTTGATGACGGTAACAGGGCCCAAAATATGGCCAATGCTGCCCTTGCCTGCGCAAAGCCAACTGCGACAGTTGATATTTCCAACATGATCCAGGATTTTGCTAGGGATATTTAATTTGAAAAAAGTAACAAAATTACCTGGTGATGTTGGTACGATACATTTTGTTGGTATCGGTGGAATTGGCATGTCTGGGATTGCAGAAATTTTGCTTGACCAGGGCTATATTATCCAAGGTTCTGATCTAAAAAGTTCCAAAATTACTGAGAGATTAAAAAAGCTGGGTGCGGTGATTTATTTAGGTCAAGCCAAAGAAAATTTAGATGGTGCTGAAGTTGTTGTCGTCTCAACGGCTATTAAGTTAGGAAACCTTGAGCTTGATGAGGCGCGAAGAAGAGGTTTGCCAGTTGTGCGCCGAGCGGAAATGCTGGCGGAGTTGATGAGGTTAAAATCTAATATTGCCGTCGCGGGCACTCATGGAAAAACTACAACCACAACTATGGTTTCCACCTTGTTGTATGCGGGAGGCTTTGACCCAACTGTTATTAATGGAGGAATTATTCACGCTTTTGACTCTAATGCGCGGGCAGGAAAGGGTGAATGGATGGTAGTTGAAGCAGACGAAAGTGATGGAACTTTTAATCGCCTACCAGCTACGATAGCTATTATTACAAATATTGATCCTGAGCATATGGAGCATTGGGGTGACTTCAATAAATTACGTCAGGGCTTCTTTGATTTTGTACACAATATCCCATTCTACGGACTAGCTGTCTGTAACACTGACCACTTTGAGGTTCAGGCTTTAGTTGGTCGTATAACAGATCGACGAGTCATGACATATGGTTTCAATGCTCAGGCAGATGTTCGTGCGATTAACTTAACGTATACTGAGGGTATATCGCATTTCGATATTGCGCTGTGGGATGGAAGAATTATTTCAAAGTGTTGTTTGCCAATGCCAGGTGAGCACAATGTTTCCAATGCTATTGCGTCTGTCGGTGTGGCGCTTCATCTCGGGATGAGTAGTGAAGAAATACGGTTTGGATTACAGAGTTTTAAAGGAGTAAACCGTAGATTTACAAAGGTTGCTGTAATTAATGGAATAACGATAATTGATGATTATGCTCATCATCCCGTTGAAATTCTAGCAACTTTAAAGGCAGCTCGACAGAGCCATAAAGGGCGAATTCTAGCGATCCATCAACCACACAGGTATACTAGGTTGGATAATTTGTTTGAGGAGTTTTGTACCTGCTTTCATGATGCTGATGTTGTTGGGATTACAGATGTTTTCGCTGCGGGTGAGATGCCTATTAAAGGTGCGGGCCGAGAGGATTTAGTTTCAGGCTTGGTTAGACATGGGCATCGGCATACGGTTTCAGTAGAAAATGAGGAAGCGCTGGCTGAATTTTTTTCGTCCCAATGTCGGTCTGGTGATATGCTGGTTTGCTTGGGTGCTGGTTCGATCTCAACTTGGGCGCATAAGCTCGCAAGCGATGTTGTTTAATTTATCCATGTTACCAGCCTAATACTGGGTCTGATATAAACAAATTATAAAGGTTGACGGTGGTGCGATTTCACACAAATAAATTTGACAAAAATATGTAATTCTGGTTGAAAATATTTGATAGTAAATTTAAAAAACTGCAACTTTTTTTGATAAGTTTAGCAAAATAGAGATTAAATTTTTATAAAGGAAATTAATTTTCGTTTGTCTGCTGTTAATTATGATTTAGGTTGGATCACTCTTTCGCTTTTAACTCTTGATCCAGTCTAAACAACAAAATTAATCTTAAGGTTATACCTTTATGGAAATCCCAAAGCCGAGAGGCCGCCTTTTGCCAAATCGGAATTTAGCAGAATTTACCTGGCTACGTGTCGGTGGCCCCGCTGACTACATTTTTCAACCAGCAGATACAGAAGATTTGGAAATTTTTTAAATGGTTTGCCCTCCCCGATACCAATTCTTCCAATTGGTGTAGGCTCAAATATGATAGTACGAGACGGAGGCATCCGCGCGATAGTTGTGCGGTTAGGCAGGGGTTTCAACAGTATAGAATTTGAAGGTAACCTCGTGCATTGTGGTGCTTCTGCCTTAGACAGTCACATTGCACGAAGGGCAGCAGATAAAGGGCTTGATTTAACTTTTTTGAGAACAATACCTGGTACAATCGGCGGGGCTCTAAAGATGAATGCTGGATGCTATGGGTCCTATTTTTCTGATATTTTTGTTTCTGCAAATGGTGTTAGTCGTGATGGAAAAAAAATAAAACTTACTAATAAAAATCTAAAATTTAGTTACCGTGAATCAGATTTAATACAGGAGGCGGTTGTTACAGACGTGACTTTGCGATGCCTTGGACGTGAAGCCCCCCAAAACTTGCATAAACGAATGGAAGAGCAGTTAGTAAAGCGTGATGAAACCCAACCAACAAAAGAGCGAACGGCTGGCAGCACTTTTAGAAATCCAGCGGGTTTCAGTTCCACTGGTATGTCCGCTGACACGCATGAACTAAAAGCGTGGAAGCTTATCGATGATGCGGGTTGCCGTGGTCAAACGTTGGGTGGTGCGCAAATGTCTCTAAAACATCCAAACTTTCTCATCAATAATGGGTCAGCTTCGGCACATGATTTAGAGGCCTTGGGCGAATTAGTGCGAAAAAAGGTTTACGATAACTGTGGTTTGACGTTAGAGTGGGAAGTAATGAGGGTCGGAGAACCCAACAAAGAGTAAAAACGATTTAAAATCGTGAGAACAAGAGCCCTAAAGAGGGCCAAATATTGAAGCGAGAACAGTGGGCATGTCGAGCAGGGCTCCCAAGACTGTGGTAATATTGAAGGGTGGACTGAGCGCAGAGCGCAGTGTTTCTCTCTCTACGGGCCAAGAATGTGCCACCGCTTTGCGGCAGGCAGGCTATAATGTTGTCGAAATTGATGCTGATGTTAATCTTGAAAAACATTTGCGAACAGTAAACCCAGATGTTGTTTTCAATGCTTTGCATGGGCGATGGGGTGAAGATGGCTGTGTTCAGGGAATGCTTGAGTGGCTTGGCTTAGCTTACACTCATTCGGGCATTCTAGCTTCTGCTCTCGCGATGAATAAGGAGAAGTCTAAAGATACTTTTCGAAGAATTGGCCTACCGGTAGCAGAGAGCTTTCTAGTTGCGCGCAATTCTCTAGCGGAAAAGCATCCTATGGCTACTCCGTATGTGATTAAGCCCAATAATGAGGGCTCATCTGTGGGGGTTTATTTTGTTTCAGACAACGAAAAGAAACCGCCAGAACTGTCTGATGATATGCCGGAAAGGGTTATGATAGAGGCTTTTGTACCAGGCAGAGAGCTGACTACTACGGTGGTTGGTGAACGAGCATTGACCGTAACGGATATTATAACAGATGATTGGTACGACTTTCATGCAAAGTATTCGGATGGTGGTTCAAAGCATGTAGTACCTGCCAAACTTCCAGATATAATTTTTGAAGCCTGTCTTGATTATGCACTCAAAGCCCATCAAGTTTTGGGGTGTCGGGGCATATCTCGTACTGACTTTCGTTGGGATGAAGAAAAAGGCTTAGCCGGGCTTATATTGCTTGAAACCAATACTCAGCCTGGCATGACCCGCACCTCACTTTCTCCAGAACAGGCTGTTGCCAGTGGAATGCCGTTTGTGGAACTTTGTAAGTTTTTGGTTGAGGATGCTTCATGCAATCGCTGAAATTCAATTTCAAAAGGTTCTCTGGCAATTCAATAATCCAAAATGGATCAGTCTCAGTGGACCCTGCGCCTTCATTAATTAGTTATCGTTTTCAGCGGCTTTGGTTGACGCCATTATTTCGAGTTTTAATACGTATTGGCCTTCCTATTTCCTTTATATTTTTGTTTGTGGTTATGTTTTTATCTAAAGCTGAAAATTTAGATTATATACGGAGTGTGGTTAAAGACGCACATGTTTCTGTACAAAATCAGTCAGAATACCAGTTACATACTCTTAGTATAGACGGTGCTTCTACTCTTCTTGAGCAGGGGTGCTTCTACTCTTCTTGAGCAGGACATTCAGACAAAATTTGGTAGTTTATTTCCAGTCAGTACCTTTGAACTTAATCTNGATGAAATGCGGTTATGGATTGAAAATATTCCATCAGTAGATCGNGCGGTGGTAATGGTCTCCANTGGAGGACTTCTGTCAATAAAAATAATGGAAATGCCCGCCGCGTTTGTTTGGCGTGATGTGGATGGATTGAAGTTAGTGTCGGGTAGTGGTGATATATTGCGCAATATTGCGCATCGAGCTGATTTTGGTCATCTACCTTTAATCGCCGGTGAGGGTGCTGTAGATGTCTTGGAAGAAGTACGATCCATAATAAGTCATGCTGATCCCATCGCGGAGCGCCTGCGAGGTTTCGTGAGAGTGGGTCAACGGCGTTGGAATTTAGTTTTGCTTGATGGCCAGACTATTGCACTACCAGAGAATAGTCCGGAACTAGCTTTGTCCCAAGCAATTGTATTAGGGCAGGCTCAAAACTTGTTTGAGCGCGATATATCATTAATAGATTTTCGTGACCCTAACCGGCCTACGCTGCGAATTCGACCTGCTGCGTTGAGCCATATGAAAAAATCTATAACTGCAATGCTTCTGGAGGGTCAGAATGAATGATCTATACAATACTCAGCGCGCAATGCGAGAGATGCGAAAATTTGCTATCCAACGCGGCGTTGTCGCAGTTATAGACGCTGGAAGTTCTAAAGTTGCCTGCTTAATCCTTCGTTTTGATAGTTCTGATGATATTCTTTCTGGAGAAGTTATTGGCTCAATGGCTGGGCAATCAACTTTCCGTGTCATTGGAGCTGCCACTACTAAATCTCGTGGTATTAGCCTTGGTGAAATAGAGTCCATGGTTGAGACTGAGCGCGCTATCCGTACAGCGTTACAAGCAGCGCAAAAAATGGCTGGTGTACGTGTCGATCATGCAATTGCAAGCTTTTCAGGCGCCGCGCCCAAAAGCTATGGTGTTTTTGGCGAAGTTTTAATTGAAAATGGCGCTGTTGAGTCATATGATATTGGGAGAGTTTTGGCCGCTTGTGACTTGCCAGATTTTGGAATGAATAGAACTGTGTTGCATGCGCAACCAGTAAATTTTACTCTTGATGACCGCTCTTGGATGACAGACCCACGGGGCCATTCTGGCCAAAAATTATCTACAGATTTACATATTGTTACCGTAAAAGAGTCTGCAATTCAAAATTTGAACTACTGTGTGAAGCGCTGTGATGTGGAATTGGCTGGAGTAGCTTCATCATCTTATGTTTCTGGGCAAGCGGCTCTGGTTGAAGATGAACAGGAACTTGGTGCTGCTTGTATTGATATGGGCGGTGGGACTACTGGTATTTCTATTTTTTTCAAAAAACACCAAATATTTACCGATAGTGTCGGCTTGGGCGGTGATCACGTGACAAGTGATATTTCGATGGGACTGAAAATACCGATATCTAGCGCTGAACGTATAAAGACAATTTATGGAGGAGCCATGTCAACTGGCATGGATGATCGCGAAATGATAGAAACTGAAGGTAATAGTGGTGATTGGGAGCACGACCGCCGCAAGGTTAGCAGATCCGAGTTAATAGGGATCATTCGGCCGCGTATAGAGGAAATCTTGGAAGACGTCAGGGAGCGGCTGAATGTGGCAGGTTTTGATAAGCTCCCTGGAAAGCAAATTGTTCTTACCGGTGGTGCTAGCCAAATCCCAGGCTTGGATGGCTTGGCGGCAAGGATATTAGGGCAGCATGTGCGTTTAGGGCGTCCTGTTAGGGTCCAAGGGTTGCCGCAAGCTGCAACTGGTCCTGCATTTTCCGGAGTTGTGGGGTTAGCATTAACAGCAGCAAACCCGCAAGACGAATGGTGGGATTTTGAATTACTACAACCACAAATTATTGGGCAGCCTTTACGCCACGCGATGCGTTGGTTTCGTAATAATTGGTGAGGACCTTAAATATGTGAGTACCCAACCAATAGTTAAAGAGGAGAAAAAAAGCAGCATATATAGTTAGAAATATCAATTTTTTCGTGACTTAAGAGTAAATTTTCGTTAATCTAAAAAAATAAATTTAAGCCGCAGATCAATGTGGCCAGAGCAGGTGGAAAAAAATATGACTTTAAACTTAACCATGGCAGGACATGACGAATTAAAACCACGCATTACCGTATTTGGTGTTGGTGGTGCTGGTGGAAACGCAGTTGACAACATGATAGATAAATCTCTTGAAGGGGTGGAATTCGTAGTTGCTAATACCGATGCGCAGGCACTGCAACAATCTGGTGCGCCCGCAAAGATACAATTGGGTGTCAAGGCCACAGAGGGGCTTGGGGCCGGTGCAAGGGCAGCA
>JGI20157J14317_10003221_pt1 | contig 13179 bp, 10 predicted proteins | sample COG_07_FD_14317 | JGI IMG/M metagenome (IMG submission 14317)
CCGCCTGGCGGGACAAGGCTTTAACTTACTATAATTCAGTTATTAAGCTGCAAGAGCGTAATTATTTTCGCCATTTAAGGTTTGGTATTATTTTATTTACGAGCGATAATCCAGCGCTCGATCTGCTTACAATTCAACCGGACCTGCTGTCAAAACCAGTCGACCCCATTATTTTCAAAGAACTAATTTTTGAAGGACAAATATATGTTAATTTGATTTACTTGAAGGAGTTAATAGCTTTTCTAATGATCACTAATTTTTCTAGTAAACCTTCAAGCTTATTAATATTTAGCATATTAGCTCCGTCACTTTTTGCATTATGAGGATCAAAATGAGTTTCAATAAAGATCCCATCTGCACCTGTTGCTATACCAGCTTTAGCAATTGTTTCAATCATATCAGGTCTCCCCCCTGTAACTCCAGAAGATTGATTAGGTTGTTGAAGAGAATGAGTAACATCTAGTACAACCGGAGCGAATTCTTTCATTGTGTGAATTCCTCTAAAATCAACAATTAAATCCTGATACCCAAACATGTTTCCTCTTTCGGTAATTAAGGTATTATTATTTCCAGAATCTTTTATTTTTTTTACTGCGTGAAACATGCTTTCAGGACTCATAAATTGCCCTTTTTTTAAACTTATATGCTTTCCTGTTTTAGCTGCAGCTACTAATAAGTCTGTTTGTCTTACTAAAAATGCAGGTATTTGAAGAATGTCTACGTATTTTGCAGCAAATTCTGCATCTTTAATTTCGTGAATATCTGTTATTGTTGGCACATTAAATTTTTCACCAACTTTTTTTAAAATTCCCAATGCTTTTTCATCTCCAATCCCTGTAAAACTATCAATTCTACTTCTGTTAGCTTTTTTAAAACTACCTTTAAAAATAAAAGGAATTTCCAATCTGTTAGTAATTTTAAATATTCTCTCAGCAATTTCTAAAGCCATTTCTTCTCCTTCAATTGCACAAGGTCCTGCAATTAGAAAAAAATTATTAGAACCAGTATTCTTAATGTTTGGAATATTATCTATCATTTTAGAAATTAAATTTATGCTAAATTAAATAATATTCTGTAGTTCTATGGTTTTGATGCAATTAGTATGTAAAAAGACATTACATTTGCGCGAAATTATAGAATGTACAGATGCAATCAATAAGAAACATCGCAATTATAGCGCACGTTGACCACGGAAAAACAACTTTAGTTGATAAAATTATAGATCAAGCGAAAATTTTAGACGATCGAAAAGAACGTAAAGAATTGTTGTTAGATAATAATGACTTGGAACGTGAAAGAGGAATTACTATTCTTTCAAAGAATGTTTCTGTAAATTATAAAGATGTAAAAATTAATGTAATTGATACACCTGGTCACGCTGATTTTGGTGGTGAAGTAGAGCGAGTTTTAAAAATGGCTGATGGTGTTTTATTGTTGGTTGATGCTTTTGAAGGGCCGATGCCGCAAACTCGTTTTGTGCTTGGAAAAGCTTTAGAATTAGGATTAACTCCAATTGTAGTAGTAAATAAAGTGGATAAAGAAAACTGTACACCAGATCTAGTACATGAAAAAGTATTTGATTTGATGTTTGCGTTAGACGCAACAGAAGATCAGTTGAATTTTGCAACTATTTATGGTTCTGCTAAAAACGGATGGATGTCAACTGATTGGCAAGATCCAAAAGAAAATATTATTGATTTATTAGATGCTGTAATTGAGTCTATCCCAGAAGCTCCTTACAGAGAAGGTTCGCCTCAAATGCAAATCACATCTTTAGATTTTTCTTCATTTACTGGAAGACTTGCTATTGGACGTGTGTTTAGAGGTGACTTAGAAGAGAATAAAGATTACATGTTGTGTAAAGCTGATGGTTCTACTAAAAAAGTAAGAATTAAAGAACTGCATGTTTTTGAGGGAATGGGAAAGGCTAAAGTCTCTAAAGTAAGAAGTGGAGATATTTGCTCTATAACAGGACTAGAAGGATTTGAAATTGGCGATACTATTGCAGATATTGAAAATCCTGAAGCGTTACCTAGAATTGAAGTAGATCAACCCACAATGAGTATGTTGTTTACAATCAATAATTCTCCGTTTTTTGGCAAAGAAGGTAAGTATGTGACTTCTCGTCATTTACGTGATAGATTGTTTAAGGAAATGGAAAAAAACTTAGCTCTTCGTGTTGATACAACTGATAGTGAAGATAAGTTTAATGTTTTTGGTCGTGGAGTTTTACACTTGTCTGTACTTATTGAGACAATGCGAAGAGAGGGTTATGAATTACAAGTTGGGAGGCCTCAGGTAATCATAAAAGAAATTAATGGAGTTAAATCTGAGCCATATGAAACTCTATCTATTGATGTTCCTGAAGAAAGTGCTTCTAAAGCAATTAATTTAGTTTCTTTACGTAAAGGAGATTTATTGGTAATGGAACCTAAAGGAGATTTACAACATTTAGAGTTTACAATTCCGTCAAGAGGATTAATAGGATTACGTAACAGAATTTTAACTGCAACAGCAGGTACAGCAATTATTAATCATAGGTTTAGTGAATATGGTCCTTTTAAGGGTGAATTTTCAGAGGATATTAAAGGTGCTATTGTTTCTTCTGCAGCTGGAAAAGCGACAGCTTATGCCATAGATAGACTTCAAGACAGAGGACGTTTTTTTATAGATATTAATGAAGAAATTTATATTGGTCAAGTTGTTGGAGAAAACAGTAAAGATACAGATATGGGTGTCAATTTAATTAAAGGAAAACAATTGACTAATATGCGTAAATCTGGAACTGATGATGCCATGAAAATTGCTCCTAAAGTCGATTTTTCTTTAGAGGAATGTATGGAGTATATTAAAGTAGATGAATATTTAGAAGTTACTCCAGCTAGTTTGCGTATGAGAAAAATCACTTTTAGACCATAAAATTATTTTTATGATTTTTTAGAAAGCTCAAAAAACCTTTCTTTTTCAATTCTTATTGTTTTTTCTGGAAATTTTGATATTATATCATAATCGTGTGTTGCGATTAAAATAGTTGTTCCACTATTATTAATTTCTTTAATTAAATTCATTATTTCTGAACTTGTAGCAGGATCAAGATTTCCTGTCGGTTCATCCGCTAAAATTATCTCAGGATTATTTAATAGTGCTCTTGAAATTGCAACTCTTTGTTGTTCTCCGCCTGAAAGTTCAAATGGATATTTTTCAATTACATGATCAAGCTTAACTTTATCAAGAACTTCAATTATTCTAGAATTTATTTTTTTTGAATCTTTCCATTCTGTTGCTCTTAGAACAAATTCAAGATTTTTTTTTATTGTTATGTTAGGAAGCAGTTTGAAATCTTGAAAAACAATACCAAGTTTTCTTCTCAATAAAGGAATTTCCTTGTCTTTTATTTTAATTAAATTTGTGTCTAAAATTTTAGCCTCTCCTTCCTTAATTATAATATCCCCGTAAAGAATTCTTAACAAGCTGCTTTTACCTACTCCAGTTTTACCTATAAAATATATAAACTCTCCTTTTTCAACACTTAAATTAATATTTGTTAGAATTGGAGTATTGTTTTGTTTAATACTAACATTTTTCAAAAATACGATTGGATTCATCTAAAATTTTTAACAAAACCAAATTAGTAAAAGTTTCACTTTTAAATATGATTTTTATTTTTATTAATATTTAATTACATATTTATACTGTTTTATAATTTTATTCATAAATATGTAGTTAATATCGTTAAATTTGATAATAAATTAAACTATTTATATCATATTTGCTTAAAATTTTTATTATGTGTGGAATTGTATGTGCTTTGGATTTAAAACAATCTTCCGATTTGTTAAGATCTCAAGTTTTGGAAATGTCAAAAAAAGTTAGACATAGAGGTCCTGACTGGAACGGAATTCATTGTGGAAAAAATGTTTTATTAGCTCATGAAAGATTAGCTATTGTTGATCCTGCTTCTGGAAATCAACCAATTTATAGTGATGATAAAAATTTAATTTTAGCTGCTAACGGTGAAATTTATAATCATCAGCAATTAAGAGCTCAACTTAGTTCTGATTATGCTTTTCAAACTAATTCGGATTGTGAAATAATCCTAGCTCTTTACAAGGAAAAAGGAGTGAATTTTATTGATGATTTGAACGGTATTTTTGGTTTTGTTCTGTACGATGAACAGAATGATGAATATTTAATTGCTCGTGATCATATGGGGATTATTCCTTTATACATGGGTTGGGACAAACATGGGACTTTTTATATTTCTTCTGAGCTTAAAGCTTTGGAGGGGATTTGTAATAAAATTGAGATTTTTCCCCCTGGACATTTTATGTCTAGCACGGATAATCAGCTAGTAAAATGGTACGATAGAGATTGGATGAATTTTGATTCTGTAAAAGACAATAAAACAAACCTAGAGGATTTACAAACTGCTTTAGAAAATGCTGTTCACAGGCAACTTATGAGTGATGTTCCCTACGGTGTATTATTGTCAGGTGGTTTAGATTCCTCAATTACCTCTGCACTTGCTAAAAAATATTCAAAAAATAGAGTTGAGTCAAACGATGTTAAATCTGCTTGGTACCCTCAACTTCATTCGTTTGCTGTAGGTTTGAAAGGTTCTCCCGATTTAATAGCTGCTCAAAAGGTAGCTGACCATATTGATTCTATTCACCATGAAATAACTTTTACTGTACAAGAAGGTTTAGATGCTATTAAAGACGTTATTTATCATCTGGAAACCTATGATGTAACTACAATTAGAGCTTCTACGCCAATGTACTTGATGGCTAGAGTTATTAAATCTATGGGTATTAAAATGGTTTTATCTGGAGAGGGGGCTGATGAAATTTTTGGTGGTTATTTGTATTTTCATAAAGCACCTGATTCTAAAGAATTTCACGAGGAAACTGTAAGAAAATTAGATAAATTATATCAATACGATTGCTTAAGAGCTAATAAGTCTTTGGCAGCTTGGGGAATTGAAGGTAGAGTTCCGTTTTTAGATAAAGAATTTATTGATGTTGCAATGAGAATTAATCCAAAAGACAAGATGATTAACTCTGAAAAAATGGAAAAATGGGTTTTAAGAAAAAGTTTTGAACAGTACCTTCCTGAATCAGTAGCTTGGAGGCAAAAGGAGCAATTTAGTGATGGAGTAGGATACGATTGGATAGATAGTTTGAAAGATTTAGTGAATGAAAAGGTAACTGATGACATGTTTAAAAATGCAAAATTCACTTTTCCTTTCCAAACTCCAATGTCAAAAGAAGAGTATTACTACAGATCGATTTTTGAGGAACATTACCCATCAGAAACTTCTGCTACCACAGTTCCTTCAGTTCCCTCAGTTGCATGTAGTACACCAATTGCATTAGAATGGGATAAGACATTTAAAAATCTAAATGATCCGTCTGGCAGATCAGTTTCTAACGTCCATAATGACTCTTATTAATTGATAATAATTTTAAGTTAAAATTGTTGATAACTTACCCCTATTCAACTCTGATAATTAACTAATTTATTTTGTTAATTAGTTATATTTGTTTTAACCGAAAATTTATTAAAAATCATATAAAATGAGCGAAGAAATAGATAAGAATCAGTATTCTGCTGATAGTATACAGGCTCTTGAGGGAATGGAGCATGTTAGAATGAGACCATCGATGTATATTGGCGATGTTGGTGTGCGTGGTTTACATCACTTAGTTTATGAAGTTGTTGATAATTCTATAGATGAGGCAATGGCTGGCCATTGTAACGAAATTAATGTTTCAATAAATGAAGATAATTCAATTTCTGTTGATGATAATGGTAGAGGAATTCCTGTAGGTATTCATAAAAAAGAAGGTGTTTCTGCTTTAGAAGTAGTAATGACAAAGATTGGAGCAGGAGGTAAGTTTGATAAGGATTCTTACAAAGTGTCTGGCGGATTACACGGCGTAGGTGTTTCTGTAGTGAATGCATTATCAGATCATCTTACTGCAAGAGTATTTAGAGAGGGAAAAATTTGGATTCAGGAATACAGTAAAGGAAAAGCCTTGTTTCCAGTCAAGCAGGATGGTACNACATCAAAAAAAGGTACCGAAGTTACATTTAGACCAGATAAATCAATTTTTAAAGAATCTCAAGAATATAGCTACGAAACTTTAGCTAACAGAATGAGAGAATTATCTTTTTTAAATAAGGGAATTACTATTTCTTTAACTGACAAACGAACTAAAGTTGACGGCGAGTATGTTAAAGAAGTTTTTAAATCTGAAGAAGGTTTAAAAGAATTTATTAGATTTTTAGATGAAAACAGAGAGCCTTTAACATCTGATGTTATTTCAATGGAAGGAGAGAAAAATGGTATTCCTGTTGAAGTAGCGATGATTTATAATACATCATTTTCAGAGAATCTACATTCTTATGTGAATAATATTAATACTCATGAAGGAGGGACTCATTTAGCAGGTTTTAGAAGAGGTTTGACATCAACTTTAAAAAAGTATGCTGATTCATCTGGAATGCTTGAAAAATTAAAGTTTGATGTTGCTGGTGATGATTTTAGAGAGGGTCTTACAGCCATAGTTTCAGTTAAGGTTGCTGAGCCTCAATTTGAAGGTCAAACTAAAACTAAATTAGGAAACAGGGAGGTAAACTCTGCTGTGTCTCAAGCGGTTTCTGAAATGCTTGAGAACTATTTAGAAGAAAATCCTATGGATGCTAAAATTATTGTACAAAAGGTTATTCTTGCCGCTCAAGCTAGACATGCAGCTAGTAAGGCTCGTGAAATGGTTCAAAGAAAAACAGTAATGAGTGGAGGAGGATTGCCTGGGAAACTTTCAGATTGTTCAGAACAAAATCCAGAACTTTGTGAAGTTTTTTTAGTTGAGGGAGACTCTGCAGGTGGAACAGCTAAACAAGGAAGAGATAGAAATTTTCAAGCTATTTTACCATTGAGAGGTAAGATACTTAATGTTGAAAAAGCCATGCAACATAAAGTTTTTGAAAACCAGGAAATAAGAAATATATATACTGCTCTTGGCGTTACAATTGGAACAGAAGATGACAGTAAAGCTCTTAATTTAGAAAAATTAAGGTATCATAAGGTTGTAATTATGTGTGATGCTGATGTTGACGGTAGTCACATTGCAACACTGATTTTAACTTTCTTTTTTAGATATATGAAAGAACTTATCGAAAACGGAAATATTTATATCGCTACACCTCCATTATATCTTGTTAAGAAAGGTGCTAAGAAATTATATGCATGGAATGATGAGGAAAGAGATAAGATTATGGATGATTTTGGACAAGGAGTTTCAATTCAGAGATATAAAGGTTTAGGAGAAATGAATGCTATTCAGCTTTGGGACACTACAATGAATCCAGAGTTTAGAACTTTTAGAAAGGTAACAATTGATAACGCAGTTGAAGCTGACAGGGTATTTTCAATGTTAATGGGTGACGAAGTTCCACCAAGAAGAGAATTCATTGAAAAAAATGCTACATACGCTAATATCGACGTCTAATAAAAAATTATTAAATAAAATGAAAGTAACTATTGTAGGTGCAGGAAATGTTGGATCAACTTGTGCAGAAGTAATTGCAACTCAATCTATTGCAAGTGAAGTTGTTCTTTTAGATATCAAAGAAGGTTTTGCTGAGGGTAAAGCATTAGATATGATGCAAACTCAAACAACTATAGGTTTTGGAACAAAAATAATTGGAACCACTGGTGATTATTCAAAAACATCTGATAGTGATGTTGTAGTTATTACATCTGGTATTCCTAGAAAACCTGGAATGACAAGAGAGGAGTTAATTGGAATTAACGCAGGAATAGTAAAAACAGTTTCTGAAAATATTTTAAAACATTCTCCGAATACAATTATCGTTGTTGTTTCTAATCCTATGGACACTATGACTTATCTAGCACTAAAATCAACTGGATTACCTAAAAATAGAGTAATAGGTATGGGAGGTGCTTTAGACAGTTCTAGATTTAAAACATATCTTTCGCAGGCACTCGATAGACCTGCAAATGATATTCATGGAATGGTAATAGGTGGTCATGGAGATACTACAATGATTCCATTAACAAGATTAGCTACTTATAATGGCTTACCAATTTCTGACTTAATTTACTGAAGAAGAATTAGAAAAGGTTTCAGCCAGTACGATGGTTGGAGGAGCAACACTTACTAAACTCTTAGGTACATCAGCTTGGTACGCTCCTGGTGCTTCAGTTGCTTTTTTAGTAAAATCAATTTTAAATGATGAAAAGAGAATTATTCCATGTTCAGTATTTTTGGATGGAGAGTATAACCAAGATGACATTTGTATTGGTGTTCCATGTATTATTGGAAAAAATGGATGTGAAAAAATTATAAATTTAAAATTAAACGATCAGGAAATGGTAAAATTTGCTGACAGTGCATCAGCTGTTAGAAAAATGAATTTAGCTCTGTAGGTACAATCAATCTAATAAATTACTTTGATGTTTATTTTTAGAATTGCTTTATCATCAAGTAAATCATATATTTGCTCGTTTTAAAAAAAGAACTCATAAATAAAATATTATGCATAATAATGGTCTAATAAAGTTTTTTGCTTTTTGTTTCACTCTTGTAAGTGTTTATCAGATTTCATTCACTTTTATAACATCAGGCATTGAGGATAGTGCTTCTGAATATTCTATAAAATCTATTTCAAATCAACAAGAAAATTTTGTTGATTTAAGAGAAGAAAAATATAATAATTATTTAGATTCAATTTCTGATGAGTCTGTTCTTGGCTTCACAACATATAAAAGTGCAAAAAATAAAGAATTAAATAAAGGTTTAGATTTAAAAGGAGGTATAGATGTTACTCTCCAAGTATCAGTTAAGGATATATTAAAAGGTCTCTCAGAAAACTCTAAAGATCCTGTATTTAACAAAGCATTGAACGATGCTGATATTTTGCAAAAAGAATCTGATGATACTTATGTGGAATCATTTTTTAATGCTTTTGAAGAAATTAGTAGTGATACGCCTTTGGCATCTCCAGATATTTTTGCAAATAGATCATTAAGTGACGAAATTAATTTCGAAATGTCTGACGCTGAGGTTAAACCAATAATTAGAAGAAAAATTGATGAATCTATCGTTTCAGCTTTTGAAGTTTTAAGAAAAAGAATAGACAAATTTGGAGTAACTCAGCCCAATATTCAACGTTTAGGTAACTCTGGAAGAATTAGAGTTGAGTTGCCTGGTGCTAAAGATGTAGCTAGAGTTAAAAACCTTCTTCAAAGCACTGCTCAGTTAGAATTTTGGTACACTGAAAAAAACGATGATTTTTTACCTTTTTTATCAAAAGCTAATGAAGCTTTGAAAACTATTTTAGTAGAGGATGATGATAAGTTAGAAATTACGGAAACATCAGAAATTGATGATTTATTAGCTGATGTAGAAGCTAATGATTCTATTACTTCAAGTGGTAAAAATCCTCTTTTTGATTATTTAGTTGGAACTGGTTTTCAAGGAGGTCCTGTAATCGCTCAATTTTTAGCAAAAGATCAAAAGAAAATTGAGGAGTATTTGTCAATGCCAGAAATTAGACAGCTACTTCCTTCAGAAAAAAGATTTACTCGTTTCCTTTTTGGCAAGGCCGATCTATCTAATAGTGTTGTTGATCTTTATGCAATAAAATCTAATAGAGATAATAAGCCTCCACTTAGTGGTAGTGTAGTTGTTGATGCGAGTCAATCCTATGACCAGGTTGGTGCAGCAGCTGTTTCAATGCAAATGAATGGAAAGGGTGCTAGAAAATGGGAAGAAATGACAGGTAACGCTTATAAAGATAAAAGCAATATTGCTATTGTTTTAGATGATATAGTTTACTCTGCACCTGGAGTTTCAAGAGGTGCAATTTCTGGAGGTAGATCTGAAATATCTGGTCAATTCACATTAAATGAAGCAATTGATTTAGCTAATGTTTTAAGAGCNGGAAAATTACCTGCTTCAGCTGAAATTATTGAATCTGAGGTAGTTGGTCCATCGCTTGGAAAAGAAAATATTGAAAAAGGGATAAATTCTTTTATTATAGCTCTAATTCTGGTTCTTATTTGGATGATTTTTTATTATGGTAGAGCTGGGATATATGCTGATGTTGCTCTGGTATTGAACTTAGTTTTAATATTTGGAATTTTAGCGGGTCTAGGAGCTGTACTAACCTTACCAGGGATTGCTGGTATTGTTTTAACAATTGGTATGTCAGTTGACGCTAACGTACTTATTTTTGAAAGAATTAGAGAAGAATTAAGAAGAGGAAAAGGTCTCAAGCACTCTGTTGGAGATGGTTTTAGTAACGCATTATCTTCAATTTTGGACGCTAATATTACCACTGGTCTTACCGCATTAATCCTTTTTGTTTTTGGATCAGGTCCAATAAAAGGTTTTGCAACAACTTTACTTATAGGTATTGCTACGTCTTTATTTACTGCAATTTTCATTACAAGAATGTTAGTTGACTCAAGACTATCAAAAGGTAGAATTCTTGATTTCTCTACAACACTTACTAAAAACCTATTTAGTAAACTTTCTATTAGGTTTTTACAAAAGAGAAAAGTAGCTTATTTTGTTTCAGTTTCTTTACTATTAATTAGTTTATATTCATTAAGTACAAACGGATTAAATCAAGGTGTTGATTTTGTTGGAGGAAGAACATATACTGTCAGGTTTGATAATGATGTAAATCAAAGTGAAATACAGGCTTCGTTGATTGATGTTTTAGGGAATGCAGAAGCAAAAACATTTGGTTCAGACAATCAATTAAAAATTACTACTAATTATAAAGTTGATGTTGAAGGTATTGAAGTTGATAACGAAATTCAACAAAAGATGTTTGATGCTTTAAAAACTAAGTTTCCTGAAAATTTAACTTATGACGATTTTGTAAATGGAGCTGACGATAAATCTGTTGGAATAATGGGGTCTTCTAAGGTTGGACCTACCATTGCCGATGATATTAAAAAGAATTCGTTTTTAGCAATATTTGGTTCATTATTTGTGGTTTTCTTGTATATTTTGCTAAGGTTTAGAGATTGGCAATACTCTTTAGGAGCCGTTACTGCAGTTTTTCATGATGTTTTAATAGTATTAGGGATATTTTCTTTAACATATTCTTTTATGCCTTTTAATATGGAAATAAATCAAGCCTTTATTGCTGCAGTTCTAACAGTAATTGGATATTCTTTAAATGATACTGTGGTTGTGTTTGACAGGATCAGAGAGTTTAGATTAATAAATAAATCATGGGAGTTTAAAAAAACTGTTAATGGTGCACTGAATAGTACTTTGAGCCGAACTTTAAATACTTCTTTTACTACTTTGGTTGTATTACTTGCTATTTTCCTTTTTGGAGGAGAATCAATTAGAGGATTTATGTTCGCTTTAATTGTTGGTGTTTTAGTTGGTACTTACTCTTCTGTTTTTATCGCTACACCTGTTATGTTTGATACATTAAGAAAAAGTTTAAAGAAATAATTTAAGCATACTTTCTTCTTGAATATAGCATTAGGACTATTCCTATAATTATAAAAGGTATACTTAGCCACTGGCCAGTTGATAAAATTCCTAGAGTATCTTCAAGTCCTCCTTGACTTTCTTTAATATTTTCAACTAACATTCTTATTGAAAAAAGGCAAGTTAAAAACAATCCAAAAATGAATCCTTTGTATTTTTTTAAATCTGTTTTCCAGTAAATGTTCCAAAGGAGAATAAATAATAATAAATAACCGAAAGCTTCGTATAATTGGGCAGGATGTCTTGGAAAAATTTCGCCATTATTTTGAAACACTACACCAAAATTTGAATTAGTATAATTCCCTACAATTTCAGAATTAAAAAAATTTCCAATTCTCACAAACATTCCACCTATCGAAATCGGAATTACAATTCTATCAAAAATCCATAATACTGAATTGTATTTGAATTTGTATTTGTAAATGAACATAGCAGTTATTATTCCAATAGTTGCACCATGACTAGCTAATCCTCTGTAACCTACAAATTTCCAACCATCAATGATTCCAAAAAGAAATGAACTATTTATATCTTTTTTTATAGGAAGAAAAATCTCTATTAAATTATTTTGAAAATAATCCCAATTATAAAAAAACACCTCACCTAATCTTGCTCCAATAAGAGTTCCAAATACTACATATATAAAAAGTGGTTCTACTAATGTAACAGACTTGTTATCATTAATATATATTTTTTGAACAATATAATAGCCTAAAGAAAAAGCTATTATAAACATTACACTGTACCAATATATTGTCAAAGGGCCAAATTCAAAAAGAATTTCATTTGGGGCCCAATCTATTTTAAATAACATCATAGTCTAAATTTATATTAATAACACTAAGGTATAGGATCATATCCATTTCCACCCCACGGATTACATTTTAATATTCTTCTTATGCTCATTAATGAACCCTTAATCAGACCATGTTTTATTAAGCATTGTTTTGAATATTCAGAGCAAGTTGGGGTATACCTACAGGTTGAGGGTAATAATGGAGAAATGAAAGATTGGTAAAATTTAATTAAAATTAAAAAAGGATAAATAATAATTCTTTTCATTAAATTAATTCAAATGAAGAACTGTTTTTATCGTCATTTAGTTGTATTCCAAGTTTTAATAACTCATCTCTTATTTGATCTGATAATATAAAGTTTTTATCGTTTCTAGCTTGAGATCTAATTTTAATTAATAACTCAACTAGTTCTTTTTGAGAATCTGATTTTTCAACCTTATTTGTCTCACTATTAAAGCCTAAAATATTAAATAAAATATCATTAAAAGTTACGGCTAGTTTTTCTTTATCCTTAGTATTTAAATTTTTTGAATTGATTTTAACATTGTTTAAAAATTTTACACATTCAAATAAATCAGCTATTAACATTGGAGTGTTAAAATCATCATTCATTTTAGCATAACATTTACTAATCCAAAGATCTATATCAAAATCAGAAGCTTCATTATTGTGATTTAATTTAGAAATCGATGAAAATCCACTCATTAATTTTTTAAATCCTTTTTCAGAAGCAATTAAGGCATCGTTACTCAGATCTAATACACTTCTGTAGTGAGCTTGATAAATGAAAAATTTAACGACATTCGGACTAAATGATTTACTTAAAATTTTAT
>JGI20157J14317_10003222_pt1 | contig 13176 bp, 13 predicted proteins | sample COG_07_FD_14317 | JGI IMG/M metagenome (IMG submission 14317)
GTGATGGGTTAGGAAAAAAAATAAACTACCCTACTGCTAATATCTTTATTGAAGAAACCTATAAAATTATACCTAAAGATGGAGTGTATTTAGTTGAAACAAAAATTAAAGATAAGCTGTTTAACGGTATGATGAATATTGGCCATAGACCAACTATTGGAACAAATGTAAAGTCAATTGAAGTTCATTTATTTAATTTTAACAAAGACATCTATAATCAAGTAATCTCTATTAAAATGATTTCAAAAATTAGAGATGAAATAAAGTTTTCTTCAATACAAGCTCTAAAAGATCAATTAGTAAAAGATGAGAATTATTGTTTAAAATTAATAAACAAATAAGTTTTATCTTTGATTTTAAATTAATCTATGCTTTTAATCGATCAAATTTCTAATGACAAAGAGAAAACTTTAAAAGGTCTCAAAAAAAGAGGATTTAAAAATCTTGCTGTTATAGATGAAGTTATAGAACTTAATAATTTTCGAAAAAAAACACAACAAGAGCTAGATCAAATATTATTTGAGTCAAATAATATTTCTAAAGAAATTGCTGAAATTTTTAAATCAGGAAACAAAAGTGATGATGTAGAAAATCTTAAAAATAAGTCTGCAGATTTAAAAAGCAAATCCAAATATTTATCAGATAAACTTGATAAAACAAAATCTGATATTTTAAATCTAATTACAACAATACCTAATCTTCCAGATGATAATGTTCCTGATTGGTCTTTCTTTTAATGATAATTTAGAAGTTTTCTCTAGTGGTGAGATTAAAGATATTAACGATAACTTAAAAAATCATTGGGATTTAGCTAAAGATCTAGATATTATAGATTTTGATCTTGGAAGTAAAATTACCGGATCAGGATTTCCAGTCTATAAAGGAAAGGGTGCAAAGCTTCAAAGAGCGCTTATCAATTTTTTTCTTGACAGAAATACATCTGCAGGATATACTGAATTTCAAGTTCCACATTTAGTTAATTCTCAATCTGCTTTTGCTACAGGACAATTGCCAGATAAAGATGGTCAAATGTATCATGTAATCAATGATGATTTTTATTTAATTCCAACTGCTGAGGTTCCCTTAACAAATATTTACAGAAACAGTATAGTGGACATTGAAGAACTTCCAATTCTTCTTACTGGTTATACACCTTGTTTTAGAAGAGAAGCTGGAAGCTATGGTTCTGATGTAAGAGGACTTAATAGACTTCATCAATTTGACAAAGTTGAGATAGTAAGACTTGAACACCCTGATAATTCAAGTAATGCTTTAGTTGGAATGAAGGAGCATATAAAAAGTATATTATCTGAATTAGAACTAGATTTCAGAATTCTAAACTTATGCGCAGGAGATTTAGGATTTACATCTTGTATTACTTATGATTTTGAATTATACTCTAAAGGTCAAAAAAAATGGCTTGAAATTAGTTCTGTTTCAAACTTCAAGACTTATCAATCCAATCGACTTAATCTTAAGTTTAAAAATAAAGATGGCAAAAATTATCTTCTTCATACCTTAAATGGAAGCTCTCTTGCTCTCCCTAGAGTAATGGCTGGATTAATTGAGAATAATCAATCAAAAGAAGGAATCAAAATTCCAAAGGCTTTAGTACCTTTTACTGGATTCGATATAATAAATTAAAATCATGATAGGAAATGTTCATCCAAAAAAATACCTGGGTCAACATTTTTTAATTGACGAAAATATATCAAAAAAAATCATTGATTCTGTTAATTTCAGTAAATATGATAAGGTTGTTGAAGTAGGTCCTGGAAAGGGTGCGTTAACCAAATATTTATTATACTTAAAAGAGGTTTTAACATTAATTGAAATTGATAAAGAATCTATATTATTTCTTGAAAATGAATTTAAAAATGAAAATCTTGAAATAATAGATAAAGATTTTTTAAAATTTGATATTACATCAACTTATCCGTCATTAAGTGAAATTTTAATTATTGGAAATTTCCCGTATAATATTTCATCTCAAATTTTATTTAAAGCTATAGATAATTATAAATCAATTAGTTGCCTTGTTGGAATGTTTCAAAAAGAAGTTGCAGAAAGAATTGTTAGTAAACATAACACTAAAAAATATGGAATACTTTCAGTTAAAACTCAACTACTATATGATGTAAAAATTTTATTTAATGTCTCTCCAAATGTATTTTTTCCAAAGCCAAAAGTTGATTCTGCAGTTATTTCTATGACAAGAAAAAAAAATATAAATCTTAGCTGTGATATTAATTTATTAGATAAAGTCATAAAATTAAGTTTTCAACAGAGAAGGAAAAAATTAAAAAACTCTCTAAAAAAACTTGATATACAGGAAAATATATTAGAAGATAGTATATTTGGATTAAGACCTGAGCAGCTTTCTGTTGAAGAATTTATCAAATTAACTCAAAAAATTAGTGATGAGACAATTTAAAGTCAATGATGAATTAATAAATAAGATTAAACGACTTATAAAGAGTAATGATAATGAGAAACTTATCATGGATCTTAATGAGCTTCATTATGCTGACTTAGCTGAAATATTTGAACTTCTAGAAATTAAAGAAGTTATTTTTCTTGTTAAAATTTTTGATAAACAAAGAATTGCAGATGCTCTTGCTGAAATTGATGAAGATTTAAGAGAACTAATTCTTGAAAATCTTTCAGCCAAAGAGATTGCTGAAAAAATTGAAGAACTTGATACTGATGATGCAACAGATGTAATTTCAGAATTACCTGAAGAAATGCAAGAGAGAGTATTCTCTCAAATTAAAGATTCTGAATTAACTGATGACATAAAAGATCTGCTTAAGTATAATGAAAATACAGCTGGTGGGTTAATGGCAAAAGAGCTAGTTAAAGTAAGTGAAAATCTTAGTATTGCTAAGTGTATTGATGAAATCAGAAAACAAGCTAAGAATGTTACTAGAGTTCACTCAATTTATGTAGTAGATTCAAAAAACAGACTAAAAGGTAGGCTTTCACTAAAAGATGTAGTTACAGCAAATTCAAAATCAAAAGTTAAAGATATTTTTATCCCTAAAGTTGATTACGTTACAGCTGATCAAGAAGGTGAAGAAGTAGCAAAAATTATGTCTAAATATGATCTTGAAGCTATTCCAGTAACTAACAAAAGAAAAGCTTTATTAGGACGGATTACTATTGATGATATAGTAGATTTAATTAAAGATGAAGCTGAAAAAGATTATCAATTAGCAGCAGGTATTTCATCTGAAGTTGAGGTTAATGATTCTCTTCTTCAATTAACTAAAGCTAGGCTACCTTGGTTATTTTTGGGACTTTTAGGAGGACTTGGTAGTGTTTTTATTTTGAAAGATTTTGAACAAATCATGAATCAGCCAGATTTAAGAAATTTGTTTTTCTACACTCCTCTTATAGCTGCTATGGCTGGAAATGTTGGAGTTCAATCATCAGCTATTATTGTTCAGGGTCTTGCAAATGATTTAGTTAAAGGTTCTTTATTAAATAGACTATTAAAAGAAGTTAGTTTAAGTTTAATTAATGGTTTAGCATTATCTGTTATACTTGTAATCTTTGGGCAGATTGTAAATCAAGATTTATTCATGAGCCTTACTATTGCTGGCTCAATGATGGGTGTTATAATAATTGCTGCATTAGTCGGAACTTTTGTCCCTATTATTCTGGATAAACAAGGTATTGATCCTGCAATTGCTACTGGACCTTTTATTACAACAGCAAATGACATTTTTGGAATATTCTTATTCTTTTATATTGCTCAATTTTCACTTGGCTTTTAATGAAAAAAATTCTTATTCTTTGTACTGGTAACTCATGTAGAAGTCAAATTGCTCATGGATTTTTAAATCATTTTACAGATAACTCATTTTCTATTTTTAGTGCTGGAATTGAAAAACATGGATTAAATAAAAATGCTGTAAAAAGCATGGCAGATATAGGAATTGACATTTCACATCACAATTCAAATCTTATTGATGAATACAAAGATGAAAAATTTGACTTTATAATTACTGTATGTGATAATGCAAATGAAACTTGCCCTGTTTTACCGAATAGTAAAGGAAAAAAAATTCATAAAAACTTTACAGACCCCTCAAAATTGAATAATGGTTTATATAATAAAGAATTTGAAGAAGTAAGAGATCAAATAAAAAGCTTTATTATTAATTTTATTAATGAAGAATTAATTTGAAAGGAATTTTTGAATAATTTTTTTATCCATTCTTACAATTTTCCATTGTTCTAAACCATCAATTATCGCTCCTGTTTTTTTATAGAAATCAATAGCTGGCTTATTCCAATCTAAAACTGACCATTCAACCCTATTTACACCTCTTTTTTTTGCTTCAAATAAAAATGATTTATACAGAGAAATTCCAAAACCTTTACCTCTCATTTTTTTAGTTACAATTAAATCTTCTAGATGTAAAGTGTCTCCAACCCAAGTTGAATATCTAGGAGTATAGAAAGCTAATCCAACAATTTCAGAGTTAAACTCAGCAAGAATACATTCAAACTTAGGGCTTTGGCCAAAACCATCTCTTATTAAATCACTCTCTGTAACTTTAACAGCATTAGGTTCTTTTTCATAAACTGCAAGCTCAATTAGTAATCTTAAAATATCTTTTACATCAGAAGAATTAGCTTTTCTAATTTTATGATTTTCCATAATTCAATTTAAAAAATTAATTGTTCTATCAAGAAAAAAAGATGGATTATCTGCATGAACCCAATGACCAGATAATGGAACTTTAATAATTTGAATATTAGGAAAATGTTTCTGAATTAGCGGAAAATCAGACTTAGCTACATAAGGTGAATTTTCACCATATAAGCAAAGAGATGGATTGTCAAATTTAAAATCTTTTTGAAGTTTAATAGATAATTTATTTTTGAATTCATACAAAACTTTAATGTTGAGCTTTAAACCCAAACTTTCTTTATCTATCCAATATAAATTCTTTAATAAAAACTGTCTAACTCTTTCATCTTCTATATAATTTGATAAATGAAAATCTGCATCTTTTCTTGAGTTTATATTTTTGAAATCTAAAGACTTTAAGCTACTTAAAATATTTTCATGGTGAGGTTTATATTCCTTTGGAATAATATCTACTATGATTATTTTATCCAAAAAATCTGGATATTTTTGCGAGAACAACATACTTACATTACCTCCCATTGAATGGCCTAAAAGACTAAATTTTTTAATCTGGTTATGTATAGCATAATTATATATATCCTCAACCATTAATTCAAAACTAAAATCTTTACTCCAGAAGCTTTTTCCATGATTTCTAAGATCTATTAAATGAACTCTAAAGTCTTTTTCAGCTATTTTTTTTGCATGAGTCTTCCAGTTGTCTCCCATTCCTAAAAATCCATGAATTATTAATAGATCTCTATCAGAGTTTCCTATTAAATTAGAATGAAGTATTTTCATTTAAGTATATCTAAATAAGATTTGATTGTAGAATGTAAACCTTTATATAGAGATTCTGAAATTAGGGCATGTCCAATTGAAACTTCTTTAACATTTTTTGTTGATTGAATAAAAAAATCAAGATTATCTTGGTTTAAATCATGACCTGCATTAAGATCTATGTTAATTTCATTTGCAAATTTTGAGCATTGAATATATTTTTGAATTGCTTTTGATTTATTAATATTATACTCTTTAGCATAAGGACCAGTAAAAAGTTCAACTCTATCAGCATTTACCTTTTTTGCTCCCTCAAGCATATCTATATCTGGATCAANAAATATCGAAACTCTAATTGAATTTGAATGNAACTCTTTAACAATTTCATTTAAAAATGAAAANTTATTTATTGTATTCCATCCNGCATTTGATGTAATTACATCCTCAGAGTCTGGGACTAAAGTTACTTGTTCAGGNCTAATTTCGTTAACAAGATCAATAAATTTTTTACTAGGATTTCCTTCAATATTTAGTTCAGTATTTATGTTTTCTTTAAGCTCAAAAGCATCAGAATATCGAATATGTCTCTCATCTGGCCTAGGGTGTATTGTGATCCCTTGAGCTCCAAAGCTTATAATATCTTGAGCTGTCTTAATTAAATTTGGGTAGTCCTCTCCTCTTGCATTTCTAAGTGTAGCAATTTTATTAATATTTACGCTTAATCTTGTCATATAATGTATCTAAACTTAATTGCAAATATAATACTTATAAAGTCATAAAGTTTGTATTTTTGTGATATGAAAATAGCTCTATACATAGCATTTCATAATAAATCCTCAATTGATTGTTGTAAGGATATAATTGCTCTTATTTCAGAAAAAAATCAACTTGTTATTGATTCTAAAATAAAAAATGACCTAAGTGACGAAGATCAAAAAAAATTCTCTTTTTTTGATTCGAAAAAGCCAATAGAAAATGATTTTAATTTTGTTTTTGCAATTGGAGGAGATGGTACAATTTTAAGATCTATAACATATGTTAAAGATTCTAATATTCCTATTCTTGGAATTAATACAGGTAGACTAGGTTTTTTAACAAGTATTCAAAAAGAAAATATTCAAGAAGCTATTTCGCTAATCGTTAATAATAAATTTAGCATTATTAAAAGAACTCTTCTTGAAGTTAAGTCAGGGTCTAAAAATGATGCATTTTATGACTATCCATTTGCTCTTAACGAAATAACAATTCAAAGAAAAGACACAACATCACTTTTAAATATTTCTTGTGAAATTAATGATAAGTATTTAACAAATTATTGGTCAGACGGTTTAATAATTTCAACTCCTACAGGATCTACAGGTTATTCTTTAAGTAATGGAGGGTCAATTGTTTCTCCCGAATCAAATGTTATTCTCTTAAATCCAATTGCACCTCACAATATAAATATGAGATCATTGGTTATTCCTGATAATTCAAAAATAAATATAGACATTGAAGGAGATACTAATATAAATTTATCTGTAGATTCAAGAATGTATTCAGTAAATTGTTCTAACCAAATTGAGATTTTTAAAGCAGACTTTACTATTGGTACAATAAAGTTTGACAATGATAATTTTTATAAGAGGTTAAGAGAAAAATTATTTTGGGGCCAGGATATGAGAAACAAAAATCTAAAGAAAAGAAATGATTCCTAAGCATACTGCAATTATAATGGATGGAAATGGAAGATGGGCAGAGCAAAAGGGAATGCCAAGAATTTTCGGTCATCAAAATGGAGTTACAGCAGTTAGAAAAATTGTTGAACAAGCAAATAAACATAAAATAGAATATTTGACATTATTTACTTTTTCTGTTGAGAACTGGGATAGACCAAATGATGAAGTTGATACTCTAATGAAACTTTTAGTTCAAACATTAAAAGATGAGTTTGAAGATATCTTTAAAAATAATATTAAGTTAAATGCAATAGGTGACTTAAAATCTCTACCCAAAAAAGTAGAGGCTGAATTAAAAAACATCATTGAAAATACAAAAAAAAATACTGGGATGACATTAACCCTTGCTTTAAGTTACGGTGGAAAGCAAGAGATTTTTAAAGCTGTTAAAGAGATTTCAGAGAAAGTTAAAAATGATATAATTTCTCTAGATAATTTTGATGATTCCGTAATAAATGACCATCTTTACACCAAAAATTTGCCGGATGTAGATCTGCTTATTAGAACAAGTGGAGAACAAAGAATTAGTAATTTCTTATTATGGCAAATAGCTTATGCTGAATTATATTTTACTGATGTATATTGGCCAGACTTTTCGGAACAAGACTTTACTAAAGCAATTGTTGAATATCAAAACAGAGAAAGAAGATTTGGAAGAACTAGTAAACAATTATAAATCTAAATTGACTAAGGTTTTTACTGTCTTTATTTTATCGACAGGTCTCCTTTTTTCACAAAATGATTATAGAAAAGGGGATACTTATTCTATTGATACTATTTCAGTAACTGGATTAAAAAACTTTAGCGATAGAACTGTTGTTACATACAGTGGATTAAGACAAGGACAAAGCATTCAAGTTCCAGGAGAAGAAGTCAGTGCAGTTCTAAAAAAATTATGGAATCTTGAACTTTTTAGTGATGTTAATCTCTATGTAACTGATGTTAACAACGGTAAGATAAAATTAGAGATAAATGTTGATGAACTTTCTACATTACTTAATTACAGTATAAATGGTGTAAAGAAAAGTAAAGCTGAAACTTTTGAAAAAGAAACTGAGTTGTCAGAAGGAAAAAGACTTTCAGAAAGTTTTCTAACTAATACAAAAAACTATATTCAAAATGATTTAAAAAAAGATGGTTTTTTAAATTCTAAAGTTAATATAGTTTCTACCCCTGACTCAATTGGCTCAAATAAAAGAAACCTTAATATAAATATTAACAGAGGGGAAAGAATTAAAATAAAAAATATAAGCTTCTCTGGAAATGAGATATTTAAAGATGGTAAGTTAAAGTCCAAACTTAAAAAAACTAAGAAAAAATTTCCATTAAGATTTTGGAAAAAATCAAAGCTCATAGCCTCAGATTATGAAGCTGATAAAGAAAATTTAATATCATTTTATAAAGAAAAAGGTTATAGAGATGCACGAATTGAATTTGATACAATTATCACAAATGACGAGAAAACAATTGATCTTGCCCTAACTATTGATGAGGGAAATAAATACTACTTTGGAGATATAAATTATATTGGTAATAGTTCATTTACTAATTTTCAATTAGACCAGATATTAGGAATAAAAAGTGGTGATTCCTATAATGGAGTTCTTCTTAAAGAAAGAATTCAGGATGACAGTCCAGATGCAAATGATTTATCTAACCTATATCAAAACAACGGATATTTATTTTCATCAGTAAATGCAGTTGAGGTTAGTGCAGCAAATGATACTATTGATTTTCAAATACGAATTAATGAAGGTAAACTTGCAAGTTTTAACAAAATTACAGTTGTTGGTAATACTAAGACTAATGATAACGTAATATATCGTGAGCTTAGAGTAAAACCAGGAGAACTTTACAGTAAAGACAAGGTGGTAAGAACTATTCGAGAAGTCGGTCAGTTAGGGTTTTTTGATGCCGAACAGATTAGTCCTGATTTTAAAAATGTTGATCCTAATCAAGGAACAGTAGATATAGAGCTTGGTTTAATTGAAGCGGGTGCAAGCCAGATAGAATTACAGGGTGGATATGGAGGTGGAGGTTTTATTGGTACTCTTGGTCTCTCTTTTAATAACTTCTCAACAAAAAATATTAAAAACAAAAAAGCTTGGAAACCATTACCTTCAGGCGATGGACAAACTCTTGCTATAAGACTTCAAACTAGCTCTTTCTACAGTACAAAAAGTTTCAGTTTTGTTGAACCATGGATGGGTGGAAAAGAACCTGTTCAGTTTTCACTTTCACTTTCATCAACAAAGCAATATAGGTATGATTATTTCACAAGAAGAGCAGATAAATCGCAATCGTTTGAAATTGCTGGATTTAATATTGGTATTGCAAAGAGATTGAAAGTGCCGGATGACTATTTTATCCTTTCTCAATCAATATCTTATCAATATTACAATCTTAATAATTATTTCACTGGACTTTTTACATTTGGAAATGGAGAATCCCATAACATAGCATATAACATTGCTTTATCAAGAAATAATACATTTACAAATCCTATTTTTCCTATTGGTGGATCAAGCTTTTCACTTAGTGCAAGATTTTCTCCTCCTTATTCTCTTATTACTGGCGATGACTTTTCTAATATGAACGAAAGACCTGAATATCAAAATAATAAAGGGGAACCTATCCAAGCTGAAATAGATCAAGCAAAATATAGATGGCTAGAGTATTATAAAGTTAAATTTGATGGTAGCTGGTATACTAGATTATTTGGCAAGTTTGTTTTAAAAGCACAAACGGATTTTGGTTTTTTAGGAACGTATAATATCAATAAAGGTTATATCCCTTTTGAAAGGTTTTATTTAGGAGGTGATGGTATGCAACAATATGCTATGGATGGAAGAGAAACAATATCTTTAAGAGGTTATGAAAATGGATCTCTTTCTAGTAGAGATGGATCGGTTATTTATAATAAATTTTCATTGGAGCTTAGATACCCAATAAGTCTTAAGCCTAGTGCATCTGTTTTTGCATTAAGCTTTCTTGAAGCAGGTAATGGATTTGATAATTTTAAAGATTATAGCCCATTTGATGTTAAAAGATCTGCAGGTATTGGTGTAAGAGTCTTTATGCCTGCTTTTGGTCTTCTAGGAATTGACTTTGGTTACGGTTTTGATTCAACAAACCTTAATATTTCAGGACAAGTATCGGGATGGCAAACGCACTTTATAATAGGTCAACAATTTTAATCGTTTTTTAAAGAAAAATTACGATATTGCATCCGTAAATATTTTAAAGATGATGAAATCGATACTCAAACTACTAACTGCTACTTTTATAGCTGTAGCTCCAATGGCTACTGTTGCTCAATCTAATGTAGCTCACATAAATGTTCAACAGCTTATCAGCGAAATGCCAGAGGTGATCGCTGCACAAAATGAATTATCTAAACTTGAAAAAGATTATACAACTCAAATTGACAATGCATTCAAAGAATTTCAAACAAAGGCTCAAAGCTACTCTTCAGATGCTGCAAACCAAACTGATNTTACTAATCAAGCTAGACAAAAAGAGCTTGAAAGTATGCAAACAAATTTACAAGAATTCAGAGATTCAGCTGCTCAAGAGCTTCAAAAGAAGCAAATGGACTTAATGACACCACTACTTGAAAAAGCAAGAGATGCCATTACTAAAGTTGGTAAAGATCAAGGGTTTAATTATGTAATTGACTCAAGCCCAAATGGAGGAATTATTCTTGCAGATGGAAAGGATCTTTTAGCTGATGTGAAAAAGGCGCTAGGATTCTAATAAACTAAAATCTAGTTTACATAAGGTTTTTTAACATACACTGGCTCCGCGTATGCTAAATCTTCAAATTTATTGTTGTCAAATGATTTCTGTGATAGTCTTATCATGTTTGATGAACTAATTACATTCTTAATCAAATTCACTTTTTTATTTAATTGTTTGTCTATGAGATGATATGCACTATTACTATTTACCACGATAGTTGTAGAGTTATCGATCACTTTACTTAAAAAGTCTTGGTCAATAAACTCAATTCTTGGGGGCATTAGTTCATCTAATTCAGAATTATATTTAGATAGATAAAAATAATTTCCTTTATCATTTATTAGTGCAATAATATTATCGCTTTTTGAATCTATAGAGTTTGCAAGAATCTTAAGAGTTGAGATTCCGATCAACTTTATTTTATGAGGATAACAAAGTCCTTTGGCCACAGAAAAGCCGATTCTTAGTCCAGTGAAAGAACCTGGCCCAACTCCAATGGAAATAGCATCTAAATCTTTTACATTTTTTTTTTCATTAGATAGTATATCTTGAATTGTAGAGGTTAATAATTCACTATGCCTGTATTTATCATCTTCTAATTCAAAATGATTCACTAGTTTCCCCATAGAAGAAAGAGAAACAGAACAGTTTTTACTAGATGTCTCTAAATTTAAAATTAATGACATCTATATCAATTTAATTAGATTGAGGAATTGATAAAGGTAATCCAAAGTAAAACTCTAAAACTTTAAGCTTAAATATATAATCAAACTTAGCTCTAATATTTTCAGAAACAGAAGACTCATATCTTTGTTTTGATTGAATAAAATCAAAAGAACTTACTGAACCTAGTAAAAATCTATCAGAAGCATCTTCAAAAGCATTTTTCAAAGATTCCAAGGTTTTATTTGAAGCTTCATATAGCTTAATAGCTCCTTTTAAATCATTATAAGCTTGATTAATTGAATTTTCAAGATTTAATTTTTCTTGTTCATATTGATTTTGAAGTCTATCAAGATTTACTTTACTTCTTTCAACGTTATTTCTTATCTGTTTTCCTTGAAATATTGGAATATTTAAAGCAAGACCATATCCTTGACCTTTATTTAAATCAAACTGATCTTCAAAGCTAGGGGTATTGTCTAGGTAAGAAATTCTTGTATTCCATTGATAAAATGAACTAACAGTTGGTTGCAATTGAGATTTTGATATTTGAATATCCTTCTCAGCAATAGATATATTAGTCTCTGCTAATTTAATATCATTTCTGAAGGTTAAAGATTTTTCGAGTATTTCCTTAGGTGTTTTAGTTAGTATATCCGAAAATGGAACACTAAAATCTTCATATGCAATATCAAAACTTTCAAAATCATCAATTAGCAGAAGTTGTGCTAAACTTAACTTTGCATTTCTAAAATTATTTTCGGCCTGAACAACACTTTGTTCCTGAGATGCTAGATTTGCTTCAATTTCAAAAATTTGTCTTGGTGAAAATGTTCCACTTTCAATTAAATCTTTAGTTCTTTCAAATTCTAGCTTAGTAATTTCTAGTTGTGATTTTTGAACTTTAAGTATTTCACTATTAAACATAATTTGTAAATAGGAGTTTGCTACTAAAAGCTTTATATCATCCTTCATATCATCTAGTTGAAACTGTGAAGAAAGAATTTCAAGATTAGCTCTATGAAGTTGATAAACATTCCTAAAGCCGTTATAGACATCTAAACCTACACCTGCACTCATAGATGAAAATGAGGTAGTTATGTCTTCAATTACATTAGTTGTAATATTAATCCCTCTACCAATGTTCCATTGGTGGTTAGCTGATGCTGAAACTCTTGGAAGGAAGTTTCCAATAGCGTCAGATTTACTTATTTCAGAATTAAGTAAGTTTAATTCTGATTGTTTAATACTAATGTTTTTTTCAATTGCCATCTCAACCGCATCTTGAAGTGTCAATATATTATCACTTGTTTGAGATAAAGCTATAGTTGAAGAAAAAAGAGTTAAAAGTATATATTTTTTTATCATTATTTTTAGTTTATTAATCTTCTCTAAAAGAGTCAAATGCTGACTCTTCAGGTTCAATCTTTATTGGTTCTGTTTTATTCCAAATCTTTATTTTGTCAGTCATTTCTAGTCCATCTAAAATCTCAACTTTTATTCCATCTGATAATCCAATAGTTATATCTCTTCTTTCAAAGTTTTGAGAAGAAGTCTCTACTTCAACATAGGGCACGGAAGTTCTTCTATCAAACTGTAAAAGAGCCTCTGCTATAACCATTATATCTTGTC
>JGI20157J14317_10003234_pt1 | contig 13158 bp, 11 predicted proteins | sample COG_07_FD_14317 | JGI IMG/M metagenome (IMG submission 14317)
GATTCTTGATAATGGGTTTCGCGGTTTTTCACTTGCAATGTACTTTCCAATTTACGGAACAACACAGATTTGTCGACAAAATTTCGCCAATATTGAATTTTCCGTATACTTTCCAATTGTTGCGTTTTCAATGCATCTAAAGTAGTAGTGACTCGCTTCCATCCCAAAAATGTAGGTTCTTCTACAGTAGATTGATATAGGCTGTCTTGTGGGGCATCAATCGTACACTTGTATTCGTGAAACTCATATGGGGTCATACAACTTTCAATTGTACGTTTCCATATAACTCGGTAAACATCCATTGTTTTTACGTCCTTATATTCTACAGTTTTCTGCTCGATATCAGTAATACGAATGGCTTCGTGGGGGTTTTGATCGTTTTTATTGGTCACCGAATCCAAATCGCCTAAATATGTTTCACCATAGGATCCGATCAAGAATTCTTTCATTTGTCCTTGTAAAAATTCATGAGCATATTCTCTACTGTCGGTTCTCATATAGGTAATATGACCGTCTTGGTACAAGGTTTGACAACATTCCATTACTCGTTTTGGACTGATGGATAAATGTGACGATGCATATTGAAGTAAATTCGATGTATTAAAAGGTTTAGGCGGTTTTGTGCTTTTTTGCCGGCCATCGCCAATATGGAAAATGTGACTATGTACGGACGATTCTTGTAAAAAGGTTTCCAATTCTGATTCTGCGCTAAAGGTTTTGTCTAAAGTTCCGACTAACAATGATGGTTCTTGGAAAAATGTCCCTTTGATTTTGTAATTCACTTCTACTTCTTTTTCTTCGGAGGATTTGTATTTATCATAAATAAGTCGCAAGGTAGGGGTTTGACAACGACCAGCCGAGAGAAACTTCCCATCATCTCGGGCTATCCATTTGCTTAATAAAGGACTAATTTTAAAACCAATCATACGGTCCAGAATCTGTCGTGCTTGTTGGGCATGAACAATATTCATTCGTACGGTAATTGGGACTTTAATGGCCTTTTGTAAAGCCGGTTTGGTGATTTCATTGAATAATATACGTTTAGTGTTATTGGGGTCTAAATTGCATACTTCACAAATATGCCACGCAATGGCTTCTCCTTCGCGGTCATCGTCCGTACCCAAAAATACATTACCCGGTAAAAATTGCGATACAATGGATTTCATAAATAAAACATGGCCTGCTTTTTCAGAAATTATATTGTACGTGGGTTTGTATTTTTGCTTAGAGGTACCGACTTTTACCAATTCTCGTATATGACCTTTAGAAGCAATACATTTGTATTCAAACCCTAAATATTTTTCGATTTTAGCACATTTAGAAGGCGACTCTACAATAACCAAAAAAGGAGTGTTTGCCAAAATGACTTTGGTACTGGTTGACATGGCCTTCTTTTTGCGGGCTAATGACATTTTTATTGTAGAAGTAGGAAGCAAAAATAATTAAAACGGAAAAAAATGAAAACTATTCCGGACTGTTATTTAATAGAAAGTTGTTTTTAAGTTCTTATCAAAAATTGATTAAATGTGTTTGTTTAGTATTTATTAAACAACAGTTCCATATATAAAACCCAATACCGAGACAAAAATAAGCCTTAAATTAAGAATGAAATATACTTGTCACATTCGTACACGTGATTACAAAGAATGGCATTATGTATCTCACGATACCCCCTCTACAGTAATCGAGCACTCTTTTCCCGATCTTATTATCGAAACACCAGTAGCATACAAGTTATTCCAGGACGATGTATTTGAACACGATTCTGAAACCAATAAATCTACTTTAGTATCTTCCAATGTACGAACCCAGAAAAATATACCCGGTATACTTTTATTGGAAAACAACCGTACATATGGGCGTACTGAAAACAAAAAACGTTTGTATTACAAATGCAAACCAAATGATTCTAAATTGCCGTATTTTCTGGTACCGTATGACATGCCTATGGGATTTCAAAAGAACTTTAAGAACAAATACGTGACATTTTCATTCCATAACTGGAATGACAAACATCCTTGTGGAATACTCTCTCAAAATATCGGAGACACATATGATTTACCATCTTTCAATGAATATCAACTCTATTGTAAAAATCTTCATAAGTCCATCACTACATCGATCGCTAAATCAAAAGAACTGTTGAAAACGAACTCTATGGATTCGTACAAGAAAACCATATTATCATCACCGGATCAATATGGAACCATTCTAAATTACGAAAAACGCAAAGATATCTTTACAGTAGACCCACGTGGATGTTTAGACCGCGATGACGCAATCTCGATTATTACCCGAGACAAAGGAGATATTACCGAGCATATTGTAAGTGTCTACATTGCTAATGTATGGGTATGGTTAGAAGCAATGGATTTATGGGGAGAAATAGGTAGTCGTGTATCTACCATTTATTTCCCGGAAATGAAAAGACCTATGTTACCTACAGTAATCGGCGAACAATTATGTAGTTTGGACCAAGAACACAGCCGGTTTGCATTTGTGATGGAATTTTCCGTAGTAGAACATCCTAAAAAGGGGATTTACATTCAATATTTAGACGGATTGAAACCCGCATTGTCTCAATGTACCATTAAAGTAGCACATAATTTCGATTATGAAGAACGCAACTTACTCAAGTACCAACCGTATTTGGATTTACAAACATTAACCCGTAAAATGGATAAAAATGTAGTGGATAGCCATCATGTAATTGCGTACTGGATGACCCAGATGAATTTCTATGTGGCTAAACATATGAAATATGAGAAAATGGGTATATTTAGGGCAGTCAAAAGCAAAATAGAGACCACTACTATTACTCAGTCTACAGAAATACCCGCGGCAGAAACCTTACCTGGTTTTATCCGGTTATGGGAACAACAATTATCGGGTAAATACGTTTGTATAGCCCGAGATGGTACTACTGAAAAATTTGACGAATTGAAACATGAAGTACTAGGTATGGACCAATATGTACATTTTACAAGTCCTATAAGACGAATGGTGGATTTACTGAATCAAATATTGTGGGTCCGTTATCATTTAAAACCAACTTCATTGAGAGAAAACGTGATCCAATTTTACGATACACAAGTGGACAATATTGATGAATTAAACCGACAAATGAAAACAATACGCCGTATACAAGGTGATGCTCATATATTACACAAAGTAACCAAAGAACCGAATATATTGGAGAAAACATACGAGGCCATTGTACTGACCCAAGAAGACAAACCAGCACTGTACATTGAAAAATTAGAATGGATGACGCATGCGTATTTGTCTCAATCCTATCGTAAATATGACCGTATTCAATGTAAATTATATGTATTTGAAAAGGAAGAACAAATGAGGAAAAAAATCCGTATTCAAGAAATTGTAGATACAAAATAGAAAAATTGAATATTAATATGAAAAGAAAAATAGATTGATAAAAGTATAATCGAGAGAAATTTAAGAATAACCTATTTATGAAATGCAGTCATCTAAACAATACCAAGTTCATTATCAATATATAGATGATACAACGAATGCTATCCAAAAAGAATGGATAGTTACATTATCACATAGAACATTGCGTGCTATGAAACAATACAAAGAAGCATTGCAAAATATGAAAAAACATCCATATCAATATCTTCTACTTGGATACAATAGATTAGAACTCGTGAAATCTGAAGAAATATATTTATTATGTACTTATACCGTAAGAAATACAATATTGTCTAGTTATTGTACAGAACAATATTTAGATAAATTAGAAAACAGAGAAAATGAAGAAAATAATAACGGGTATACTACATCAACAGTATCAAACTCATCTACTGTAACTGTGAAACGAAATGGTTCGTCTCTTGTAAAAATACCATCTCCGGATAGTCGTGCTCCTAGACGAGTGAATTTCAGTTCAGAGCAAATAGCAAAAGGGGAAGAATATTTCGATATTATCTACAATAATTATCATAATGTGGAATTTTAGGAGGGCGAACACAGCATGCCCCAATGGGAAGATATATCCCTTAATACTATATAGAAAAAATGGATTTACGTCAATTTGCCGACACATTTGGGGGAATCCCCTTTTTTTTATTGCTGATCGTCTACTTTTTGAAAAACAATAAGACCATGTTCCAAAAATTCTTATTATTTGCATGTATAGTAGCATTGATTATTGACATATACTTATCGTTCTTTTATATTCGTGAGAAACACACAACACAATAAGTAAAAAATATTATTTCTATAGTAGAAACGATATTTATTAACCAACAATGTAAAGTCCAGTACAAATAGTTAATCCCATATAAGCACCATGAAACAATAGATGATTAAACTTATATCCAACATTCATTACTCTAATTAATCCCATGCAATATATCGAAATGAATATCCATATAGCCATTTTCATATTACTATGAAATATATTTACGAAAGAAATGAACAACCCTGTTCCAAGAGGAATACTAAGTAATGTATTAATAATTGTATATTTACCACCTTTGGTTTCACAATACGAAAAATAGATATTATTCAGTTTTAAATACTTTAAATAACATATTCCTATTATTGCAAATGATACATAAAAGTAAAACATGAAATTCATAACATCACACTTACTACAGTTCAAATAATAAGAAATTACACCATTGCTATTTAGAGATAACGCATGGAAATTTGTAAAAGAGGTCAATATAATTGTACAGGCATCTGCATAATAATAAGGTAAAATATCATCGGCCATTACATCGAATTCAATGTTCGGATAGATTGATTTAAGTTTGGTATACAATGCATTGTGGTAGTAATATGAAGTACATGCCAAACAAAAACGCGCACTAATTTCAGGCCAAAATATAGAATTATCATAAGGATAATATATGACCAATGATACACCTAAACAGGTAAAGCAAGAATATTGTAACATATATTCTACAGTCATCTGTGACATTTGTACATGTCGAAATAATCCAAATATTTTCTTCACAATAATGGCAAACCAATAAAGATTTAGGAGAAATAATCCAAAAGCAACAATATAACCCATTGTGTAGTTTTCATACAGTAGATGATTGAAAACCACGTTTTTAGGGAATATATAAATCCGGTTGTATGTGAATGTAGCAACAAAACAGAATTCCATTGCATTTCTCAAATTTGGAAATCGATTTGGATATTCTAAAATTAGTAATTGTCTCAAATTCAGGAAAATAGTACTGATTTCAGTAGCCATGGTTGCTTTCATCACAATGGAAACCCAGGAAACATATTCTGGTGAATAATCCAATACCAAATTATATCCACCGCCACCAATCCAATAACCTGTAAAACAACCTATTGCAATAAAATGATGAATGAAAGATTCAAATTTACAAAAAAATAAATCAGTACAACAAAAATAAAATATAAATAAACAGCATGTCCACAGTGTAGTATAATCTTGGTATTGATTGTAATGATTTACACCGTACAAACATGCCAAAGATGCAATGGAACTAATTGTAATTTGGAATCTTTCTATGTTGACAGAAATAGCCTTTTCATATTGAGGATAAATGGCATGTAAAATTGCAGGAACAATCATTATAATACAATGCAATAGACAAACTAATTGCACTCTTCTACAGTTTCTATAAAAATAATTTTTATATTCATTTTTATAAGGTTATAAGTTTGATGTATTTAGTTAGTATCTGTCAAAACCCATCCATTGTCAATAGCATCTAGATCCAATAAAGGAGCGGCATAATTCTTATTTCTAACTCTATGGTGTTCTATATGTTTTCGTGGAGACACCATACCAGGTATCCATTGTTTATCTTGTAATTCACGTGTATGTATTAATAAATTGAATATACTTATTGTCTCAATTGCCAATGCGAATTCAAGTTCATTTACATTTAGTAGAAATCCACCTAAAACAATTGGAGAAGCATAGGCAATAATGAATTCGTAAGCACTCACTGCATTTGCAATACTAGGTATAATCAAATCCTTTTCGTATAAATGATGGAAGTGGTGCATCCAATAGAGAGACTTGTTGCGATGCATTTCACGATGAGCGAAAAAATACCCAATATTCTGTATCAATAATAATCCGCTAAACTTCATCCATGAAAAAGTAGTATTGTGTTCCAATATGAATTGGTCTACGAAGGTATACAAAAACGGACTGATAACAATCAAATTATTAATAATAGCATCTTGTCCATCGGCGTACAGTTCCGGATGATCATTTTGCATATTTTCTAGAGAGTTAACACTTAATGTAGTGTCCATATGTTGACTAAGTGTAAATACACTACCACTAATAGTAAGACCTTTTATATATGACCAAGCAAATCCCATAATTGAATAAAAAATTGAATGAAACATGATATGTGGATTGAATAGGTAAAAATAGTTGTTATATAATTCATAGTATAGAAAAATGTATTTATTAGGTTGTCTCGGATATTTACTTTATTATTTACTTCGCCAATATAAATGGTTCCATAATCAGTCTCAATATCAATCACAAATCGAACTCAATGTATCAAAACCATCGGCACGTCAAAACTTTTCCAATTATATCGAAGTAAATAAAAATTATTCACATTGGGAGAAATTACATAGAAGCCCCTTTTCTGAGACAAACTGGTAAAACCAGATAATCCATACCCCCGCTCCAGAATAAAAGGTTAACAATAATCTTTCTACAGTTTATTGTCCCCTTTTTTCTCATATAATTCTTTTTTTCTCCGGAATTTCATTTGGGTGACATCGAATTTGGTATTCATTTTTCCAACTGAACGGTCACATTGTATTTTATTCAAAATAGCCATATCTTCGTCTAAAGTCGTTTTCATTTGCATTTGGAAAAAAGGATCGGTCCATGGATACGTAAGAAAGTTCCTGTATAAGGTATAAAACAATCGACATGAATTATCCGTTTCTTCTACGCAACGAGTAAGGATTGTTTTAGTGTATTCATCGGCTTGTACACGAGTAATGGTAGTATCCGGTAAATGGAATTCATTTTCTACAATCACCGTATCCTTTCCCATAAATTTAGCCATACTAGATGGACCGGCTACATAATGAAACGTGGTTTTCCCACTAAATTCATTTATACTTTCGTACTGGATATGGTACGGTACTGGATTCATGGTATTGCCAAATGAATGGACAAAACTAATATGCATCATATCGAGTAAATTCTCCATAACCATAGTCGATGGTCTATAAAATCTCCTTTCTCCGTAAATTGGCCTAAATAAATCATTTGATTCTTCCGGTGGAAAATAAATTTCATTTAGCGAATTATTAATCGAGAGAAAATAAGGTTTTATGAATATATTATTGTACTGTACTACAGTTTGAAATGATTCAATAGATGAATTTGGTATAGGAGCAATCCCGGGTATATGGATCAAATTACCATTTAAATCGTATTTCCATCCATGATATGGACAAACGAGACAATTATTGGATATTTTTAAAGTAGCCCCTCTATGTAAACAAATATTTTCTACTGCAGTCCATGTGGATGTATTATGAAGCAGATAACCATTTTTGTTTTTCAAAGTAAATGGAATACTATTTCTACTGGGAGTATCAATGTGGGCAATCCAATAATATCCATTAATAAAGTCAATTGAGAGAAATAGACCAAATAGACCAAATAATACTAACATTAAGCAATTACCATATAAAAAGAGCAATTTTTATATAAATTATTCAATTCGTTAATATAGATAACATAAAAAACAAATAATTAATAAAAAGACAATGTTTACGCATTTTTTGACATTTGGTGGTGGACCATCTAATTTCCATGACGCAGCAAAACGAGTATCAAAAGAAGCCATAAAATCAGGTATATTTTCTACAGTACATTGTTATCTAGATAAAGATTTAGAAAAAATGTCCGATTTTTGGTTAGCACATGGGCATTTCATAAAAAATAATAAACGGTTGTATGGGTACTGTATTTGGAAACCGTATTTGGTTTTAAAAACATTGGAAACTATGAGAGAAGGTGACCGTCTGTTCTATGCTGATAGTGGTTGTCAATTTGATTTTGATTGTGAAGACCCTAAATTACAGTATGAAACAATGTTGGGTCATATGGGTAATCAAATTATGTCAGCAACGTATTGTAACACAGATTATCATATGACGAAACGAGATTTAGTAGTTCATTTAAATATGGAAGATCACCCAAGATTAAAATGTGGACAAATACAAACAACCACTTTTCTATTGACGAAATGTGAACGTATTATGAACTTTGTACGTTTATGGTATGCAATGTGTTGTAATTATCATTTTATTGATGATAGTCCATCTAAAATTCCTAATTATTCTAGTTATGATGAACACCGACACGAACAGTCTGTATTTAGTCTATTGGCAAAAAAACTTGATATATATGACCCTGGCGATGATTATGATAAATGTACTATTGAAAATGTTATATGTTTGATACGTAATCGTACAGGTGCAACATACCCATGCTGTAGAGTAACAGGAAGTCCATTTTTTAATTTCAATGAAGGTGGAGATGAATTAACGCCAACTGAATTAAAAGAATATATTAAGAAAATACAGAAAGTACAACCTGAAAAAGTAATTCAATATGGTTTTGGTAGTGGCAGAAAAGCATGTGCAATGGTATTGATGAATAAAAAATTAAAAGATTTTATTATTTGTGCTGAAAGTTATGCTACATGCACTTATCAGAATTATTTTGCCCAAATGTTGCCTATTATTAAATTTTATACGTTACCAAAAGATAAATTAAGCCAGCGTTTAAAAGAAGAAGGAATAGACGAAAGTGAATATGTGACCATCTAATACCCCGCAAATCCAAGCACCCTCCCTTTCTCAAAACAGAAAATGCGTTAAATTCCCCTCCAAAAATAAATATAAGAATTATAGTATGTTAAATAATTTTGAAGGAACGCATTACCGTTTAGCAAATAATTGGTTCGATAAAATCAATCTAAATGATTATAAAAATAGACCAATCAATTATTTAGAGATCGGAACCTTTTATGGTGCAAATCTAATATCAGTAGCAAATAGTTATGGATTACATAAAGATAGTAAATTGTATTGTATCGACCCATGGGAAGATTATAATGATTATTCTGAATATAAAAACTAACAACCAACCATCTATAGCACCTTTCAAAAAAATGTGGAAAATTCAGGATTGAAATCCAAAGTCATAATAAATCGGGGCTATTCCAATAATGAAATCCCAAAGTTAAAAGATGAATCATTTGACATAATCTATATCGATGTCAATCATGAACCATCGTATGTGTTAGAAGATGCCGTGTTAAGTTTTCGCAAATTAAAAAGCAATGGTGTAATGATCTTTGATGATTATGGTTTGGGAGGCCCGGAATTAACTCAAAAAGGCATCGATGGATTCTTAACATGTTATCATAAAAAACTCCAATATATAGGAGAAAAATGCAGTCAAGTGTTCATCCAAAAAAGGGGGAACCATCCCCCATAGCCCCCTCCTGAGGGAACCTAAATGTTCCCCCATACCCCCTCCTGAGGGAACCTAAATGTTCCCCCATACCCCCTCCGTTCCACGTTATGCTTTTTGTACAGGGCATCGCGGAGCCAGGGGGTAATGGGGGATGTATCCCCCAGTCACTCATTATATGATATCATACTCATTTCTGGATATGTTGAGGGAGCCTAAAGGTTCACCCATACCCCCTTCGTTCCACGTTATGCTTTTTGTACAGGGCATCCTTTTTGTACAGGGCATCCTTTATGGACTTGTTTGTTGCCTATACCCCCAGCAATGCGCGGAGCAGGGGGTATGGGGGATGTATCCCCCAGCAAGGAGCGGAGCCAGGGGGGCTATGGGGGATGTATCCCCCGAGTAATCATTCATATAGGCTCGCTTCGCTCGCCCGCGCGTGGAACCGATTGGTCGGCTCAAGTCGACCTTTCACCGAGCGAAGCGAGGTGAATTAGTAGTAACAACCCGAATATTATTTTTATTCCTGTACACCCCAGCATATCGCGGAGCCAGGGGGCTATGGGGGATGTATCCCCCACGCGGAGCCAGGGGTAATGGGGGATGTATCCTACAAAAATTGAACGAATCGAGACAAAAAACAAACCACCATAAATAACACTCAAGCAACATGGAAAAATCACAACAAACTAAGCAACAAGAAAATATCTCTCTACAGGATCAATCCAAGCAGAAATGCACCGACCCTAACAGCCCATACATGACTCTTGCAAAAAAATGGGACACAATCACCATTAACCCACAGTTCATTGAACTTTGGCACATCAAAAAAATAGACTCCATTCCCGTAATCGTTTACATTCGCAAACACCAAGGAGAAACGTCTCTCCACATCCACGCCACTCACGTCAAAGAAGGCATATCCTACGATGACTCTCTATGGTGCTACTACCAAACCGACAATTTCTACTATAAATCCATCGAAGACGTTGCCACCACATTGGAAATCATGGCCAACCGAATCGGAGACCTACGATACAACCAATACACATGCAAACTTGATCTACAAGATAACATTGTAGAGACACAATGCCTATTAACCATTTTCGGCGGAAATACCATTCACTCTACTGTTGAAACTACTCAAGAAGAATGCTGCATTTGCCACGAACCCACTTGCGTTACCACCCAATGCCAACACTACGTTTGCGTTCCTTGCGCAGATAAATATATCGAGACATCACGAAAAGCATCCTGCCCCATGTGCAGAAACCCCAACGGACTAAACAAATCTTTCACCGCACAAGACAGAGCAAACTATAATTACTATAACCAAGACGACGATTAAAGAAAAAACATTTTTAAAACTTAACTAACTAACACCCCTTTTTTCTCGGGTTTTTGTTAAAACATATAGGTCCCACATATAGGACATACTAGGTATACATGCACATAGGTCCCACATATAGGACATACTAGGCATACATACACATAGGTCCCACATATAGGACATACTAGGCATACATACACATAGGTCCCACATATAGGACATGCTAGGTACACATACACAATGGTCCAACATAAAGGGTTAAAACTGTAGAAAAGATATACTTGTAATCGACACATCATGTGTCACCCATTATATGATATCACACTCATTTCTGGATATCTATAAAACATGGGGGTTTTCTCTCCAAAACATAAAAACAAAAAGACTATTCAAATTAAATTAATCAACATACTATTCTTCCAAATCGAAGATGACGCACATCATGTATAGTCTTATTTTTTACTGCATTCAATGGATCTAATCTATTATACTAAATCAAGTAGTATAATGGTTTAGTATCAAAAACTTTAGTATCAAATGTTATGACATCATACAATTCTCCCATATACGAGAACCGTACATTCCAGACTCCAGAATCCAGATTTTTTGCAGGTTCGAAACATAACTCATTTATTGATATCACACTCATTTCTGGATATCTATAAAACATGGGGGTTTTCTCTCCAAAACATAAAATCAAAAACATTATTCAAATTAAATTAATGAACATACTATTCTTCCAAATCGAAGATGCCTCAGGACAACGCCCGTACCCAATATCTATTCTACAGTCCTCCAGGGCCACCAGACCGACCCTTGGTCCCCACTATACAGCCCCATCACACAGTCCCATCACACAGTCCCATCACACAGCCCCAGTATACAGTCCCATCACACAGCCCCAGTATACAGTCCCATCACACAGTCCCATCACACAGCCCCACTATACAGTCCCATCACACAGTCCCATCACATAGTCCCCCTACATAGTCCCACCTACACAGCAATAACCCTTGGTAAAACAGTAACACTTTTACCAATACCAATACCAACTACACTTTTCTACAGTAAACCAAACCAAACCAAACAATACCAAACAATACCAAACAAAAAATATTTTCTCTCCATTCCAATCAAATGGAGAGAAACAAAAACAACCATGAGATATCAACATCAAAAGCAATTACCTACAGTACACAAACCGTACATACCAAAACCGCCACCAAAAGAGGCAACCAAAACCAAAAAGAAAATCAAAAAGAAAACCAAAAGGAAAAACAAAACACAAACCATGGAAGCAAGACGACTAGACCAATACCCAATAGACCTAGACTTGGAAATATTCGACCCCTATTTTCTACCGCAATTGGAGCCGGAATATAAGCCCATTATAATAGACATAAAAAACCCACACCAAGAAGACAACATACTCATACCCAAACATACAGACAACCTAATAACAAGACTCTGGATCAAAGAATACGAACTCATTCAATGTACAATACGAAAAGCACGATTAGTAGAACTCATCCAATCCATACGGTCGGTCTATAAAAAAAACAATTCATTTTTTTCAAAAATAAAATAATTTTCTAACCAAAAAAAAATCTCCCCCCCTACTTTTTAAGTACATACTAGAATATTCCCTAAGGTCAAAAACAAACTGAAACACATCAAACAAACCAACATCCAAGACGACAATCAGTAACAAATCAAAACGATTCCCAAAACACCCACCAACCAAACAATCAAGACCCCCTCCGCCGACGAATGACATAACTCAATCGCCGTTCATTGGAACCCGACAAAACCAAAGTAAACTCTTCTACAGTCCATTCTCCCGACGCCACTTTAGGCCGAATCCAAAATTCATAATCAAACCCACGGGAAGGTTTCATAAAAGCAATAGCAATCAAATGTTTCTTCGTACCAAACAGTTTCAACAACCGTTCAACCAACCGATTATCCCCAATAAACAAGGTCACAACACTACAATCACTATCAATCACATGACTACGTTTCAGTAAAAAATCCTCACACCGAAAATCGGCAATACGTCCCTCAACATCGACTAAAGACTGATATGCATCAAAAGGAATACTTTCTCTCAAAATGGTTTCATCCCAATCGGTTCCAATGGCTTTTTTAGCACCAAACATCAACATATGATACACAACAAAACCCTGACCACACCCCACATCCATAACAACACGATTTTCTACAGTAGACCGACCCAATAATTGTAACAATTGGTGGATCGAACCCGGAGTCATATGATGAGTAAACCCAGTAGGAATACGATGCTTGGCAAATCCCCAATAAGTCCGTTGATTTTCTT
>JGI20157J14317_10003240_pt1 | contig 13145 bp, 11 predicted proteins | sample COG_07_FD_14317 | JGI IMG/M metagenome (IMG submission 14317)
TTAAAGATCCGTCAGAAATGCATACCGTCCAACCAGGTGATGTTCTTGTAGCTGATATGACTGATCCAAATTGGGAGCCTGTTATGAAAAGAGCCTCGGCANTAGTTACAAATCGCGGTGGCAGGACATGCCATGCTGCAATAATTGCTAGAGAGCTCGGNATTCCTGCAATTGTGGGGAGTGTCAATGCAACAGAACTTCTCACCGAGCAGGAAACTGTAACAGTATCATGCTCTGAGGGAGAAACGGGCATAGTCTATCAAGGTAAATTAGATTTTGATATTAAAGTTCAAGATGATGGCGATTTACCAAAAATACCCATCAAGCTAATGATGAATGTGGGGAATCCAGATATGGCTTTTACCTTCGCACAAATCCCTAACGACGGTGTAGGTTTGGCAAGGCTTGAGTTTGTAATTAATAATATGATAGGCATTCATCCAAAGCCATATTGAATTACGATGCGATGCCTGAAGATATTCAAAATGCAATTGACTATAAATCTAGAGGATATGCTTCCCCTAAAGACTTTTATGTAAATAAAGTGACTGAGGGAGTTGCCACTATTGCGTCAGCATTTTTTCCAAAGCCAGTAATTGTGAGAATGTCAGACTTTAAATCAAACGAGTACAAGAAGTTAGTCGCTGGTGATATTTACGAACCTGATGAAGAAAACCCAATGATTGGTTTTAGAGGTGCTGCAAGATATATATCCGATCAATTTAAAGATTGCTTTAAGCTTGAATGTGAAGCTATGATAAAAGCAAGAAATGAAATGGGTTTAACTAATATTGAATTGATGATTCCTTTTGTGAGGACATTAAAAGAAGCCGAAGCTGTGATTGATTTACTCGAGGAAAATGGTCTTAAGCGCGGGGTAAATGGATTGAGACTTATTATGATGTGTGAAGTCCCATCCAACGCTATTTTAGCAAAAGAATTCCTAAAATACTTTGATGGATTCTCAATCGGATCAAACGATTTAACTCAATTGACACTGGGGACTGATAGAGATTCAGGTATTTTAGCAGATGGTTTTGATGAAAGAGACCCTGCAGTTATGAAGTTAATTGAATTAGCAATCTCTGGGGCTAAAACAAATAAAAAATATGTAGGCATCTGTGGACAAGGCCCTTCGGATCACCCAGATTTTGCAAAATGGCTACTAGACCAAAAAATGGATTCGATGTCATTAAATCCTGATACAGTAATAAGTACATGGAAAAGTTTAAGCAAAAAATAAATGGCCAAAAATAAAAGGACAGCCTTTTTTATATCAGATGGAACTGGTATTACGGCTGGTTCACTAGGAGGTTTATTAGCACATTTCCCCGAAACTGAATTTGATCAAATTAGGATTCCATTTACAGACTCAATTGAAAAAGTTGAGGACGCTCAAAAGAGAGTTGCCAATGCAAAAATGATGACTGGGTCAAGACCTATCGTTATTATGTCAATTGGTAATCAAGTGTTAAGAAATGAGCTAAAAGCTGTTGATGCTTATTATATTGATCTATTTGATTCTTTCATTCACCCTCTTGGGGTTGAGCTTAATGAGTCAGCCTTGACAACACCCGGCGTTTCTCACAGTATAAAAACAAATCAATACGGCTCGCGAATGGAAGCGATAAATTTTGCTTTAGGTCATGATGATGGAATGACTCACACCGGTCTTAATCAAGCACAAGTTATACTTGTGGGTGTTTCTAGAAGTGGAAAAACTCCAACGAGTATCTATTTAGCAATGCAGTTTGGTATTAAAGCTGCAAACTATCCACTTATTCCTGAAGATTTCGAAAGAGGAAAGCTTCCCCCTATTCTTGAAGGTTACCTTGATAAAATATTCGGACTTACGATTAAGGCTGAACGATTACATTCTTTAAGAAGTGAAAGAAGACCGGACAGTAACTATGCATCTCTCTCAAACTGTAGACATGAGATTGGTCAGGCAGAAGAATTAATGAAAAAGGTTGGTATCCCAACCGCAGATTCAACCTCAAAGTCGGTTGAAGAGCTTTCAGCCATCATCATACAATTTATGAAAAATTAATTTTTAAAGTAAGGCTCAAGAAGTCCCATAATCTCAGAAGACTCAGGACCTACGGTACTTGGAAAAACAAAAGCTGTTTCAGCATTTGGCATCACAATAAACTTATAAAAATTCCACATGGGCGCTTCCCCTGTCATTTTTTTTAAATTCCTATAAACAGGATTTACATTTGGACCAACAACGTTCGATTTACTCATCATAGGAAAATCTACAGCATAGGTTAACTTGCAAAAGTCTTGAATTTCCTTGTCTGTTTTGAATTCTTGATTAAAATCGTTTGAGGGAAATCCTACTATCAATAAATCTTTACTATGTTGCTTATAAAGCTTCTCAAGTCCCTCAAACTGGGAGGTAAAGCCACATTTACTTGCTGTATTTACAAAAAGAATTGGTTTCTCTTGATATTCACACAAGTTAAACTTTTCTCCCTGCAGAGTTTTTAAATCTTGATTATAAAAATCCATACAAGCAGAATATACTGGGTTAACGAAAAGTAAAAACAAAAAGGTAACAAAAATATTATTTTTCAAAATGGGCCTCATTTTTAATAGTTAGATTCTTAGATTTATTTTCTTATTTTACGCCATTTCCAGGGGGCTATTGGTTTTTTTTCTTCCCAAAGACCGAGTTGATTTTTTTTTGCATTTTTTTCAGCATAATCATATGCCTTTTGATCTGAAGGACTTTGTTGATTTTGATATCTCTTAAAATGCCATGCATATCCACTTGAAATCTGTAACAAATTAATATCAGCCCCATTCAAAATAACCTTTGCTAAGACTCTTTTATAACGATCGACTGTATATGGCTTACCTTCATTTGGTTTCGATTCTAAAAAAACCCACTTATTATTAATCGCTTCACTTAATTGATTTTTTGATTCCAATCCATAAGCTTGATTTTTTTCAGGAGCGTCGATACCTGTCAGTCTTATTTTGAATTGATTTCCATATTTATCAACGACATGTATCGTATCGCCATCAACTATTTTACGAACTTTTGCTGTAAAATCTGCTCTTACAAAACTAATAATATTTATCGCAAAAATAATGATGACATTCACAAAAAAAAGTTTATTTTTCATTTTTTCTCTTTTAATATCAAACGTTTTGAATGCTGCAAATCTTCAATACTTTGTAAACCAAGTCTAAGCAACAATACCTATCCATGCCTTACGACAGTTATGTCTATTATCCATCCCCAATGATGGATAAAGCAATCATAAATTTACCATCCTATTCGAATGTTAAAAAGTGTGCTTCTGATAATGTTACAGATGCAATAATTATTCTTAACCCAGTTTTAAGTTATCAGGCGCAAAGTACTATCTTATATGGCGATTTAAATGTAAAAATTTACCAGTCAAGGTCTGATAAAGAAACACATCCAGACAATTTCATCAAGGAAATGAAGATATCACTTTGGGAGGTTGTTAAGTTTGATAGGGTTACCATGGATTATTATGTAAATGATATCTACACACAAAACTACTTAGTAAGCTTTCTGTTGAGATTGAAAACGCTCAATTGAATTCGGACTACCCAACGAACGGCTCTTATTGTGATCTACTAAATACTCTTAAAGAATCAAAAATAAACCTGAGATATTGATCTTTACTTATTTTTTGTTTCTAACGCATGGTAGATCTTTGTTAGGAGATACTCACCTAATAAGAAAGATATTATTAAGATTATAAATGCTAATAGACCATCAAATAACCCATAAAAATTTATCTTATCCCCAAAAATAAGATTTGCCCCGTGAAGCATAATTACTTTAGAAAAAAACAATAACGCCCATAATGCAAAGAAGTATTTTAGTTTTAAAAAAAAGCCTTTTTTATCGCCAAAAAATTGTGAAAGTTTATGCTCTGCCTGCTTTGTTAAAACAATTAATAATTGTAAGAACATAGCAATAAAAATAGTGATAGAAAAAGACTCAACATAAATAGAGTGAGTAAATTCAGCGTAAACATTGAGTATTGTCATGTCGACAAGTATGCATATTAAATACACAAGAAATAATCTTTGAGAGTTATTTACAAACCTCCCACCAGCTTTAGTTAATCTTTTTTTATGTGAGGCCATTAAATTTGTTTTGTATTAGGCTTTTTATCATTAAAAAATAATGAATATAAAACAGGGACAACTGCCAAGGTAAGGAATGTACCCACACCTAGTCCATATGCAATGATATTGGCGAGGCCATAAAACAATGGGTCATGAGGAATGATTAATGTTAATAAGCCTAGTGTGGTAGTTAATGTAGTAATAATGATTGGCCTCAGCCTCTGTTGGCAGGCGCTTACGATTGCATCATATAACTTCTTACCCGCATCTCTTTCGAAATCAATTCTATCAATCAAAATAATCGCATTATTAATAATAATACCAGCCAAACTATAAAGCCCAAGTGTACCCATAAATCCAAAGTTTGCCCCTGAAACAAGTAATCCCAATACAGCCCCAATGAATGAGAGGGGAATCGTAATTAAAATGATCAAAGGCCTCCTAAATGAATTGAACTGGGCAACCAGGAGGATGATAATAAGGCCTATCACTAGCGGTACATTAGCAGAAAGTGAGTCTTTCGCCTCCTTAGACTCTCTGATCACGCCATCGTACCTAATCAAATGATTAGGTGGTAAGTCACCACTCAACTCCTCAACGATGGGATCTAATTCGTCCTTAAAATCCTCAGCCGTATAATTCATATTTTTTACTTCTACTGAAACTGTTCTGAATAAATCTTGCCGTGCAATTCTTGAAAATTGATTTTGACCCTCAAAGTCAGCTATCTGAAACAATGGAACATTTGTATTTTTGCTTGATGAGTAGACATTTAATGTCCTCATCCTATCCATATTAAATCTTTCCTCATCTTCCGCTCTAAATAAGATTGGGATAATATTGTCTTTCTCACGAAATTGGTAACCTCTGAACCTTCAAAATATGCATTGAGAGATTCGGCAATATCATTGGAAGATACGCCTGCCCTCCTCGCTCTCACTTGATCTACATTAATTAAAATTTTTAAAGTTCTGTTCTGCCAATCTGTTCTGATATCAATGGCACCTGGAATCTCGTGCAATCTATCAACCAACTGTTGGGCTTTGGCGTAAATTACATTGGAATCGGGGCCGACTACTTGTAACTTAATTTCACTAGAATCACTTGCCCCCAAAAACATCTTGTTTATTCTAAAAAACATCCCCGGAAATCTATCATTTAAAGTCATTCTTAAATTTTCCATAGAACTATCTTGGGCTTCAACATCTTCTATATTAATGATAATAAAGCCCATATTGTCTGCCGCATCCTCAGGTGCAAGTGATAAGACAAAACGGGGGCCGCCAAATCCAACGTATCCCGAAAATGACTCAATATTAGGAAATAACTCTCTATCATTAAGCGCTTCAAAGACCCCTTTCATTTGCCTTGTCATCTCTCTTTGAGAGGTTCCAGCAGGAAGTTGCGTATAAACTAATATTTGAGGTCTATCTGAATCTGGGAAAAAACGCTTAGGGACATCTTTGCTTAACATAATCGCAAATACAAACGCTGCAAACATGCTCGCTAAAAATATAAACCTTATCTTTAAAATACCTTTAAGTAGAAAACCATAGCCTATTGATAATTTATAGAAAATTCCTGATGTTTCTTTTTCTTTACTTTTTTTCTTATCAATTTTTAAAAAGAAATAACAGAGTATGGGGGTTAAACAAAGTCCCGCAATCCATGAAGTCAATAAAGCCATTGCAATAACTAATGAGAGTGACCTTGTATACTCACCTGCGGTTGATTCTGCCAGCATAAGTGGAAGAAAAAATAAAATAGTTGTTAAAGATGAGGTCAGTAACGGAATCGTTAATTCTTTGCCTACCCCCTTGAGTGCTTCAATTCTGGAGATACCATTCTCTAACCTTTTCATAAAATCTTCAGCGACAACAATTCCATTATCCACCAGCAACCCCAAAGCAATAATGAGTGTTGCAAGGCTCATCCTCTCGAGCTGAAGATCATAAAAATTCATCAATGCGAGTGTAATCAACATGACGGTTGGAACGATGGAGCCAACAATAAAGCCTGTTCTAAAACCAAGAAAAATGATAACCGAAAATAGAACAATGACCAGAGTCTGTATTACGTTAATCGATACTCCGTTAATGGTATCTTGAACAACATCAGCCTGATAGGTGGCGATATCTATATGGTATCCAAAAGGCATAGTTTCTTGAATTTCTGATATCACATTTAGAACTCTGGGTGAAAATTCTAAGAGGTTATAACCTTCCAGCATTGAAATACCAAAAACAATGGCCGGTTTACCGTTAAAATATGCTGTTTTACTTGGTGGGTCTATATATCCTCGTTCAATAACGGCTACATCTCTTAAGGATATAACGTCCTCAGTGTCTGTTTTGTAACCCGACCTGGGTACTGAGATTAATGTATCCCCTAACTCTTCGATATCTTTAAAATCACCTGTTGGCTCCAAGACAAACGACCTTGCTCCAGTGTCAACTTGACCTCCTGGCATAATAATATTTTGTGAACTGAGCGCAGCCGCAATCTGACTGGGGTTAACACCTAGCTCTGCAAGCTTTGTTGACTCAAATTTTAAATAAATTCTTTCGTCTTGAATGCCAAATAAGTCAATTTTTTTTGTGCCCTTTACACCGTAAAGAATGTCTCTAATGTGTTTTGCCATATCGTGCATTTCATTCATACCAAAACCATCTGAGGTTAATGCCATTGTGATGACAGCGACATCACCAAATTCATCATTTATGTTTGGAGTCGACGAACCCTTGGGCAGCTCTTTTTCTGCATCCTTAACTTTGTTTCGTAAGTTTTGCCAAATATCGGCTAAGTTGAAGTATTTATCCTCTATTTTGACATGAATGATTGAGGATCCTGTTTGAGAAATTGATGTGAGCATCTTAATCTCAGGGATCTTTCGAATCTGTTCTTCTAATTTTTTGGTTATCAGAAGCTCAATTCTTTGTGGTGACATTCCAGGAAAATTCGTTGTAACAATCGCTTCACGGCTTACGATGGAAGGGTCTTCTTGGGAAGGCAGGGTAAAATAACTGATGCCGCCATAAAGCATCAGACTTACAACAATAAATAAAAATATTTTCTTATATTTAAAAGCTAACTCTGAAATATTCATTAAAAGACCAGTCTCAGTTAAAGTTAAATATTTCTATATCTTGCTCTTGTAATATCACCTCTTGGTTGTCGCGGAGATAAGGGACTCCAGCCACGGCAATAATATCACCAGATTTTATGTTGCCTTGAACATAAACATCATTATTTGTAATATTCAGTGGCTTAACCATCACTTTTTTAAGTCTGCTCGAATTCGGATCATAAACAAAAACAAAGCTTGATTGTTGATTACCTACCCCTAATGCAGAGTTTGGTATCAATATACTTTCCTCTACGTCTTGATAATAAACAAATAAAACTTCTGCTGTCATGCCAGCTCTGAGCTCTGAAGATTGTTCAGTAAGATACAAAACTACTGGGAAAGAATTTGCTCTTGTTGCTTGTGTACCAATTTCTTTAAGCACCCCCTTCATTTCAAGTCCTCTAGCCGCAGGAAAGGTGACCGTATAAATTTTATCTTGAACTAATTTTTTAATTAGCGTCTCTGGAACAAAAACTGACACCTCAAGCCCTTCACCGCCATCAATTTTAAAAAGTGTTTCACCAATAAAAACTTGTTGGGCCTCGTCTACATCTTTAAAGGTGATTGTGCCGTCATAAGGCGCTCTAAGAACTGTATCATCAAGCCCTTTTTTACTGATTGCTAAATTTGAAGCAGCAATTTCTAATTCTGTTTTGGCATCAGCCACATCCTGTTGTGAGACCGCCTTACTTTCTCGAGCGACCTTCATACGATTGTAATATGACTCTTTGTTCACGTAATCAGATTGTGATGAAAGATAAATACTTTTAGCATCTCTCTGGGATAGCCTTGCTAAAACTTGACCTTTTTTTACCTTGCTTCCTAAATCAACTTTTACATCTGTGACATAGCCACCACCATTGAAACTTAGTGAAGCGCCCTCTCTCGGGTTAAGTTGCCCAGATAGCTTTCTTGTTTGTTCAACTCCTGATAGTTTCACCTCCATCCAAGCAATCTTTGGTATCGGTGTTTCTTTTACCGGCTCTTCCTTTCCACAGGATGAAATAAAAAAGATTATGAATATTAAAAAAATTATTTTTTTCATACGCTATTCCCTAAGTATCTTCATCGCTAATGTCTTGAACAGGAATTTCTGTGGCATCCCAACCACCGCCCATTGCTTTGTATAGCTGAATTATAAATTGTACTAAATTTCCATCACTTTTAGCTAACTCATCTTCTTGGAAAAAAATAACTCTTTCTGCATCTTGGACCTCTTGAAAATCAATAAGGCCTGAGGTATACCTAGCCACTGTAATTTTATTTACTTTTTTAGCGGCTTTGACTGATGCCGTGAGCGATGTATTTCTTTGCTTTTCCTCTTTGTAAGACTTAAGAGCATTTTCAACTTCCTCAAATGCGGTTATAACTTTCTTTTCATAGTTTACACGAGCTTCCTCAAGTCGAGCATCCGCAACCTCAATTCCAGCTTGTGTTGCACCTGCATCAAAAATATTCCATCTAAAATTTGGTCCAAATGACCAATATCTGGAGTTCGAGCTGAACTGACTATCAGAGCCTCTTGCATCATAGCCAAAGGTACCGTTCAGATTGAATCTAGGATATTCTTCAGCAGTTGCAATACCGACCTCAGCTGTTTCTTGGGCCAATCTTCTTTCAGCTCTTCTAATGTCAGGTCGTTGTCTTAAAATTTCCCTTGGTAACTCAACAAATGTTTTTTCTGACACTTGTGGAATACCTTTATTTCCTCTTAGCTCTTCGTTAAGTGAGCCAGGGTTTTTTCCCAACAGGACTGCAAGGCTATTCATTAGCTCATCGATATCGGCATGAAAAAGAGGCACATAAGATTCTGCTGCTGCTAAATTTTGCTCTGACTGAAGTGCATCAATCTCTGAAACAAGCTCAGCCTTAAAGCGCGCATTAACAATCTTTAAAGTTTCTCTTTGTGATTTAACATTCTCAAGTGCAAACTGAAGTCTTTTTTGAGAGGTGCGTAATGCAATGTAATTCTTTGCAATTTCTGCGTATAAAATTACCATTACATCTCGATAATTTTCAACGGTTGCCTGATATTGCGCATCCGCTGCTTCAATCGATCTCCTTACATATCCAAAGAGATCAATTTCCCAACTTAAATCTAGGCCAATCGAAGTATAGTTATCAGTATTTTTATCTCCAGCAGCAGACTTACTGCTACTTTTTCTTGACGCATCACCAACGGCATCAATTTCGGGGAATCTTGTGGCATCAACAATTCTAAAATTTGCTCTCGCCTCTTCAACTCTTGTAAATGCAATTTTTGCATCTAGGTTATCGACAGACGCCCTACTTATTAAGTCATTAAGAACTGGATCATCTAAAAGTGTCCACCATTGTTTCTGATAATCACTGTCTTCAACAAATTCATTGTTTAACTGGTTGTTCCAATTATCTGGTACATCCATTTCAGGTGAGCCTTCATAATCTGGCCCAACAGCCTTGCAACCAAGAATAAAAAATAAAGCTATTAGATGAATAAGAGATTTTATTAAGAAATTGTTTTTATTTTCTTTGGTAATCATTAGTGAAAATTATACCTAAAAAAAATTTAATTAGATTATGAGGGTAGAGTTTTTTAGAGAGTATTTAAATTTTTTAAATAAAATTCTGCTTTTTTATTGATTTGTTCTTTTTGAGTTGGATTCATTTTTTTAAGTTGACTATTTACAATTCCTAATCTTGGATTTTTTGAAAGCTTATCTTGATGTCTATCAAAAAAATTCCAATAAAGTGAATTAAATGGACAAGCATTTTCTCCCACTTTTTCCTTAAAATTATATTTACATTTAGCGCAGTAATTACTCATTTTATTAATATAAGATGCAGATGATACATAAGGCTTCGTTGCTAATATCCCACCATCGGCAAACTGACTCATGCCTAGTGTATTAGGAAGCTCTACCCATTCATATGCATCGATATAAATTCCAAGGTACCATTGATGAACCTCTTTTGGATTAATACCTGCTAATAAACTAAAATTACCAATAACCATCAGCCTTTGGATATGATGGGCATATGCGTTAGTTAATGATTGCGAAATGCTTTGTGATAGACATCGCATATCGGTTTTTCCTGTCCAGTACCATTCAGGAAGCTTATTTTTATGCTCAAAAAAATTATGTTGATCATACCCGGGCATATTTGCCCAATAAACTCCTCTAATATATTCACGCCAACCCAAAATTTGTCTTATAAACCCTTCAGTTGATGCCAGGGGTAAATCTTTTTTATTGTATGCATCTTCAGCCTTTTTAATCACTTCAATTGGGCTAAGCATTTTAGTGTTTAGTGAAAAAGATAAAAATGAGTGGAATAATCTCCAGTTTTCATCATGAAGGGCGTCTTGAAAATCACCAAAATAAAGAAGATCTTTTTCAATAAAATTTTCAAGTAATTCAATAGACTCATCCCTACTGATAGGCCAACGAAAATCTGTTGCTTGGCTCTCCCCAAAGTACTCGATATTCTCGTCATTTATTTCTAAAAAAATTTTTTCGTGATTATGGGAAGGTCTAAAATCTTGAGTTGAGCTAGGTGAACCATCCCATCTTTTTCGATTGTCTACATCATAATTCCACTTTCCTCCAATAGGTTTTTCACCCTCCATTAAAATAGAGAATTTCTTTCTCATGTGTCTATAGAATTCTTCCATCCGCCAATGTTTCTTTTCAGAAAAAAATTCTTTCGCATAGAGCTTTGGGATTAAGAAATGTTCCGAGTCAACTGGAACCGCTTTTATATCTTCGATTGAATGAAGTTTTTGCAATTCTGTCATTAACCGATATTCGTCTGGATTTTGATACTCTAGCTGGCTGAAATTTCTTTTTTTAACAATGCTTTTAATGTTCTCATAAAAATTTTGTCTGTTTTCTTTATCGTTAATTTTTAAATAAATAACCTCAAGGTCTTTTGATCTGAGTTGATTTGCAAAAAAACGCATGGCTGCAAATGTCGCAATAATTTTTTGAGCATGATGAAGCACATAGTTTGTTTCATCTTTTACCTCCATCATTACATATGTAACTGAAGAGTTCGTCTCTTTAAACCATGAGTGGTTTAAATTTAATTGGTCACCTAATATTAATCTTAGTCTACTCATTTGAATTTATTATAAAGTAGTTCAATGCCCATTCGATATTAAAATAAAACCAACTTTAAATTTTTAAAGGAACTCCCAAAAAAAAAATATGTCTATAGGGCTTATTTTTAAAAATCTTTTTAAAAATTGTGGTAAATTTAATATTGTTTTATCAGGTGTGCTAATAAAGTTCGTTTTTTTAAAATTTATTAGCTCTCTTTTTAAGACATTTTTTTAATCAAAACGTAAACAGTCTAAGGGTGATGATGCTAAGACATTTTTGTTTAAACGTTTTTATAGGAGGGTTTTAAATATGTTAAATCCATCAGATTACGTTGGAGTTACCTTTTGGCTGCTTTCAGCGGCTATGGTTGCTGCAACATTTTTTTTCTGGGTTGAGAGAGATAGAGCTGTAGGTAAATGGAAGACTTCACTTACAGTAGCTGCAATGGTTACAGGTATTGCTGCTATTCATTACTTTTACATGCGTGGTGTTTGGATTGATACAGGAAGTTCGCCAACAGTATTTAGATACGTAGATTGGCTTCTTACAGTACCACTTCAAATTGTTGAGTTTTATTTAATTCTTGCTGCGATTGCAGTCGTTTCTATTTCAGTATTTTGGCGTTTATTAATTGCCTCAGTAGTTATGTTAGTAGCTGGCTACATTGGTGAAGTAAGTGCAATGGGAGACGGTGGTAGCCTATGGTCTGGTTTCTGGATTGGTATGGTTGCATGGTTATATATCATCTGGGAAGTATTTAAAGGTGAAGCTAGCCAGATTAGCGCAAGCAAAGGTACCGCTGCAAGTAAGAAAGCTTTTAATGCGTTAAGATTAATCGTAACTGTTGGTTGGGCTATTTATCCAATCGGTTACTATCTTGGGTACACAGGCAGTGCTGATGCCGGTACTCTAAATATCGTATACAACTTAGCTGACTTTGTTAACAAGATTGCCTTCGGTGTTGTAATTTGGGCAGCAGCTACATCAGGTACAAAAACTAAGTAATTTTTGAATCTGTAGTGTAATATTAAAAACGCGTCATTTATGGCGCGTTTTTTTTAATTCTTTTTGATGATTTAGGGTGTAATGCAAGTAGCTGACTACAATTTACTCTACAACACTTTATCTTTTGCAATCGCCACATTTGGGGCGAGCACTGTCTTCTTTTTTTGTCAGAGATCACAAGTTGCACCTGCTTATAAAACAGCCTTAACTCTGGCTGGTTTAGTTTGCCTGATCGCGCTTTATCATTATTTGAGAATATTTGAGAGCTTTAATGAAGCCTATGTAGTTATTAATGGGGTAATTACAGAAACAGGTGGGCAGTTGAATGTAAGTTATCGTTATGTTGGATGGCTTCTCACCGTGCCGTTGCTATTACTTGAACTTGTCTTGGTCATAAGATTAACAAGAGAAGAGACCTTTTCTTTGGGCACTAAGTTAACTATTGCAGCAATTATTATGGTGCTCTTAGGATACTCTGGTGAAGGGTTAGTTAATGCTGATCAATTACATGAGAGATGGATATATTGGTCACTTGCAATGTTTCCTTTTTTATTCATTCTCTATAACTTAATCATAAAATTAAAAAATCCTATTTCGAAACAACCAAAAAATGTTCAAAGCTTAGTGAGTAATTCAAGGTGGTTACTAATTGGATCTTGGACAATTTACCCTATTGTTTACCTTCTTCCAATATTTGATCCAAGCGCATCCTATGTAAATTTACAGGTTGGCTATACGGTTGCAGATATCTTATCAATCGCCTCATTTGGTATTATGATTTATTTAATCGCTCAAAGAAAATCAGATAT
>JGI20157J14317_10003246_pt1 | contig 13132 bp, 11 predicted proteins | sample COG_07_FD_14317 | JGI IMG/M metagenome (IMG submission 14317)
TCAATAAAACAAAAACAATTATTATTGAAAGTATACCAAATATAAGCGGCACAACTCTCATTAAAATTTTATTCAATCCAAATAAACTATCAATTCCCCACATTAAGTAAAAGTAAGAAGGAGGTATCATATTTACACCTGAAATGTTTGCATTTCCAAGTTCATGATAACTTTTTGATGAACAATGGAAGAATGTTGATAGTTCATCCATTTGAAGCGGTTTATTAATGTTTATTACTATAGCACAAAATATAAAAACTAAAATTAAGTACATTAATTTAGCATTGTTTTGTATAATTTTTATAATAGTCAATTTTAAGTAATTTTTCCTATTTTTATAAATTTATATAACTGTTTTCAATCTCAGAAGTTAAAGATTTGCAATATTTTGAAAATCTTCTGGGGTTAAATGGTATATCTTTTTTCAACTCTTGAATTAAATTTGAATGCTCTGCCACTACTTTAATTTCTAGAACCGCAAGTGTTGTATACTTATTACAGAAAGTGAAGTTAGGCTTAAATAAATTAGTTTGCTTATAAGTTTGAATATTTCGATCTANTGTTACTCTTATCTTACGATCGAATGAGGAGTAATATTGTCTGATGTAAGTAACGATTGACACCGGGGTTTCAGAAATCTTTTTTAATTGGAATTTATTGTCGTTACTTTTAGGCACAATAAATTTAGACCATTTTTGTGCGATTGGATTGATGCAGTAATTATTTCTGTATAGTTCTTTCCATGAATGCACGCCTAGTTTTTTTTTGAACTCAAGGACGGCATTATTTTCAGTTAGTGAATTTCCATACCACCTCAGGCGCTTCTTCGTTCTAAGGCTATTCCCTTCAATGGATTCCTCTAATGCAGAAAAACGCAAGTCATCAAAATATACACTATTTACTTTTCGACTCGGGTAGGGTTTGTAAAAAGAGAACCTTGAAAGATTAATTGATTTTTCGATCAAAGGTAAATCATCAGTAGTAAAAACATCTTTTACTTCTATTCTCATATCAGTTATCGAATAATTTTTGTTATTCATGAATAAAACTTAGTATAGTTCAGATGTTTTAAAAACTGAGGTGTTGATAATTTTTTCATCAAGGCGGCCTACACTTCCGTCTTGAATCAAGAATAACCGCTTACAATCTGAGGTTTTGGGTTCTGAAACGATAATTGATGCTGGCCCAAAAGAGTTCTTTTTTTGAAATGCAGCAAAAGCAGCAGTTTTGGCATCGGTTATTGTATTCTTGGAAGCTTTTGTAACAGAGAGGTCTTTGGATACTAAACCAAAAGATACATTATTAATTTTGCAGGTTGATACCTCGACATGACTGCCTTCTCCGACAGAAATTGCCTTATCAGCAATATTTTCGAAACTACTGTTTCGAACATCAGCCTTGCTACCGCTAAAATCAACTCCGTCTCCCAAGATATTAGAGAACGAACAATTTATAATTGAACCCTCGACAAAGTCTCCATCGAAAGCATCAGAAAAGTGAGAAGAGAAAATACAATTCTCCAAAGAAAATGTTGAAGAAATGATATTCAGAGCATCCTCGGATTTAAAGTTTTCAAAGCTACAATTTTTGAATTGGGAGTTACTATTATAAAGAGTGATTCCACCAGTCATCGTCCAACCATTTTTCGAAATCCCTTGAGGGTTAGGTCCTTTTCCAACTCCACATACATTTTCAAACTTCACATTTTCAAAAATTGATTGCCCATTTGAGTTTGCAATTAACATTCCGGCCCAATCCTCATTTGCAGAGGAAAGAACGATAGGTTTTTCCAAAGTACCATGAAAGAATAATGGAGACTCAGATACGAATGTAACATTATTGTCAAAAAGCAAAGTAGTGCCAGGAGACACATATAATTTCTTCCCTGGTGGAATATACAAGTTCTCGTGTAAGGTATATTCACCATTAGGAATTAAGTAATTATCATTAGATTCGATAATTACTGAGCTTAAGGAAGAAATTTTGGGCCCAGAAGCATCTCTACCCAAAGGCAAGTCTTTTAATTTGAATGGATTAAGATCACAAGGAACTAGAATTGTTAAAAATTCTTGGGGTGATCCAAGGAAACGAGAGTGAACATACAAAGGTAAACCACTTTTGTATTCAGAAATTCTAAAATGCAAGTCTGCGGATGTTTGTTGATAGCCATTACCCTGACTGTATAAGATAAGATTTCCTTCGTTAGAAATAAAAGATGGCCAATTGTTTTTGTTATTAAATATATGATCAGCAGATGGCCAGAAACTATCGCCGGAAGAGAAACCGGAAATCTCAATAGGTTGAGTCGTTCTATTTCTTACTACTATTTCTAGGTCAGCCTCATTCTCTTTTTTAGATGCATATGCTTGAAGCAGATGGGTCTCTGATAATTCGATCAGTATCAATTCTGCCCGCTCTTGAAGAATTTTCCACGGCTTATAATTAATCAGATTGAGGTGGTTTTTCCAAATAGTTGCCGGTGATTTCAAAAACAGTTCCTTCAAAAGAAGATTTCTGTAATGTTTCTCTTTCGTACTGAGTGAATTCATCAAATCTGATATGAAAGAAAAGCTAGCATACTCATGTAATGTGGCTATATATACGGAAGCAATGGTGGGGTCCTTAAGGGCAAAATTAACCCAATTATCCTTTATGTCGCCCCAAGTGAAATAACAATAAGGCGATTTTATTTCTTCTTTAGGGTTTCCATCAAAACCAATGGGTTCTAGTAAACAAGTAACCGGATTAAAATAAAAATTTATGTCCCCAAAAAATAGCCCACTCTCTGCTTGCCACAGTCGAGTGATCGCAAGGAATTTTCCAAGTTTTTCAGAATTAAAAATTTGAGAAGGTGAAACCGNATTNTCTTGAAGTCNCTTCTCAANAAATTGAATGCCGTCTCCTTTTGATCGTTAAGCATTTTGTTTTGAGAAACCTTTCTAGTGTTTCTAACCTTTGTTTCAGAGGAACGAAAAATCGAGTTCCATTCTATATTTGTCGAAACATCTTTGGGGAACTTTTTCCACAAGAGATAGTCATCAAATCCAACGATTACTCCTTCACGTCTTTTGTTTTCTTCGATTAATTCTTTTGAGAAATGTTCTTCTAAGGCATAGATTCCCATTTTCTTGCCATTAATTGTAAGGTTAACGAATTCATACCTCACCCCCATGCATTCTTCATTTCTTAAAGTTTCTAGAAAAAGCCATTCTGCAGTATTATTTCTTGTAACTGGATCTTGAAGTGAAAATCTGCTCATCCCTTTAAGCAAATTATTGCCCTTCATTTCCACCCTAAGAGAAACCTTATCTCCTGACCAATGATCAGATAAGTCACCTTTTAGTCTTATTTTACAGCGGCTAGTTTTTTCGTCATAGCAAATCTCGGCATTAACAAAATCATCGCTTGAACTCACCAAGGTCTCATTTGATATAGCTTCAAGTCTCTTCGTTTCAAGTTTTTGAAGGTTTTTAAAAGAAATATCTAATTGAATCGTATCAAGATTGTTTTCATGAGTTAGAATATCAAGAAAATTGGTTTCGCTGACTAAAACAAAGTTTGCTTTTAAAAAACCGGGGACATTTTTCCAACCCATGAATAAACCAGAGAAAAAAAACAGAACACAAATAGCGAGGGTGGGATACTTTTTATAAAAGGTGTATTGAGATGAGTGAGGCGTAAGCCGCATTTTTATTCGTTTGGCATAGAGGAATCATCAATGAAAGAAAAGCTTCCTTGAGGGAATTTTTCTTGGAAATCTTTGCTGAATCGATTGATTGATTCAGTATCTTTTAAATTTAGTAATGCTGTTAAAGAAAGTCGTTCCTGATCTTGATCAATTCTTCTAACATTGGCGTTGGGAGAAATAGATTCTACCATTGATAAAAGAGATTCAGTAGATGTGTTAGTTTTATCCACTTCGATGTTCAGCATTAAGTTTGCATCAGCCGTGGAGTATTTGGGTCTCAGTTTATCAATCACGCTAATAACTGCCAAAATAATAACAAGCGAAAGTACAGCTACTTCCTTTTGATCAGCACCAAGTGCCAATCCAATAGCAATAGACAAAAAGATGTAAGCAAGCTCTTCAGGTTCTTTTATAGGCGTTCTAAATCTAACAATTGAAAGAGCTCCTACTAAACCAAGAGATAAAGCCAGAGATGATTTTACAACAGATATGACCAAAAGTGTAGTTAAGCATATCACTGGTAAAACCAATCCTAGATCTCTTCTCAGGTAACGCTTTTTCGAGCGAATATTGAAATGCCAGCATAAAATAAAAGATAGCACCACACAGAGGAGAAAGTTCCACAGTAGAGTATCAAGAGAGATTTCAGGCAAATTTATCGTGGTGTTTAGATCAGTCACTATATTTTATTATTTTAATTTATAGAGTTCACTACTTGGGAAGGACTTAGTTGGAACTCTTGTACTATTCAATAAGCCAGTGCTATTCTCTTGAATCAAAAAGACCTTCTTAGATTCTAATATATTCGTGTCCATAACACTTATCGAAGCAGGTCCGAAGGAACTTTTCTTTTGAAATGCTGCAAAAGCTGCGGTGTTGGCTTTTTTGATTTCTGAATTATTGAAGACTTCGGTTGTGGAAAGATCTTTTGAAACTACTCCAAAAGAAACATTTTCAATTTTACAGTTTGAAACCTTAACATGACTGCCTTCACCAACGGAAATTGCCTTGTCAGCAATATTGTTGAAAATACTGTTTCGAACCTCAGCCCTGCTACCACTAAAATCTACTCCATCTCCATTAATTTCAGAAAAGAAACAATCTTTTATTGTTCCACTAACAAAATCTCCATCAAAAGCATCAGAGGCAAGTTTTGAAAAGAAACACCCCTGTATGTTAAAGTCAGACGAAACTATATTCAAAGCATCTTCACTATTAATATCTATAAAACTCGAATTGAATATATCGACATTACTGCGGTTAAAAGTAATCGCACCTGTTAACATCCATCCGTTTCGATCTATTCCTTTTTCTTGAATGATTGGACCAATCCCATTGGCATTTGAGCAAGTAAGGAAATTGACTTTTGACCTATCATTTGAATTAGACACAAGTACTCCTCCCCAGCTATTATCTTCAGCGGTAAAGATAATAGGATTTTCTTTTGTTCCTTCGACAAAAAGAGCACCTTCAAGATAGAGGACGGCTTCTTTCGAAAATCTAAGAGTTGTCCCTTTTTCGATAGTTAACGAGCAATTAGTTGGTATAGCTATGTCCTTGGAAACAAGGTAAGAGCCAGTTGATATAAAGTAGTTGTTCTCTTTTTGTTTGATAAAAGAGTTCTGATCTGGTGCTTTGACCGAACTTAGCAAAGATGGAAGATAATCTGAAGAAAGTGATGAACCATCAAAGTTTACAGATTTTTGCAAAAAATCATCGAGTCCAAGAATTCTTGCATTTGAGATTACGGACGAGGAATTCATTTCATCGATTCTATCAGGGAGAGGAATCTTAAAAAAAACATCATTACGAGGGATATCACTTANCCAACGGTTCGGAGCCAAAATTACACTTTTTGTATCTAGGGTTGATTTTGTATCTTCACTAATACTTACGACTATATCTTTAGCCAGGTACTCAATGCCGTTAAATTGAAAACTTCTAATTTCGACCGGTTGATTAAGTGTATTTCGGGCAACGACCTTTAAATAATTAGAGTTTTTTTTATCTCTATGTTGATATGCATAAAAGAGTGCAATATTTGAATCATTTAGTCCTCTTCTAATAGCAGTTGCACGATCTTTAACAATATTCCANGGATCATTTAATAATATCTTCTCAGCCCGCCATATGTAGTGTTTATTCTCCAGGAGAATTTCTTTCTTTAAGAGATTTCGGTAGTAAATTTCTTCTTCCCCAAATTTTTCATATAGACTTTTCAGATATTTATCGCTTGTGAACTTATTCAGGTATTGAGTATATAACATCGCTATGTTTTCCGATTTAAGTGCATAATTAACCCAGCTTTCCTCCATTTCCCCTTGAGAAAAATAATCGCTCGGTGGAGTAGGATTGAACTCAGGTTTTGCATCCATAGCTATGGGTTCTAACCTCGCAGTTATTGGATTATAATAAAAGTTAATATCGGCATAAGAAAGGCCATGATCTGCACCCCAGAGATTCGAAAGTGCTAGGAATTTGGCAGTTTTTTCGTGATCTAAAACTTGCTCAGCGTCCAGAAGTCTCGCCTGGAAATTTCTTAACAAGGAAACAGCTGTGTCTCTTTGCTTTGATAATTGAGGAATAGTATTAACTCTTTTAAGATTTCTAACTTCGATACCGGAAGTTCTGTATGAAATTGGCCAGCTTACATTCCAGTGTAAGTTCCACATGTGATGTTCATTAAAGGATAAAACAATTCCCTCTCTTCTTTTTTTTCGCTCGATCATTTCCTTAGAGAAATGTTCTTCTACTGCATATATTCCTTTTTCTTTCCCATTTATATTTACATTAACGAAAAAATAGTTGGGCGCTAATACATCTTCAAATTTAAGATTTTTGAGAAAAAGCCACTCATAAGTATAATTCCGAGTTATTGGATCTTGTATTGAAAAAGTGGTCATTCCCTCGATCGATCGATTTTCTTTAGTGTTTATTCTTAGTGACCACTTATCACCACTCCAATGTTGAGGTAAATCTCCTTTCAATCTTATTTTACATGATTGTGGTAGTTCTGAATTGTATGAGACTTTCGAATTAACAAAATCATTATCCGAACGGATTAATAGATTATTTACTAATGCTTCTTCTCTTTTTAATCTTATTTTTTCAACACTTTCAAATTTGATGTCTAAATTAAGAGAATTTAAACGGTTTTTGGTTAGAAAAACTTCCTCGATATCAAGCTTTAGTATCATTAAAATGTTTGATTTAAGAAACCCTGGGATATCTTTCCACCCTATGAAAATTCCTGAGAGCAGGAATAAAATGCATATGCAATATACGAAAAATTTAGAATTAGTATTGGTTTTTTTAAACGATTTTAACCGCATTTTTGAATTTATTCATTTGGCATGGATGAGTCATCAATAAACGAAAAGCTTCCTTGTGGAAATTTTTCTTGGAAATCTTTGCTGAATCGATTGATGGATGCTGCATCTTTGACCTTTAATAAAGCAGTTACAGAAAGTCGTTCCTGATCTTGATCAATTCTTCTAACATTGGCGTCGGGAGAAATAGATTCTATCATTAAAAGAAGAGATTCAGTAGATGTGTTTATTTTATCCACTTCTATGTTTAGCATTAAGTTTGCATCAGACGTGTAGTATTTGGGTCTTAATTTATCAATCACGCTAATGACTACCAAAATAATAAAAACCGAAAGGGCAGCGACTTCCTTTTGATCTGCCCCAAGTGCTAGTCCAATGGCAATGGACAAAAAGATATAGGCAAGTTCTTCTGGCTCTTTAATGGGCGTTCTAAAGCGAACAATCGAAAGGGCTCCGACCAATCCAAGTGATAATGCGAGTGAGGATTTAACAACGGATATAACCAAAAGAGTTGTTAGGCAAATTATTGGTAAAACCAAGCCTAAGTCTCTTCTCAAATAACGCTTTTTTGCACGAACGTTGAAGTGCACGCATATTAAAAAAGATAGTAAGATGCATATCAAGAAATTCCAAAGTAAGCCATCAATTGATATTTCAGGTAAATTTATCGTAGTGTTTAGATCATTCATATGAATTTATAGCAATGTCGGGATTAAAGGATTTAAGAACTTGTGAAACTGAAATTTGATTAAGACATTTTAGGTCATTTTGGCACTCATCGTAGCCATGGTGTATCCAGCACGGACTACAATCCAAAGTTATCGATAAATTAATATTATCGGCATATCCAAAACAATTAACAGGTCTGGAACCTCCAAAAATAATTGTGCTTGGTATATTTAATCCATTAGCGATGTGCATAAGTAGGCTATCGGGGCCTATGAAATATGAAGCATACGATAGGATGGCGGCAGATTCCCGCATCGATAATTTCCCAGCATATCTATGGACGCATTTGAAGGTGGGTTCCCTGCTGTCACCCAGTTGAATGATGGAGAATTTAGCTTTTAAATTTTGGATTAAATCCAACCAGTTTGCTTCGGGCCAATTTTTCACGGGTTCTTTACTCTTGGTGCAAATGGCCAAAATGGGTTTCTCAAACTGAATGGTTTCCTGTTTCGCCCAATCTTTTTCCTCTTCGCTAAGGTAGTAGACAGCCTTGTAGTCATATTTTTGTATCCCGAGTCTTTGCATGTTGTGCTCTATGATATTTTGCTTCTCTTCCTTGCGAACGATCAGTTCCCAATATGTGGAGTCAAAAGAGTAAAAAGTTTCGGGTTGATTGATTGAGTCAATATTAGGATCTAGGAGGATCAATTCGGGGTGTGGGGTAATGCAGTTTATCCTTAATTCAGGATACTGTTCCTTTATGCATCGAATAACATTTGCGGTTATAATGGAGTCTCCAGGTGCGCCTAGGCGATCGATTACTGTAAGCCATTTTTTTCTTTCGTTAAGAGATTGTAAAAGAAATGGTAGACGAGAATTTTGAAACCATCTGTATTTAGACCAAAGTTTATGTGGATAGGTTTTGTGAAAAGGGTAGAGTAATGGTTGGAGTTCGATTTTTCCTCCAGGAATTTGTCCATAATCCTTCAATCTTGATAGTTTAGATTTTTTGCAAGGAAAAGACCGACTTCTCCATCCCGACCAACAGCTTTTTGGGGTGAACTTGACTTAACTATTTGGAAGCCTAATTCAGTTAGCTTTTTTTCAACTTGAGGGAACCCACCACCGCCTTGGTGCCAACTATGCCACTCCATAACCAGGAACTTGGAGTTTTTCAAAATGGAAGTGTAATTAATAAGAAAATTCCATTCTCCACCTTCTATATCACACTTAATTAAATCAAAAGTATCTCTATCAGAAGAGAAAACATCCGAGGCTTTAAGTGTTTTGGCATTATAGGATAAATCTTTATGGTCAGATTTGAAAATAGAGCCCGCCATGAACGGTCGATCAAAAAATTTTATGTGCGGTTTTCGAGGATCTCCAACAGCAAGCTGCAGATACTGAAATCTATTTTGCAGTTGAGGTGATTCAACCAATTTTTTAATAGATCTGCTACAACGGAGGGAAGGTTCTATTAGTGTGAAATGGATTTTATCTTGTGGTCTTTTGGATTGAAGCCAAAGGCTAAAATATCCATAATTAGCCCCAATATCTAGTACTGATAATATATTTTCGTGGGGCATGAAATCGTCATACTCCTGTTGAATGAAGATTTCTGAAAAAGAGTCGTAGGCATCATTCTCCCTAAGGTGAGCCCAGTAATTGTTGCCCAAGGGAATGGAATGATTGAATTCGTGAAAGTAATCAAGGCGAAGGTGCGCCAGCATAGCCCTGCGAAAAGCACGGATTTTGAGAAGGTTGGACCAAAGAGCCTTCAATTGAAGGAAAGTATGTTTCTAAGTTTGCTCCTGACGGAATCTGCGGAGAAATTTTCCTGGATCGTTGGGGAAACCGAGGCGAATTTCTCTATGCTTTCCTGATATTGGTTAACCAAAGTCTCTAGGATCTCAACGAGCTTTGCTACCGATCGGTCATGGATTCGCAGACCCAGGTTGTTGGTCTCAAGTATTCTATTTGTCGCAGTTTCTTTAGGACCGTAAGATAAGATCGGACGACCGGAGGCAATGAGTTCAGGCAGTTTGGTGGGAAAGGAGTAGCGGTAGTGCTGATGCTTCTCTTCCTTGAACGAAGAGGGGATAACAAAGCAATGAGCTTTTTCCATGACATCAAACTTTTTAGTAAGGGGCACGACACCATGATGGGTGAAGCCATCCAAATTGATTAATTTTTCCAGGAAATCAGCAGGTTGCCTTTGGCCGTATAAGTGGAATTCAATCCACGGATTATTCACTCGAACTTGTGAAACTGCCTCAAAAAAGTCTTCGATACACTCGCCGTGAAGGTTAGAAAAAAGACTGCCGATAAAGCACAATACGAATGGGTTTTGTGCACTAAATGGTTCCGGGAGCGGTGAAGCGATTTCGGAGCAAGCCTGCTCGGCCCCGTTGTGCAAGACTTCGATGTCTTTTCTGCCAATTGTTTGTTCATACTTGGACTTCATTTCTTCAGTAATACAAACGAGTTTCGATGCGCGGCGAAGGATATTGGCAGAGGAGAGACATTCGAATTCTGGCGAATGATCTGCCAAGTGGACAACCAAGGGTATTTTACTTTTTTTTGCTATCCAATGGGCGTATTTCATGCACTCAGCTGAATAAACAAAGGCATACACTGCAGAGAACTTGTCTGAAACGTGTTTTTTGAGCCAAATTGGCGAATACATACCTCGCCATTCTGGGATTTTACCTATCAAAAAAGATAAAAGAAAACGACCCGATGGATAATAGGGCACTTGAGCCAGTAAATATCCGAATTTGTCGCCAAATTGTCTAAAGTCAGCATCAGTAAAAACAACTCGATGTTCAATCTTCATAAACATGCAGTCAAGAGTAACTCCAAAACCATTGGGGGTGCCTGGGGGAGTTTCAGTAACTAGCAATAATTTAGAGGAAAGATGGCTCAATGAAAAATCAGGAGCGACGCTTGTGTGCTTCTACGATTTGTTTAATGGTGTCGCTCAAGGAGTGACGCAGAGTGAAAGTGGGGTAGTGAGATTTGATTTTCGTAAGGTCGCTGTAGTAGCAAATGTGATCTCCAATTCGATTGTCTTCCAAATACTCGTACTTTTGAGAGTTTCCCGAATGGCTTTCGCAAATTTCGAACGCCTCCAAAATGGAGCAACTGTTCTCTTTGCCTCCACCCAAGTTGTAGGCCTCTCCGGAGCGTGGAGACTGAACAAATAAATCGATGAACTGAGCCACATCTTCGGAATGTATGTTGTCGCGTACCTGCTTACCTTTGTACCCGAAGATTTTGTAGGTCTTTCCATCCAGGTTACATTTTACAAGGTAACTTAAGAATCCATGAAGTTCTACGCCTGAGTGTGAAGGTCCAGTCAAACAACCACCTCGCAGGCAACAGGTGGCCATGCCAAAGTAGCGACCATATTCCTGTACCATTATATCTGCAGCTACTTTTGAGGCGCCGAAAAGCGAATGTTTGCATTGATCAATAGAGAAAGATTCAGAGATACCATTTTCATAGGTTGGGTCGGCATAATCCCAACGGGTATCCAGCTCTTTGAGCGAAACTTCATTCGGTCCATCTCCATAGACCTTATTGGTAGACATGTGGACGAAGGGAGAGTCTGAGCAAAATTGGCGGGTTGCCTCGAGCAGGTTGAGGGTTCCTACTGCGTTGACATCGAAATCATCGAAGGGGATGGAAGCCGCTTTGTCATGAGATGGTTGTGCAGCCGTGTGGACAATGGCATCTGGCTTAATTTTCTTTATCAAATCTAAAACACGTTGGCGTTCACGTATGTCTAGATCGTGGTGAGAAAAATCTTTGATGGAATTTTGAAGCTCTCTTAATCGCCAAGAAGTATCACCTTGAGGACCAAAGAATACAGCTCTTTCATTATTATCCACTCCATGGATTATATTCCCCTGTTTGGCGAAATAGGTGCACACCTCAGACCCGATGAGACCGGAAGAGCCAGTAACTAATAGTTTCATATTTTTTTGTGAATCAAAAGGAATTTAAAATTAAAGTTTTATTTTCCTAAAATACGACCAGCTGTAATTCTAATTTTGGAAAAAGCGGATTCCTTAAAATTCGAGATTCTCTCTTTGGCTTTATTAATTCTTGGCGTAACTCGAAAAGAATTCTGAATAGCCAAAGGTGTAAATGAAGATATTTCTTTTGCGAACTCTTTGGCGAGACCTGGTGTTTGAGATTTCCACGCAATGGCTAGACCACCCCATAGACCGTCATTTTTACTAACAGAAGGGATGAAATCTAAGTAGTATGCATGGGAGTCCTGTTTTTTCAGGGCGTCTACCATTCCTTTTCTACAGTCGGGATTAAAACTATCATGCATAAGAATGATATCGGAGTGCTCGATGATACCATTAATGTCAGCAGAAATTGCTTTTCTCGAATGATCGGCATCTATGATTGTCAGATCAAAGAATAATTTTTCTTTTTTTATTCGAGAGGCAGCTTCAAGGGTAGGGCAATTCCATGCTTCCACATTGTGAAACTGATTAGGTGCTTCTGAGACAAACTCGTTGACATCAACGGTAATGACTTTCTCGGAAAATTCCGCCAGCCATTTGGTTGCTCCACCACGATGGTAGCCAAGCTCCAAAGTTTTCTTGGGCTTTAAACAAAAGAGAAGACCGATTAGACCAAGTTTCTCTCTAGCAGACATTAGCCAATCTGCGTTTGAAATAGCGATCTTTTCCTGAAGTTCATTCATTTGCTCAGTGAGTGGTTGAAGCATTCAACATAATTATCTGCCACCTTTTTTTCATTAAACAAAACTTGAGCATTTTCTCTAGTGGTTTCTCTTAAATGATTGGTATGGTCGGATTTTAGGATTGAATTCAATTCCTTGATCATTGCCTTCGTATTCATATCTCCAACCAACCAACCACTTTTATTTGGAATTACCATTTCAGGGAGACCACCAGTCTTAAATGCAAGAACGGGTGTGCCACAACTCATTGATTCAGCAACGGTGTTGGGAAGATTATCAACTTGGGCAGGGTGTAGTAAAACATCCGCAGCATGGTAGGCAATTCGTAGGGTGATTTCATCCTGTACATATCCGAGACTTTTTAATTTAGGATCATTGAATTGATTCCCCTCACCAATCAGCAAAAGTTGGCAATGATCTTTTACTTCTGACTCCAAAATTTCTTTGAGGATTGGGCCGCCCTTTCTTTCTTCATTTAGATTGCCTGCAATAGACAAAACAGTTGGTTTCTTCAGGGATAGGCCTAATGCTTTTTTACAAGCTTCCCGATCCAAGCATTCAAAAAATGAATTTGGGACAGGGTTACGAATCGTACAAACTTGATGATCTTTCCAATGAGATGAATTTGCTTGTTCGCTCATCCAATTTGAAGGAGTAACCGCAGATAGGGCATACGAAGAAGGGGAGTATTTCAATGCTGCCCAAAAATCCTTAATTTCT
>JGI20157J14317_10003247_pt1 | contig 13129 bp, 13 predicted proteins | sample COG_07_FD_14317 | JGI IMG/M metagenome (IMG submission 14317)
TCCTGTTGGAGTTGCTACCCAGAATAAATCACTTATGAGTGGTTTGGATGTAAACGATAAATCTTTACGAGTAGCCAACTTCCACAGAAAAACCCTTAAGAGTTTTACGGAGTTGATCGCTGCATCGGGCTTGAGTTCTCCAGATCAACTCGATCGTAAACATATCAACCGTCGTATTGGAATGAATCTCATTAAAAAGTATGATGAAATTTTCCCCTATACAAAACAAGATGCGTTGTTGTAAATCGGAATTTATTACTTCGACAACCTATTTTCTATGCGGAAAGGTGTTACTTCTTTAATTTTCTAAATCTAAGAAAACCGCAGCCAGATCAATATCCAATAATAGACCCAATACGACTCAATCAATTTAACTCTAAACATTCATAATCAATTAGTTGATTTGAGTAAAATGCAAAGTCAACAATGAAATCAAACAGCTTCAAGCAAACAAAAACCCATTTTCCGTCTGGTTACAAAACCAAGTTGTTCATACAAACGAATTGCATGTGCATTGTGCTCATCGACATGCAGAATTGGGATTTTCTTGTCTGAGAAAATTTTGTCTGTAGTTCGTTTTAATAGCTGTTTTGCAAAGCCTCTTTCACGAAATTCAGGATGTGTAACAACAGCACTGACCTCTGAATAAGAATTCATTTTTACCCGTTCACCCGATACTGCAACCAACTGCTTGTCAGCGTAAATTCCAAAATACGTTTCCATTGCCGCTGTTCTTTCGCGAATGAAACCGGGTTGCACTAAGTTGACTAATTCGTAGAGTTCCTTCTTTTGTTCTTGAGATTTAAGTTCAACAATCTTTTCTGGGGTTTCGAACGCAAAAGGTTTGTAAAGAATCATTTGATTGGCAGTCAATTGTTTTTTGATTCGAGCACTACTTCCCGCAATCGGTGGATCTCCTACCATATAAAAAAGAGGGGTGAGCTTGCTGTATTGATCTGTAGCCAATGCCGTATCTCCTCCTTCACCCATACCACCAAAAGGACTGTATTCTGGCTTGTAGAATTTACAACCGTTAAACTCAATTGCATACTGCTTATGCGTTTCGTTCAATGCATGCCAAATGGGATTATCTAGTTTGTAGTCTTCGTCCTGTTTCATGCAATATAGTTTAGCTAATGATGGAGCTAAAATAATACAGTTTAAAAAAAGGCTATCTTTTCAGAGAGCCATAGTAACCATTATTATTTGATCAAGTCAACGGAGCGAACAATGAACTTGGTTAGCTCCTCACCTTTGAGTAAGTTCTGCGACAAACGTGCAAGGTCTAAGGTTTGTTGAATCAGACGTTCTCGTTTCTTTTCAGTCTTTGTATTTAAGATTTGACTTATGAGTGGGTGATTGGTGTTGACTACCAAGGTGTGCATCTCAGGAAAGTTTCCAAACATGCTACCAGCACCACCATTTTGTTGCATTTCTTTCATACGACGCATAAATTCCGGTTGTGTCAGTACAAAGGGAAGTTGAGAGCTACTTAGCGCCTCAAGTTGAATGGTATATTTTTCTTTTGATACTACCGCTTCGATAAGGGGACTCAATGCTTCTTTTTCTTCATCCGAAAGTTTAGAAACCGTTACTTCATCTTTCTTGATGAGGTTTTCGATAGCATCTCCGTCTACTCGTGCGAAAGAAAGTTTTTCGTTGGCGCCTTCTAATTTTTGAATCAAGTGAGGAACAATAGGAGAATCGAGGAGTAAAACTTGATACCCTTTCTCTTTTGCAGCTTCTATATAAGAGTGTTGTTCATCTTGATTAGATGCATAAAGAATAACCAATTTGTCATCCTTATCGGTCTGTAAATCTTTTACAGCCTCTTTCAATTCGTCGAAAGTGAAATAGTTTCCGTCTACAGTTGGATAAAGAGCGAATTTGTCAGACTTTTCAAAGAATTTATCTTCGGATAGCATACCGTATTCGATAACCACTTTGATGTCGTTCCACTTTTGTTCAAAAGCAGCTCGATCTTTTTTGAAAAGACTAGCCAATTTATCGGCTACTTTTCGTGTGATGTAGTTGCTTATTTTCTTAACAGCACCATCCGCTTGTAAATAACTTCTGGAAACGTTCAATGGAATGTCTGGAGAATCGATAACTCCGCGAAGCATGGTCAAAAATTCGGGAACAATTCCTTCTACATTATCGGTAACAAAAACTTGATTTTGGTAGAGTTGGATTCTGTCTTTTTGAATGCTGAGATCATTACTCAGTTTAGGAAAATATAGAATTCCTGTTAGGTTGAATGGATAGTCTACATTCAGGTGAATGTTAAACAAAGGCTCTTCGAATTGTGCAGGATATAATTCGCGATAAAAAGAATTGTAGTCGCCTTCTTTCAATTCAGCAGGCTGTTGTGTCCAAGCTGGATTTGGATTATTGACGATGTTGTCAACAGTTACTTTTTCTGCTTCTGTTCCTTCTGGAGCTCCCTCAGGAATAGGAAGTGATTCTTCCTTAGTTCCAAATTTAATAGCAACCGGCATGAACTTATTGTATTTATTCAGTAGTTCAGTTATTTTGCTGTTTTCTAAAAACTCAACCGAATCCTCAGCAATGTGTAAAATGATTTCGGTACCGCGCTCCGTTTTGTCATGTGGTACTAAAGTGAATTCTGGAGAACCGTCACAACTCCAATGAGCAGCTGGTTCGTCTTTAAAGGATTTTGTAATCAATTCAACTTTTTCCGCAACCATAAAGGCGGAGTAAAATCCTAAACCAAAATGCCCAATAATTCCAGTGTCAGCAGCACTGTCTTTGTATTGTTCCAAAAATTCTTCGGCGCCAGAAAAAGCAACTTGGTTGATGTATTTTTCAACCTCTTCCGAACTCATTCCAATTCCTTGGTCAATGATATGAAGTGTTTTATTTTCTTTATCAAGTTTGATTTCGATGATCGGATCCCCAACTTCTCCAGTAGGTTCTCCCAAATTGCTCAAATGCTTTAACTTGAGTGTTGCATCGGTTGCATTGGATATTAATTCACGTAAGAAAATTTCGTGATCACTGTATAAAAATTTCTTAATGAGAGGAAATATATTCTCAACAGAAACATTGATTTTACCTTTTGACATGATTTTAATTTTTCTTGCTTAGTTCAAAAAAAATACCACAATGAAATCGCTGACAAATTGGCATTTTATTTTGTTTAGTTTTTTCTTTAAAAAGATAAACAAATTGTATTTTTGCTTCAAATAAAACATTTTATGGCTGCTACAAAATCCCCTGACATTCTCTCGCTCTACATGGACAGTGTTCTTGAGCACGAAAAGTATCCTCTTTCGGTTTACAAATTTTGTAAGACGAATGAAATTGAAGAACAAGAATTTTATAAGAAGTATGCTTCTTTGGATACTATAAAACACCTTGTTTGGCAGGTGTTCTTCGAAAATACAATGCAGGTACTTCACAAGAATGATGGTTATGCAGCGATGACTAGAAAAGATCGTTTGTTAACGTTTTACTTTACCTTTTTTGAAGTACTTCTTCTGAATCGCAGTTATGTTTTGTTTAGTTTGAAAGGTTCTGAAAGCCCGATGACAGCCATGGGTCAATTGAAGCATTTGCGATCGAGTTTTAAAGCCTTTACAACAGAATTGATCGAAGAAGGAAATGACGATAAAACCCTCAGCTTAGCAAAACATCCGGTTGGCTTGTTTTCTGAAGCTGCTTGGTCACAGTTGCTTTTCATTCTGAAATTTTGGTTAGACGATACTTCGCCTGCATTTGAAAAAACAGATGCAGCGATTGAAAAATCAATAACAGTAGCTTTTGACGTATTTGACAATACGCAATTAGAGGCCTTAGTAGACCTTGGAAAATTTTTGTGGAAAGAAAAAATCAGTAAAAATTAATTGAAGACTTTAGATTACATACCCACGGGAAAGCTAGAACGCGCAGGGAAATTAGTAAGTACTGGCGTTAAAATTGGTGGAAACTATATCAAGTATATGGGGGATAAGATCACCAATCCCGAACAAGCCAAAGAAAATTTTGATCAAAACAATGCCGCTGATATATACGATGGTCTCAAGAGTTTGAAAGGAAGTGCTCTCAAAGTAGCTCAGATGTTGAGCATGGAGAAAAACTTACTTCCAAGTGCTTATGTCGATAAATTCAGCTTGGCTCAGTTTTCTGTTCCGCCTTTATCAGGCCCATTAGTTCGTAAAACATTCATGCAATACCTCGGAAATTATCCGGAGGAGATATTCGACACCTTTACTGCCGAATCGGTAAACGCTGCAAGTATTGGTCAAGTTCATAAAGCTATAAATAAGGGTAAAAAACTGGCTGTTAAAATTCAATACCCTGGGGTAGCGAATAGCATCAGTTCTGACCTCACTTTGGTTAAGCCCGTTGCTACACGTTTATTTAATCTCAGAGGAAAAGATTCTGAAAAATATTTTGAGGAAGTAGAAGGAAAACTCATAGAGGAAACTAACTACACGCTTGAATTGGAGCAAAGTAAGGAAATTACAGAAGCTTGTTCGATGATTCCTAATCTTAAATTCCCAAACTACTATCCAGAATTTTCTTGTGATAAAATCCTAACCATGGATTGGATGGAGGGTATACATTTGTCAGAGTATACTGCTCGGAACAATGACCCTGAGCAAATGCAACAAGTAGGACAAACCCTATGGGATTTCTATATGTATCAGATGCACGTTCTGAAACGTGTGCATGCCGATCCACATCCTGGGAACTTTTTGGTTGACAAATCGGGGGCTTTAGTCGCTATTGATTTTGGGTGTATAAAAGAAGTTCCAGAGGACTTCTATGTTCCTTATTTTGAATTGGCACAAAAAGAAGCGATTGACGATCGCGATTTTTTTATTGATAAAATCACAACACTAGAAATTCTAAGACCGGACGATTCTGCCGAAGATAGTGCCTACATTACAGATTTATTCCACGAGCTATTGGGTGTATTAACCTTTCCTTTTCACAACGACACCTTTGACTTTTCAGATGAAAGCTTTTGGTCTAAAGTGGCTCAGATGAGTGAACGCCTCTCTCAAGATGAGCAGATTCGGAAATTAAATGGAAACCGTGGTTCAAGACATTTTCTGTACATCAACCGCACGTTCTTTGGTCTCTATAATTTACTTCATGACCTCAAAGCAGATATCGTCGTAAATAATTATAAAAAGTTCATCTAATTCCTTTGTATTAGATTCTATTATTCTTTACTTGTACTACTAACTACTATTTAGATTATGTATAATTCGAGAATTATTGGCTTAGGAAAGTATGTCCCAGAAAATGTTGTAACCAATGCAGATTTATCCAAAATGATGGATACATCTGACGAATGGATTACCGAGCGAACCGGAATAAAGGAACGCCGTCACATCAAAAAAGGGGATGGAAATACGACTGCTACTATGGCATTAAAGGCAACCAAAATTGCTTTGGAACGTGCTAATATGGCAGCTGAAGACCTCGATTTAATCCTTTTTGCAACCCTAAGCCCTGATTATTATTTCCCAGGATCTGGAGTTGTTCTTCAAGATTTATTGGGAATTCCAGCCTGTCCAGCAATGGATATCCGAAACCAATGTAGTGGTTTTATATACGCATTGTCTACAGCAGATCAGTTCATCAAAACTGGGATGTACAAAAATGTATTGGTCGTTGGAGCTGAAAATCATTCTGGTGGTTTGGATATGACTTCAAGAGGGCGTGGCGTATCTGTTATTTTTGGGGATGGAGCTGGAGCTGCTATCCTTACACGAGAAACCAATATGGAACGTGGGATTTTATCTTCACACATCTATTCAGAAGGCTCTTATGCCGAGGAACTTTCTCTAATTGGACCCAGTACCAATCGTTGGGTTCCCGAGATAATTAGTGCAAACGATCCCGATGATCTCAGTTATTACCCTTATATGAACGGTCAAGTGGTATTTAAACATGCCGTTGTTCGCTTCTCAGAGGTCATAAACGAAGGTTTGCAAAAGAACAACTGGCAAGCAAGTGATATCGATATGCTGGTTCCACATCAGGCAAATTTAAGAATATCGCAGTTCATCCAAAAGAAATTTGGACTGAGCGATGATCAGGTATACAACAACATCATGCGTTACGGAAACACAACAGCCGCTTCCATTCCAATTGCTTTGACCGAAGCATGGGAAGAAGGCAAGATAGAAGAAGGTTCTAAAGTAGTACTCGCAGCATTTGGTAGTGGATTTACTTGGGGAAGTTCTATTATGGTTTGGTAGCAATGAAACAAACTCTCAAAACTACCTTAATCTTGGGCGCTTCGACAAACGAAGAACGCTATTCGTACAAAGCTTTATACAAATTAAGAGCAGCAAATCATCCTGTATATGCTTTAGGTTTTCGAGAAGGCGCCTTAGCGGGTATATCAATTCATACGGAACATCAGGTCTCTTGGAATGACATAGATACTGTAACCTTGTATTTAGGTCCTGCGCGACAAGAAAGCTATTATGATTATTTATTGACCCTAAAGCCAAGGCGAATAATTTTCAATCCGGAACAGAAAATGTAGAATTTGAAAAGCGTTTACGAGACGCTGGTATTGAAACCGAACAGTCTTGTACTTTAGTTTTGCTTGCTACGAATCAATATTAAGCCTACGAATGTAAATAAGCCATTCAGGGGTAACAATTCATACCCTACTTGATATCCGCCCAATACAGCCGCATCGATACCACCCAGAAAACTTGTAAGGCCAACGGAAGCAAACACCACAAACCATACATACCGATCTTTGATGGTGTATTTTGTGAAAATGCTAAAGGCAAATAAACCCAATAAGGGTCCATATGTATATCCCGCAACCGTAAGGAGACTATCGATTACGTTCGTGTTCAGGATGTGTTTAAAAGCGATAACCACCAGAATCAATAAAAAGCTCATTCCAATATGCGTTTTCTTTCGGAGGCTTTTTTGTTTTGCTGGATCTTGTTTTTCTATGGCTAAAAAATCAACACAAAAGGAAGTTGTTAATGAGGTGAGTGCACTGTCAGCACTACTATAAGCTGCTGCAATTAGACCTAAAATAAAGGTAATTCCTACCCCCAAACCTAGGGTTCCATTCAATGCAATTTCTGGGAAAAGTAAATCAGTTTTTGGATTACCATCCATAAGTGGAAGAGCAATACCTTCTTTTCCAGCGTATATATATAGCAAAGCGCCTAGCAACATAAAGAGTCCAGTAACAACAACCAAAACTAAACTAAAAACGACCATGTTCTTCTGTGCATCCTTTAAATTCCGACAACTCAGGTTTTTCTGCATCATGTCTTGATCCAGCCCTGTCATACAAATGGTGATGAAAATTCCTCCAATAAATGATTTAAAGAAATGATTTCGAACCAAGAAAGAGTCGGTTACTAAAACTGAATTGTATTGTTCAAATTCAGCAGATTTTAAGAAATCCATCATACTCCATCCAAGTTCTTTATTGATATACAGAATGGACAAAAAGACCGCTAAAATCATCAAACTGGTTTGCAATGTATCGGTCCAAACAATGGTTTTGATTCCTCCTCGTTGGGTATAGATCCATATCAGTGCAATGGATAAAATCACAGTAAATTCAAACGGCACATGGAGTGCGTCGAAGATGAATTGTTGTAACACAATAGCAACTAAAAACAAACGGAAAGCAGCGCCCAAAACACGGGAGATAAAAAAGAATAAGGCTCCAGCGCGATGGCTATTCTTTCCGAGACGGACATCAAGGTATTGGTAAATCGAGGTTACCTGATTTTTGTAATAAACGGGGAGCAATACATAGGCCACAACAAAATAACCCACCATATAGCCTAAGACGACTTGGAAGTAGCTGAATTGAGAAGCTTCAATCCAACCCGGTACGGAGATGAAAGTCACTCCAGAAAGTGAGGCTCCTACCATCCCAAAGGCTACTAAATACCAAGAAGAACTTCGGTTGGCAGTAAAAAACTCCTTATTTGAATCTTCTTTACTTGTAAAATATGAGATCAGCATAAGTACTGAAAAATAACAGAGTACAAGGGTGAGAATGAATATGGGTGTTATCATAGTCGCCAAAGGTATAAAAGAAATAGCAATCAAAGTTTTTAAATGAATTGCTTTGTGTTTTTAACAAAAAAAATGCTCTTAATTTGCATTCACAAATTCAAAAAATAAAGTTATTCGACGGTTTATTTTGTATTTTTGTCTTCATGGATTTTTCTTCAAAACTTTTAGAACTTGCCGTTGATCAAATGTCTCAATTACCTGGGATTGGAAAGCGAACAGCCCTGCGATTGGTTTTACATTTATTGAAGCAGCCCAAAGAGCAAACAGAAGGAATTGTTTCGGCATTGAGTATGTTTCGATCAGAGATTATTTTTTGTTCTGAATGCCACAATATTGCCGATACAGCCGTTTGTGAAATCTGCGCAAATCCCAGAAGAACAGACGACCAAATCTGTGTGGTTGAAGATATTCGGGATGTAATGGCCATAGAAAACACAGGTCAATTTCAAGGGAAGTACCATGTTCTGAATGGTATTATTTCTCCAATTGATGGGATAGGTCCTCAAGATTTAACAATCACATCTTTGGTTGAAAAAGTAAAATTAGGCAAGGTTAAAGAAATTATTTTTGCTCTGAGTGCCACTATGGAAGGCGATACCACGATTTTTTATATCAATAAACAGCTCACTTCTTTTGAAGTATTGGTGTCAACCATCGCCCGCGGAATACCTGTTGGAGATGAGTTGGAATATGCTGATGAAGTTACCCTAGGACGCAGTATTCTAAAACGCATCCCCTATGAAGATTCACTTCAAGGATAGGAAGCTTTATGTTTTGTGAAAAACTCTCTAAGAATTTTGATACCTTTGTACCACTTTAAAAAGCTATAAACTATGGGTAAATACCTGCTTAAATTACCGAAGATGGGAGAGAGTGTTGCAGAAGCAACGCTAACTACTTGGCTTAAAGATGTGGGTGATTCCATTGCAGTTGATGAGTCAATTGTTGAAGTTGCAACGGACAAGGTCGATTCTGATGTCCCATCGGAAGTTGAAGGAATTCTTCTAGAGAAAAAATTTCAAGTCAATGAAATCGCTCAAGTTGGCGATGTAATTGCCGTTATTGAAATTGCAGGTTCGGACGAACTTCTGAAGAAGAAGTTGTTTCTGATCCGCTTCCAGAAGTAAAAGAAACCCCTAAAGAAGATCCAGTAGCTGTAATAGAAGCTGCAGTTTCTTCGGCACAATCAACTGTTCAAACGCCTACAATATCGTCTAGCGATACGAAACGTTTTTATTCCCCTTTGGTAAAGAATATAGCCAAGGAAGAAGGAATTGCTTTAGAAGAATTGGAAAATATTCAAGGAACAGGTGATAAGGGAAGAGTAACTAAAAAAGATATTTTAGGATACATAAAAACACGAACAGCTGCTCCAGTTCAACCAATTGCTCCAGTTCAAAGCGAAATTCAGATTGAAGAAAAGCAAATAGATGTTCCTAAGCCCGCTCCAGTATCAATTTCTGGGCAAGACCAACACATCGAAATGACCCGTATGGGTAAAATGATTTCTGATCATATGGTCAATAGCCGGAAAATTTCGGCTCATGTTCAATCCTTTGTTGAGGTCGATGTAACGGATTTGTGGGATTGGAGAGAACGTGTGAAAGGAAAATTTCAAAAACGAGAGCAAGAGAAGCTAACGTTTACTCCTATCTTTATTGCTGCCGTTGTTCAGGCGCTCAAGGAATTTCCGTTACTCAACAGTTCTGTAAGTGAAAATACAATCATCCAAAAGAAAGTGATTAACGTTGGAATGGCCACTGCTCTTGGCGATGGAAATCTAATAGTACCCGTTATAAAGAATACAGACCATCTCAACCTTGTTGGTTTAGCAAGAGCCGTAAANGATCTTTCGATTCGTGCTCGAAATAATGAATTAGCGCCCGACGAAGTGCAAGGTGGGACCTACACGGTTACCAATGTTGGAAACTTTGGTTCCATCACAGGAATACCCATCATCAACCAACCGCAAGTAGGGATTTTGGCAATTGGTGTAATTCGTAAAATGCCTGCCGTAATCGAAACGGCGAATGGTGATTTTATTGGAATACGCAGAAAAATGATCCTNTGTCANAGCTACGATCACCGCATCATAAACGGAGCTATGGGCGGACAGTTTGTAAAAGCTGTTGCCGATGCTCTGGAACAATGGGATACATCAATTGATTTTTAAATACTGAACTATGGGACTTGACCTCAAACGACCACTATGCTTTTTTGACCTTGAAACTACAGGTGTAAATGTTGTTAGTGATCGAATCGTAGAAATTGCGGTTCTGAAATTACTGCCTAATGGAAACAAAGAAGGGAAAACCTGGTTGGTGAATCCCGAAATGCACATTCCAAAAGGAGCTTCGGATGTTCATGGAATTACCAACGAACAAGTTAAAGATGCTCCAAACTTCAAAACGCTTTCCAAAGAAATTTATGATTTCATGAAAGATTGCGATTGGGCTGGATTCAATTCTGACCGCTTTGATATTCCTTTGATAGCAGAAGAGTTTATGCGAGCAGAAGTTGATTTTGATCTTAAAAACCACAAGACAATCGATGTGCAAACTATTTTCCATAAAATGGAGCAACGCACACTAAGTGCAGCACTCAAGTTTTATTGTGATAAAGAGTTAGTCAATGCACACTCTGCCATGGCAGATACCGATGCAACCTATGAGGTGTTGTTGGCTCAGGTAGAGCGTTATGATGAATTAGAAAACAACTTAGACTTCCTAAGCGAATTTTCTACTCGCAAGCGTTCTTTAGATGTTGCTGGCTTTATTATTTTGAATAAAGAAGATGTAGCATGTTTTTCATTTGGAAAACATAAGGGTAAAACAGTAGATGAGGTACTGGAAAAAGAACCAGGTTATTTCGGATGGTTACTCAATGCTGATTTCCCTCTGTACACCAAAAAAGTCCTAACAGCTATACGTTTGAGTAAGTTTAATGGAGCTAAATAGTAAAACGAACTGCTTTCTATCCAGTTCAGATAAACTTGATTTATGAAAATAATATGCATTGGTCGCAACTATACAGACCACATCGAAGAATTGGCGAATGAACGTCCAGAAGATCCTGTTGTTTTTTTAAAGCCAGATACTTCTTTAGTACTAAAAAACCAGCCTTTCTTTATTCCTCCATTTTCAGATGATGTGCATTATGAAGTTGAGGTTTTGGTTCGAATTAACAGAATAGGAAAACATATTCAACAGAAATTTGCTCATAAATACTACGATGAAATAGGTTTGGGAATTGATTTTACTGCACGTGATCTCCAAGCTAAACTCAAAGCAAAAGGATTACCTTGGGAAAAAGCCAAAGCTTTTGATGGAGCGGCAGTAGTAGGTGATTGGGTGAATAAATCCGAGCTCCCACACATCGATGAATTGCAGTTTGAAATGACGAAAAATGGAACTGTAGTGCAACAGTCTTCTTCCACTTTAATGCTCTGGAAAGTAGACGAATTGATTGCCTATGTTTCCCAGTTTTTTACACTAAAAATCGGTGATATCATTTTTACTGGAACTCCAGCTGGAGTTGGCCCAGTAGCGGAGAATGACGTTTTAGAAGGGTCGCTAGAAGGGCGTCAATTATTTTCCATTAAAGTAAAATAAAATATGATCGCAGAAATTGTTAGTATCGGTGATGAAATTCTTATCGGTCAAATTGTCAATACCAATGCTGTTTTTATTGCAAAGGAATTGAATAAAATAGGAATTGAAGTTGGGCAAATAACCTCTATTTCAGATCGGAAAGAACATATTGAAAGTTGTTTGGACGACGCTCAGAAAAGAGCACAGGTTATTATCTTAACAGGCGGGCTTGGCCCTACCAAAGACGATTTAACCAAGCACACACTTTGTTCTTATTTTGATGATGTTTTGGTTAAAAACGAAATTGTTTTGGAACGTATCGAAGAGATGTTTGCTAAGTATGTGCCTACTCCAATAAACGACGAAAACAGGAAACAAGCTTTACTTCCTTCAAAGGCTAAGGTGTTGAACAATCTTCACGGAACTGCATCAGGTATGTGGTTTGAAGCAGAAGATCGTGTAATTATTTCTCTGCCGGGTGTGCCTTTTGAAATGAAAGCCTTGGTAAGTAATGAAGTGATTCCAGCTTTACAAAAACATTATACACGACCCTACATTATTCACAAAACCTTATTGACTTATGGTTTAGGCGAGAGTGTGATTGCCGAACGTATTGAGCAATGGGAAAACGAATTGCCCGATGATATAAAACTAGCTTATCTTCCGAACTTAGGAAGAGTTCGTTTGCGTTTGTCCGGAAAAGGAACAGATCAAGCCTTGCTCGACCGACGCATAGATGCAGAAATAGAAAAATTATATCCGCTGATCGGGGATATCATAATGGGCTTTGAAGAAGAAGCTTCTATCGAAGAACAACTTCAAGCTCAATTCATAAAAACAAACAACACTCTTGCAGTTGCAGAAAGTTGTACTGGTGGAAAAATAGCCAATCGCTTCACTCAAATTCCTGGCGCTTCTGCGTATTTCAAAGGAGGAGTAGTCGCCTACGCTACAGAAGTTAAAGTAAACCTCTTAGGGGTATCTCAATCCTTGATTGACAGCTATTCAGTGGTGAGTGCACCGGTTGCTGAAGCTATGGCAGTAGCTGCTCGAGAACGATTTGGCGCAACGATAGGTGTTGCTACTACAGGCAATGCTGGACCTTCTAAAGGTGATTCGGATGCTGAGCTTGGAACGGTTTACATTGCATTGGCTTCACAAAACGGTGTAGTTTCTTACGAATTTCATTTGGGTAGGCACCGAGATCGCGTAGTTGAAAAGGCAGTACATAAGGTGATGGAATTGCTTCATAAAGAAGTTTTTTAAAGGGTACTTTTCATTAGTATGCATTATTGAATTAAAAGATGTATTCAGTTGAGAGGATACAAAAATTATGATTTGGCTTGAGGGTTAACCTAATATAATTCAAGCTTTGTCTAATTAAAAGCACCAAAAAAAGCTTTTCTTCTGTTTAACAGAAAAAAGTCTTTAAAATTTGAGGTAAACTATTTTGTTACTCCATAAAAAACATTAAATTTGCATCCTGT
>JGI20157J14317_10003270_pt1 | contig 13078 bp, 2 predicted proteins | sample COG_07_FD_14317 | JGI IMG/M metagenome (IMG submission 14317)
TTGACTGGCAGTCAAGAGGTCGTGGGTTCGAATCCCATCTTCTCCACTTTGAAAATCAAGCACTTACGTCAGATGATGTAGGTGCTTTTTTATTTTAAGACGAACCGTGCATCACTTTATATTGTTGAATAAAGTATTATGAAAAAAACACTACTATTTGCAGGGTTGCTGCTTTCTCAAAGCATATTTGGCCAGGTGACCAATTTCCAAAAGGAATTCAACTCCATCAACGAACATCTCATGCTCGGCCTAGGTTCCTATGCCGTGGCAAACTTTGCGATCAGCGGTGTCGGTTATTTTACAAGTGAGGATGAATCTTCAAAGCGGTTTCACGAAATGAATGTGATGTGGAATACTGTGAATATTGGACTGGCATTGCCCGGTTACATCAAGGTGCGTCGCGGAGGACAGCCGATGACCAGAGAAGAACTGTTGAAGGCGCAGAAAAAGACAGAATCCATTTTTTTATTCAATGACGTTTTAGACGTAGGATACATTGCAGCAGGAATTTGGATGCGAGAAGTGGCCCCGAACCAATTGGATCAAGAAGATCTTTTCAAAGGCTATGGGAATAGCCTAATACTTCAGGGCTCGTTTTTACTAGTATTTGATGCTGTAGCGTATTACATCCATCATAATCATGGTAAGAATTTTACAGCGATCGAAAAAGTTTCTTTGAGTACTGCAGGTGGAGGAGTAGGCCTTAGGATTGCATTGGATTAAACTAAATTTTAAATAAAAATGTTCATTCTTTAACTGTGTAAGCTTAAAACCACACAGTCAAATTTCGTCTCGATTGAGACCCGGTTTTTGTTCTATATTAATCAGTTAGAACAAACCAATAAAAATCATGAGAAAGCTCCGTCTTACAGCAATTTTTTCAATTGCATTATTATTCTCTTTTTCTACAACGTTATTTTCCCAAAGCGTCACAGGCGAGTTGAGTTTGGTGGATCGCTTGGGCGATGATGTCTTGAGTTACGAGACGGGCGACAGTGTGTATGTGTTGGTTGCTGATGCGGACCGTAATGTAAGTACGAGTGCTTCGGATACGTTGACGGTACGTTTGCGCAGTGACAAGGAGACTACGGAGGAGGCATTGGTATTGACTGAGACGGGCGTGAATACAGGCATCTTTAGTGCGTACATGTTGTTTGACGAGACGGGTTCTGTTTCTGCGGATGGTAAGTTGCAGGTGGACAGAGGCGATAAGTTGGTGGCGAGATACCGCGATCCTTCGGATGACTTTGGTAATGTGACTAACGAGACTTCTACGTCTTTTTATGGTTTGACGGTGATTAACGGCGGGAGCTTATTGGGCAATACCACATGGAGCACTTCTGGTAGTCCATACTTATTGACGGGTGATATTACAGTACCTAATACGGTAACCCTTACGATAGAGTCGGGCGTGGAGGTCCGCTTCACACCGCTGACGGATGATCTTTCTTCAGGAGAAGATGTGAACCGCATTGAGTTGATCATTGAAGGTATTCTTCGTGTAAAGGGCGCCCAGTCAGATACGGTAACGTTCATGTCGAACGGCCAAGTTCCAGCTAGTGGTGATTGGTACGGTATTGTTTCAAAAGGCAGTGCTGGTAAGGTATTGATGGATTACGCGAGTATCAATCACTACACCAACGGTGTTCGTGTTAAGGAAGGTCAATACAGTAGTATTAGTAACAATAGCGATACAGTTAGTGTTCGCCACACCAAGTTTTATGGAGGTGGTTCTGCTTTAAGTGGTGATTCATATTCTAGTTACAGACCTATCATATTTAAATATAATCGATTGGTAAACTGTGGCGTTGATGATCGCGCTTTGGGTGCTTATAAAGAATACACAAATAATGTTGTAGAGTCTCCGACAACATATCAGACATTTAATATTGAGCGCTTAGAGGTTTATTCAGGTGTAGCAGAGTTGTACGTAAATGATAATGTATTTGAAAAAGGAAGGGTTTATATACGTTATCCGTATTTAGGTAGTGGTGCTACTTCCATGAGTATAGAGGTTAATAATAACACCCTTGGTAGAGGCAGTTATGGTATAGAGATTTATTATTCATATAACTATAAGGACGCTCAAGATATGACACTTAGTGTTTTAGGTAACACAGTCGTAGGTCAGTTAGGATCTAACAGTAGTAGTGGCTACGGTCTACGAGTTTACACGGCAAATCAAAAAGGGTTAGTAGCGACTATAGAAAACAATACGATAAAAGCCATAGGACGAGGCATATACGTTTATTCGCAACAAGCCTCTAGAGCTTTAATTAAATCAAATACAATAGATAGTACGTACAGTCAAGGGATATATTTAGACAAAGTCAGTGGCAATATTGAGTCGAACACGATTACTAAATGTGGTAGCTACAGCAATTTTGGTATTGATATTACTTCAGACTTTAATTACCCGGCGATAGATACCATTCAGTACAACACTATTACAGGAAACGGGTATTGGCAGAGCCCAAGTAATACTTCGACCACCGGTGGTTGGGGTGGTATTCGCTTAAACGGATACACTCAAGCTAAGATCAACTATAACAATATTTATGACAACGGTTCCTACGAGGTGGTTAACAATGTAGCAGCTTCAGCGGTGACCGAGCAGGATGCGAAGTTCAACTATTGGGGTACGTACAACAACAGCCAGATTGCCTTGGGTGCCAACCCGAAGAACTTGTTTAAGATCTATGACAAGTATGACAACAGCAGTCTAGGCTTTGTTAATTACGGTCAGAATCAAAGTGATATCTTATTTGACGAATTACCGGATTCGGTATTCTATGGAGGAGACTCAGTAAGAATTGCTTCGTCAAGTAATAAGTACGGAGATTGGAGTACAGGAGAGACTAATACGAATCATGTAGACCTGACAGGGTATGAGGGAGAATTGGTATTCACTTATACCCTGGGTTCTGATATATTAAAAGATACAGTTCAGGTAATAAACCTAGATGCCATTTATGTAAGTAATTCTGGGTCAAATCAAAACGACGGAAGGTCTTCAAATAGATTTAAAACCATTCAAAAAGCTATTGATGAGGCAGATGCAGGAGATACTATTTTGATAGCGTCTGGGAACTACTCATACTTTAGAGTATTCAATAAAGCACTTATTGTTCGCGGAGAAGACTCTTTAAATCGACCTATTATCACAGGTCACGATACTACGCGTTGTGTGGAGCTTTTAGGACCAGATATAGAACTAAAACATCTCAGCTTAAGAAACGGTTATGCGCCGGTAACGCAGAACTGGAATCGTGGAGGATTATTATTTGGAGGTTACGACATTGTTTCCGTGTCACATTGTGATTTCAAGGATGGTATAGGTCTGCAAGGCGGAGATTATTATGCAGGTGGCGGAAGAATAACTTTTGATAATTGTCAATTCCTGGAAAATACTAAGGGTCTCAATGATTTGCATTACCGCGATATATTCCATGTTGACAACGGACTATGGATGAAAATGTACAACTCTTTAATTGATGCAAAAGGATTCGGAAGAGTTTTTGGTCCAGGAAATACGTATAAATTATATAACTCTACAATTGTTAATTTAAGTGGTAAAATTTTCCAGCACCCTGCTCCAGATCAAGAAGTACTCTTAGTTAATAATATAATTTGCGAATACCCGGGATCGGATTATCAAATTATGCCAGATACAGGCTATGTGTGGTCTTCTGCTGCCGGACCAATGCTATTTGCTAACAATAGATTACCCGATAATCTCAGTACGTATACTTATTCCTCTGGGGCTGTGGTTCAGTTTATAAACAACGATACCCTCCCAGTGCTATTCCGTGATTCGGCAAACGGCGATTACCGTTTGAGCATATACGATAGACACCTAGACAAAGGAACAGATACAGTAGCCCTTTATAGTGATGCTTATGGCGTTTCAAGAGTTGATTCTGGTGGATTTGTAGATTATGGTGCTTATGAGACAAATGGCCGAGGCATTATTGATGTTTATGCCTGTCCTGGGGATGACATAGGTATTGATCCATTCGGAATAACAGCCCCGGTATGGAATAATGGAGATCAAGGCTCAACGGACGTAGGACTCGGTAAATATTGGGCATCAGGAACCATAAACGGGAACGCTTATGTGGATACCTTTATGGTTATTGATGCAGGTATCGACATTCAATCAAGTGACACAATCGTATGTCCAGGGACTGAGGTGACCCTGACTGCAGTCGGTTGGCAAGGCAAAGTTGATCCTATTTTTACTTGGGGAGACGGTACTGTAAACGTATCAACCTCGGCAACGGTATCACAGAACACAACATTTTATTTGTATTCAGATTTTGATGGAATATCGTGTACGGATTCATTTACGGTATATGTAAATCGTCCAGCGATTACCTCTTCTAGCGATTTCGCTTGTGCTGCAGACAGTACCTTATTAATTGTTGAGTCGCAGACGTATTTAAACAATCAGATTAGTGCAACATCATCTTTAAATGACAGTATGCTTTTATGGATGCCTTTTGATGGTACCATCAAAGATGAAAGTCCGGGTTCAAATAGCTTCACAAATACGGGTGTTGTCCTTGCGAATGGAAGGAATGGATCCAGCGGAAATATCGCTAGACTTGACGGTGATTCATATATCGAATTTGATTCACCGATCGTCACTGGTCAAAAGCAGATGACCTTTGCATTCTGGGCGCAGACAAATTCGAATAGCGCACAAGATATTATTGGACAAAACTGCGGAACAGATTGTGGAACAGACATAAGAGTTCAGCTAAATCCGGCGCAATGTAGCGGAGATGGTTTGGGCTTCAAATCCCCGGCACATTTTGCAGCGGCCCCTCAAACACATGATTCTTCTTGGCACCATTATGCGCTGGTAATGGGTAGCGGGGATAATTTTTCGTATTCTAATTTTAAATTCTATATCGACGGCATTGAAGTTTCTAATTCCTGCGGCCATAATTGGGGAGGATGGACTTATACCATGCCGAATGAACCGTTAAGAATAGGTAAAGGCGCCTCTTTAGGAACCAATTTTAACGGTTTGCTCGATGATATTGGAGTTTGGAAAAGAGCACTTACGTCAAGCGAAGTTCAGGAGCTCGCTTCTATGGGCGAAGATCTAGAGGCGGTAACGCAGGTGCTTTGGTCAACTGGCGAGACTAATGATTCTATTTGGGTCAAGCAGAACGGTACATCACAATATTGGGTCCAGACCCAGTTCGGCGATGCAGTTTGCTTTGATTCTGTAAAAGTATTTACAGCCGACATCGCTTCTTCGGATACCATAGTATGTCCAGGTACAGCGGTGACACTCAATGCAATTGGAATTAATGGTATCAGAGATGTCCCTGCTTCTTATGTTAAGCTCGGGCAATTAGGCGAAAAACAATATTACTTAGACACCACAGTACAATCATGGACAGACGCGAATGCCTCCGCCTTGTCTCATGGATTCTCTCTAGTAGATATTAAGGATAGCACAGAAAACGCTGCCGTAGGATCTATGGTATCAGGTAGTGGTCTTGTCCAAAATTCAGGCGTTTGGATTGGAGTTTATCAAGATGTAAACGCGTCAAATTATTCAGAGCCAACCGGAGGCTGGACTCATGTAAAATCAAATTCAAATTATTACCCTTGGGCCTTAGGCGAACCAAACAATGCGTTCTCCAACCCTGGTGAGAATTATGCGGAACTATATATTTTTAATGGCCAGCCTGTTTGGGCGGATCTTCAGAATAGCTTTATTAGATATTCTGTGATTGAAGTTCCGACCTACATGTATGAACCGATCTATTGGTCTACTGGTGATACCGGTATTTCAACAATTGTAACACCAACAGAAACATCAACCTATTACCTCTCCTCAGAGAATGCGGGATTAACGTGTTCAAATTCGATTACAGTTTATGTGAACGAGCCTGCAATCTCTGCCTCTACTAGGTACATCTGTGATGGGGACAGCGCTCTGCTTACCGTAGAATCGCAATCTTTCTTCACAGACGAATTAAAGGCAAATTCAACGCTGAATGACAGCATGTTATTATGGATGCCTTTTAATGGTACTATTGAAGATGAGAGTTTAAATGCGAATGTCTTTACCAATTCTGGTGTAACTCTGGGTAATGGACAGAATGGATCCAATGCAAATGTTGCGTTATTTGATGGCAGCTCCTATCTAGAATTGAGTGGACCTATAGATACCGGTCAAAAACAAATGACTTTTGCCTTCTGGGCGCAAACAAACTCAAATAGTGCTCAAGACATAATTGGACAAAATTGTGGTACAGATTGTGGTTCGGATATACGAATTCAATTAAACCCAGCTCAATGCAGTGGTGATGGCATTGGCTTTAAAAGTCCTGCACATTTTGCCTCCGCTCCTCAAAATCATGATTCCTCTTGGCATCATTATGCTTTGGTAATGGGAAGACAAAATGATTTTTCCTATTCCAATTTTAGATTTTACATAGATGGAATTGAAGTTCAGAATGATTGTGGACATAACTGGGGAGGTTGGACATACAGTTTGCCAAATGAGCCATTACGAATTGGAAAAGGAGCTTCCTTGGGTGCTAACTTTAATGGAAAGCTAGACGACTTAGGAGTTTGGAAACGAGCTTTAGATGCTTCGGAAATTCTGGAGTTATCTGCAATGGGTGGCCATCTCGAAGCTTCAACGAGGATAGTTTGGTCTACAGGGTCAACAAATGATTCTATTTGGATAAATCAAAATCAGACAACAGATTACTGGGTGCAAACTACATTAGGCGATGCTGTTTGTACAGATACCATAACAGTTAATACGGCGGAATTAATTGTATCAGATCAGTTCTTGTGTAAGGATAATTCGCTTTCAGCTTCAATCTCTGGCTGGGACTCTACAGAAACGAGTTTTGTTTATTGGAATACACTGGACACATCAAACAGCATTTCATTGCCCCTGGATACTACTATTGAGTTAAAAGTGTATTCAACGATAGCTGGGGAGACGTGTATAGACTCCATAAATATTTATGTCAATGATGCAACTATAAATACTGAAGCATTGTTCCTCTGCTCTACCGATAGTGTAGACTTGACTGTAGAAGAGGAGACAACGTTTGGACTAGATAGTATTCAGTCTAAGCGTTTTGAATGGAGTACTGGAGATTCCGCTTCTGTGGTTAATCTTATCCAAGATTCAACTAGGGTTTACCATGTTAAATCCATGTGGGGGAATGCGGTATGTTATGATACGGTTACGGTGAATAATAAATTCTTCACGAACCCGGCAGATGCTTTATGCTACGGAGGAGCTCAAACTATTCAAATTGGGGGTTGGAACGGTGATCAGGATGTACTAACGTCTTGGAGTACGGGCGACACTTCGACCTCAATAACGGTAAGCCCACTAGTTGATACTATTTATTATGTGACAACAAGTTATGCTGGTGTTAGTTGTACAGATACGGCTCATATTTATGTTAATGATGCACGTATTACGGCGAGCTCAAATGTAGTTTGTGTAGGCGACAGCATATCATTGAGCATCCCAGAGTTTAGTAGTTCTGGACAGAGTAAATCTATTTTGTGGAGCACAGGCGATACTACGAGTACAATATGGGTGAGCCAAGACAGTACGACGAGCTATTGGGTAAGTGTAGGATTGTCTGATGCAGGTTGTTCGGATACGATTGAGATATTAACGACCATTCCTGTTCCACAGATAACTAGTTCATTTACTACCTCTAATTTAGGAACGGGTGTAGATTTGAGTTCGACCGCAGCGACAACGTATATGTGGAGCGATTCAACATCAAATTCAAGCATTAATGTATATCCATCGGTAACAACGGATTATTGGGTAAAGGTGACAGATACAAATGCTTGTGTAGGCTATGATACATTGCGTGTTGAAGCATCGGACATAACTTTCAGGGTAAATATGCGTACACAGATTGTGGATACAGCTAAGGGAGTACATGTTGCAGGAAATTTCCAAGGCTGGAATGCATCGACTACGGAGATGTATGATCCGGATGGTGATGGTATTTATGAAGTTACTTTGGGTCTGGTTTCTGGGGATACAGGAATAGAGTTTAAGTACATTAATGGTAATTCTTGGTTAGACGGCCATGACGACAACCTAGATTCTTGTACGAATGTGACCAGTAGTGGAGATAGAGCATATACAGTGCCTTATTCTAACGACACCTTACCGCTCTACCATTTGAGTAGTTGCGATGAGTATATGCCTATCGACCCATTGATTGATTCACAGGCGTTCATTTGTGTAGGCGATACCACCTTCTTGGATGCTGGAGAAGGCTTAACAGAGATTCTCTGGAACACGGGAGATACCTCACGCACTATAGGCGCAGCAACACCAGGATGGTATTGGTTTACCGCGAAATACCCGCATAAAGTCAGAGTATACGACTCAACCTATGTGAATTTCTATGCGTATACGGATACGAGCTTAGCGGTAGGTGGTCCAACAAGCTTCTGTGACGGCGATTCTGTGGTCTTAAGTGTCTCTTCCGATGTGATTCCAAGTTGGAACAATGGGGCAAGCCTCAATGTATTGCCAATAACAACAAGCGGATCATATTATGCTACGGTCCTTGATACGAATGGTTGTTCTAAGAATACAGATACAATAGCGGTCAACGTTTGGCAACTGCCAAACGATACTGTTTATGCTTTTGGAGGCCTAGAAATTTGTGAGGGAGATTCAACCTTCTTGTATGCGTCATTTGGTTATGATTATTACTGGAATAACGGGGATTCAGCATATTTCACTAAGATTGAACAGGCCGGATTCTATTCCGTAACGATAACAGATGCAAACGGATGTATTAGCCAAACTGATACACTTTCAATCATTGTTAATGCCCTACCAAATGATTCAGTGTATTTATCCGGTCCAGCGGTATTCTGTGATGGAGATTCTGTGGTTATTACATCAGCCGCAAGTGGTGTAGACTATAATTGGTCAAATGGCTCGACATTCTCTAATGTTACCATTGATCAGACTTTACCAGTTTCAGTTACTATAACCGATCAAAATGGATGTGTTAATAATAGTGATACTATCGCTGTTGTTGCTAATCCACTTCCTGATACCTCCATTACAGTTACTGGAAGTTTGGACCTATGCCCAGGTGACACCGTAACCTTAGCCGCCCAGGGCGGTATGAACGATTACTTCTGGAGTAATGGTACGTATTCAAGCTCAATCGACATTACCCAAAGTGGAAATTATAATGTAGCTCTTGTAAATTCCTTCGGTTGTATTGATACATCCAATACCTACACGACTATTCTACATCCATTGCCAAGTGTGTCATCTATTATAGGTACAACATCTGGTGTAACTCCTTTGCAGCAGTACGTTTATGTCGTAACACAAAATGCTGGTAGTACCTACTCATGGAATATTACGAATGGAGTTATCGTCAGTGGTCAAGGAAGTAATGTACTGACTGTAATGTGGTCACAAGCGAGTAATGGTCAATTAACAGTCATAGAGGATAACGGATATTGTCAAGATAGTTCGTCAATTTCAGTTTCAACAACTTTTGGTTTATTTGAAAACGTTTCAAATCCTGTAATGATCTATCCCAATCCTTCTCAGGGAAAAATCAATTTCGAAATGAGTTATTCGGAAAAGGTTCAAGTTTCAATAATTAACGGTCAAGGACAAATTATATACATTATTGAATTCGTAGATAAAGAATTCACTATTGACTTATCCGAATACCCACAAGGTGCATATAATGCGATGATTAAAACCAAAAATCACATTCAAACTGAACAAATAATATTGGTTAAATAGCAATGAAAAAATTTCTTTCTTTCTTTTTACTCTGCATACCCCTACTGGGTTTTGCACAAAAAGACGTTACGTTTATTATTGACATGCGTGATTATACAGGTTCATACACAACTGTGCACCTTAACGGCGATTTCAACAGTTGGTGTGGAACGTGTAATCCAATGGCCGATCCAGAAGGCGATTCTATCTGGACTGTAACGCTCCCATTGACTTCCGATTCAATTGAGTACAAATTCACCTTGGACGGTTGGACAGGTCAAGAAAGTTTAACATCAGGTACAGCATGTACTAAGACAACGGGTGCTTTTACCAATCGCTTTGCTCATTTAATGAACGATACGATTCTACCTGGTGTAGCGTGGGAATCTTGTGTGGCAAAAACGGGTCAAGTTTATTTAACCATGCAAGTAAATATGGAATTCCAAACGGTAGATTCTACCGGTGTATTCTTAGGTGGTGGTTCTGGGTTTGGAACTCCAGGTCAAAACGAAATGTACCCTATTGGAGATTCCGTTTATTCAATTACACTGCCACGTGATACGGGATTCTTTTCTTATTTCACATTCATGAATGGAAACTGCCCAAGCTGGGGCTGTAAAGAAAACTTAGCCGGAAAGCCTTGCGGTGACCCGAGCAACTACAACGACCGTTCTACTGGTTCTGCATTGTACAGTGATTTCCATTTGATGACTTGTTTTGGTGAGTGCACTACGGACGGTACTTGCCCAAGTTCACCAACGGCAGTGGATGTAACTTTTCAGTCTGACAGGTCTAATAGCCCTTCTTTTACTGCGGCCTATATTTCAGGCACAATGAATAATTGGAGTGGGAATACAAACCAAATGACAGATATCGATGGTGACGGAATATACGAAGTGACACTGTCATTAATGCCTGGTTCTTATGAGTTTAAATTTACTGCCGATAACTGGGTGTGGCAGGAGAACTTCGATCCTGCAACTGCTGATTCAGTTTGTACTTTGACTACTGGTGCCTTCACTAACCGTTTCATAACAATTGGCCATGTTGATACTATACTTCCAGTATACTGCTGGGAAGAATGTACACAGTGTGGAACAAACAGCTATGTAACTATGGATTGTTCAGATTTATTCATTAGCGAGTATGCTGAAGGATCTTCCAATAACAAATACATAGAACTATACAATCCTTCAGAACAGCCAATATCATTGTCTGGATATACACTTTATTTGAGTGGAAATGGGGGCTCATATACGAACACGTTTACTTCGAATGCTACAATCCCTGCAAATGATGTTTACTTTATAGCAAATAGCTCTCTGGATAGCGCAACTCAATCAAATGCAGATACTTCATTGAGCTATCCATCCGTTGTGCATTTCAATGGGGATGATGCTGTGATTCTGTGTAACGGTTTAGATACAATTGATGTGATTGGTGTACCTGGTGTGGATCCAGGCTCTTCTTGGCAAGTAGGAACAGGCTCAACATCAAACAATACGTTAGTTAGAAATTATGGAGTAAAGGTAGGTTCAACAGATTGGTTTATAGGTTCAACACAATGGGAGGTCTATCCATCTAATACTTGGAATTATGCAAATACCCACGCAAGTAGCTGTTTAGATACCTCTAGTGATGTAACATTTTCAGTTAACATGAGTCAGGTTAACGCAGCCTATTCTAATGTTTACGTATCCGGAACATTTGATAATTGGGCGGGAACGAACAATCAACTATCGGATTCTGATGGTGATGGAATCTATGAAGGAACCGTCAACCTAAGCAGTGGCTATTATGAATACAAGTTTTTATACGATAGTTGGAATGGCCAAGAAAATTTTAATTCTTCAACTTCAGATTCAGTTTGTACCATAGTTTCTGGAGCTTATATAAATCGTTTAATAACGATTGGGACGTCGGATACAATTTTACCAACTGTATGTTGGGAGGAATGTACAGCTTGCAACACCTCTGTAGAGGTCACTTTTAAGGTGAATATGAATGATGTCACGAACACATATACAAATGTTTATGTAAGTGGAAGTTTTAATAGCTGGAGTGGTAATTCAAATCAGATGATAGACCCTGATGGAGATGGGATATTTGAAACAACAATTATGTTGATGCCGGGACCACATGAATATAAGTTCACATTTGACAATTGGTTAGGACAAGAATATTTTGATCCAACTCTAGACAGCGTTTGTACATTAACTACAGGTATCTATACGAATAGACTAGCTAATATTGGAAATTCAGATACGATTCTACCATCAGTTTGTTGGGAAGAATGTAATGCTTGTGGTGCAGTTGCCTATGATAATTGGTATGTCAGCAAAACGGGTAATGACCAAAATTCAGGCAGTAGCGCGTCTCCTTTTTTAACGATACAGACTGCAGTTGATTCAGCGGCTCCAGGAGATGTTATATATGTTTCGAGTGGAATATATTCGAGCGTTGAGATTAAAAAGAATGTAACAGTTATTGGTACTGGTCTAACAAAACCAGTTATTGATGGTGGGGACTCTACTCGTTGTATAGAGATAATTGATACAAAAGCAAAAATCCAAAATCTTCGACTTGAAAACGGTTATGCTCCTCAAACTTATAACTGGAATAGAGGGGCCTGCTTATATGCACAATACGATTCAGTTTGGGTAGAGAATTGTGATTTCTATGCTGGTTACGCTAGCGGAGGTGGTGATTACTATGGAGGTGGTGGTTTGCCAATCTTTATTAACTGTCGCTTCATTGACAACACTACGGCTGGAACCCAATATTTAGGCTCGATGTTTTTTGTGGATAATGGTCAATCAGCAAATTTTTATAATTGTTTGATTGATGCGAAAGGTTATCAGAACATATTTGAGGTAGGTTATACTTACCGAGTATACAATTCGACAATTATAAATCTTGAAGGTCAGTTGTACAGGAGTCCGTGGCAGAATCATGAGTTCACTTTCGTCAATAACATTGTAACTGAATTAGGAAATACTTGGGAAGTTTTTCCGGATACATCACAAGGTTTCTGGGGTAATTTTGAAGGCGAAGTAGTATTTAAAAACAATCGATTACCAGAGTTAACGAATTCCTACAATTACAGTCAAGGCGGTGAGGTTATTGTCACGTTCTGTGATACAAACGACGTTGCTTTTATTGACAGTGCTAATGGAAACTATATGTTGGACACTAGCAGCTCACACATGAACATAGGAAATCTTGGAATAGAGTTTTATTCTGATGTGAATGGAGTTAATCGACCAGATAAAAATGGACGAGTAGATC